>Ga0207155_1100_pt1 | contig 20717 bp, 25 predicted proteins | sample Alteio_BWMinHeat_26_FD_153515 | JGI IMG/M metagenome (GOLD analysis project Ga0207155, IMG submission 153515) | Enriched cells from forest soil in Barre Woods Harvard Forest LTER site, Petersham, Massachusetts, United States -... | ecosystem: Environmental > Terrestrial > Soil > Temperate forest >... | reverse complement strand
CTGAGCTAAATGGCATTGTCAGATTGGCGAACGCCATCGGGGAGGGGAAGTCTGCCCTGCAACACGATCGCCCACGGGTTTGGCTGACCTGATCAGAGAGCGTCACTGGAGGCGGCGGGGACAGCCAACCGAGTGGACATAGTACCTAACTAAGTATCTTCACCCCGAAATGGAAGGGAATATCGGTCCCGATTCTACAACGGCTCTTCAGATTGAAAGATCCGGGCCCTCGTTCAGCGAGTAATTCCGGACCGCGGGGAAGGAGGGATTTAGGTTCCATACTGGGCGTTGGGCATTCCGGCAGAGCTGAGTCAACGGGCATTTTTGCGAGGGCTCTGGGCCGACCTCACGGATGTCGAGCACAGTGCAGCCTATCAGTTGTTAACTTCGGTGTACCGCCCGGATTCCATCCTGTCAGGTACGGTGGGTGATTAGGATGGAACCGCTGGCGCGGAGCGTGGGCGGAAGGGAAACATTTGGCGAGTGTTGTTGACTCAGGCCACCCAAGTTGGTTAGGGCAGGGAAGCGATCCAAATCGTGAACTCCTGCCTCCTAGGCAGGGGCAGGTTCGAGGCATGGGGCGCCTTCAATAGCGAAGACAGCGTTCCACCGGGAGGTTTGCCTGATCGGACGCTGGAGGAGACAGGAAGCTCGCCGAGATAAGCAGAAGGCTGGAGATCACTCGGGAAGAGATGGCCCAGAGGTGAAATGGTGACGCGAAGAATCTGCCAAAATGAGGGGCGATTTCCAGTAGTTCATTCTGGCCCTGCAGATGGGCAAGAAACCACTGCAATAGAACTCCTTGCTCGTTGGGTTATGAGCCCAACAAAATACTTGCCCGTTCTTTCTGATCAATACTTTACGTTCCTCTCATTGTCTGATTTTGCCTGTTGTTCGGCTCTTAATGTGGCCTTATTGCGGCGTGGCCGCTGACACCTTTAGCAATTCGACTTCGAAAACCAGGATCGAATAGGCGGGAATCCCGGGACGCCCTTGGGAACCATAGGCCAGATCGGCAGGTATTATTAGCTTCCGCTTCCCGCCCTCCCTCATGGTCATCACACCTTCATCCCATCCTTTGATTACCGTTCCAGTACCGATCCGAAACTGATATGGCTGTGCGCCCGGATGGTCGTAAGAGCTATCGAACTTGGCCCCGCCGTTCTCCATGGTCCCAGTGTAGTGGACTGTCACCATAGTGCCGGGCGAAGGACTCCTCCCGTCTCCAACGACCTCGTCAACGTATTTCAGGCCCGAAGCAGTTGTAACTTCGTTGCTCCGCTGTCCGGGACCGCTACTGAGGTTGAATTCGACTTCTAACATCTGCCAGAAGCTTACCGGCTGGCCGCTCTTGGTAGCAGGCCGGAAGCGCATTTGCTGGACAGCAAGCCTAGCCTCATCGTCCAGGCCATCGGGCAGATGACTGACGAGCTTCACGTCCTTCACCAAGCCGTCTGTTCCAATAAGGGCGTTTGCTCTGATAACGCCCTGCACGTTGTTGTTGCGAGCCGCGTCCGTGTAGTTGGGTTGTGGCCTATTCAATGGAATCGGGCGACTGTCTACCTCAGCGGTTGACCTATCTGGCACAGTAGTAAATGGGTCTTGGAATGGCGTGGGTGTTGCAGTGGGCAGCGGAGACGAATGGACTGCAACCGATTCGCCACGGTTCGTTATACCCTCGCCGTTTTGCGCTGATTGAAACTGTCGAACTACAAAAAACACACCTATCAGAGCGAATACCATCAACAACCCCAGAAACACTGCTGCCAGACGAGACCTCTTTGCCTTTACGATCTGAATGGCAAACTGATGGCCGCAAGTCTGACAAAAGTTGGCTCCGTCCGGAATCCAGTGTCGGCATCTGGGGCAATTCATATGGTGAGGCTCCTAGTTGTCGGGAAGGGTTTCATTATATCATGAGCCTCGGTAAAGGCCATTCAAGGGGCGACAGACAAAGGCGAGCATAAACAGCACCGAGGCGAAATAAAGGGCTAACTATGATCGACCGAATCTCCCTTTCAGAAAGTGCCTGTGACGAATCTAAGGCCAGTCTCGCCTTGAAGAGCCTTGACGCGGGATTGGAAACGATCTGGATCAACCGAAGCTTCCATTCTAGCCCGCCTACCACCTCGGTAAACACGTGCCTGATCGACGTAAGCGACGCCACGGGAGAGCCGCCCGAATAACATTCCGAGCCGTTCCTGGTGTTCAGGCACTACCAAGATCGAGCACCCGTCGTGCAGTACTTCTGGACTATGACATGGGCTTCGGCCTCGGACCCGATGCAATCCCTGTGATGGAACTCGACCGGCCAGTACTCCTGGAGCACCTGGATCAAGGTCCGTTTCTGTTGCTCGGCCATGACGTCAAGGGAGCCGGTGAAGCCGATGCGCATGGTTCGTATTTATCCCGAATGTGATGAATATGGCCGTTCCCGACCCGGGATGCGCCCGACACAGTCCGCTATCGGCACGGCATTGACTTCAGCCCGGATTCGCTGTTTGTAGCTGGCCGTGAAGCGCCGCCTGACCGTGGTGTTCTTGAGATCGACAATGTTGACATGAGACCCTTCTTCTCCGCCCTCATACAGTAAACTATTAGGCGGCCAGTGTCTCATCATTGTTGACACAGAGGGCTACGGCAGAACCCGTGCGGCAGCCATGACAGCGAAATGTGACCTTGCTATACGCAGCCTTGACCAGCCTGAACCCCTGAAGATATCGAATCCGGTATTTGGGGTCCCGATGGTACTCGGGGCCGGGGACACCTTTAACGTCAAATTCCCGCCTATTGGCGGGTGGCTCGATCAACAGCGGAATTCCGTCGACTGTAACCGGTAAACTTCAGCCCGAGGCTCTGACCTCAAGCACCATGTAAGTGCCATATCCTACCGATGCCCCTCCATACCCAATCGCCATGCTCTCAGCAGCCGCAATCAACCGACGCATCTGCTCATCCGTCGCGGGTGCGAGCCAATCGAACCGTCGTTTGATCGCTTCCTCATCAACCACGCCCCCATAGTACTAACCGTCGTGACTTGCGACACTTATTTCCTAGCAGACACTAAGTCTCCAGCCCAAGCAAAAGCTGGTTACCCCTCTGCCCGAACTGTCTAAGATCAATGGAGGGCGCCCACGACGCAACGAACGCAGCCGTTGTTTCAACTATCGGCTCGAGAGCCGAACGGTCCGACCTGTACCTTAGCCGGTACGAGAGCACGCCGCGGACGGTGACGTTCCGCCAGAGATGAGGCTGTTACCGTGCTATTGCAGAGTCGATTGTTTTCGGCTCCCCCCTCCCTCCGAACCGAACAGGCGGTTTCCCCGCATCGGCTCTCCGGTTGGTGGTTCACCTCTTCGAGGATTGACGCGCTTGTGCATCGGCTGTTTCAAGTGAGAACAGCCCCTGCTCCGCAAAGTAGGCATTTGGCCAGTGTTTGGAGTCGTCGCGCGATTTGGCTCGACCTCGTTTCCGGTTTCGCTTCCGCAGCATGGTGCGCAGGCGCCCCCGTATCCATCTGTCTATCGACCGAATGGTCGCCCATTGCTGTGCTTGAAATACTCGTACCAGCCTTTTGCGCTTCGGCCATTGATGGATCGGCCCGTAAACCGGTGAGTTCATGCCTCGCGAAAGGCAATTATCGGGTTCACTTTCGTCGCGCGCCGGGCTGGAAGGTAGCTGGCTAGAACAGCAATGGCAAACAAAAGTAGAGGTACGATCAGAAACACAGCCGGATCATGGGGGCGCACTCCATAGAGCAACCTTGCCATTATGGACGCAGTGGATGCAGAAAAGACCAATCCGGCAACGATGCCCACGCCAGCAAGCGCGACCCCCTTGCGTAAGAACATTCTCAGAATGTCGTCCCGCCGCGCGCCCAGGGCCATGCGAATACCGATCTCGCGTGATCTTTGGCTGACCATATAAGCCAACAAGCCGTAAATTCCGATGGAGGCCAGAAGCACCGCCAGTCCAGCAAATCCGCCCACCAGGTCGGCAGAAAAACGGCGTGAAGCCAGTGACCGATCAAGGATGTCATTCATAGAGACAACATTGAATACGGGTAAGCCGAGATCAACGCTCTGGATTTCATGCCGAATCTGTGGTTCGAGCAGGGTCGCGGGCAGAGACGTCCGCAACACCACGCTCACTTGCTTGCTGGGGTCTTGATAGGTCGAAACATAGATATGGGGAACGCCATCGATGTCGAGACCGTCACTCTTGATATCCTTAACAATGCCCACGACGGTCGTCCATGGCTTGGTAGGGTCTTTTCCGAACCGCACTCGGCGGCCCAGCGGATCACGGGTTGGCCAATACTTATGACCGGTGCTTTCATCAATGATGGCCACCAGCGGTTTGCCGTCTTCATCGCCCTCGGTGAATGAGCGGCCGCGTAGAAGCGTCGCCTGCAACACCTCAAAATAATCGGGGCTTATCCGAATTCTCTCGGCCCGCAGATCCTGCGAGGATTCGACTGGTATATCTTCAATCGCTAAGGCTTCAATCGCTAAGCCACCGACCGCGTTGGGGTTGATATTGGTGGTCGGTAGGGATGAGGTGATTGCGGCGAGTTCTACTCCCGGAATTGCGTTCATGCGCCGCAGCAACTCACGATCAAAGGTGGCCTTACCAGGAATACCGAGATACGGATCCGTCTTCGGATCGTTGGGATTTCCTAGCCACGTGTTTGCCGTGACAACTTGATTTGGATTAAAGCCTGGATTTTCCCGCAACAGGTCCCGCAGCGTACGCAGCAGCAAGCCGGCTCCGACCATAAGTATGACGGCAAATGCCAGTTCAGCGACGATTAGAACATCCCGCAATCGGCCGCTCGTAGTGCCGTAGCTGGAACCGCGACCGCCTTCACGAATGGCCGCGTAGATAGCGACTTTTGCCGAATGAAGCGCTGGAACAAGTCCAAACACTAAGCCGGTAAGAATGGAAATCAGCAGAGCGAACGCCAGCACCACCCAGTCGATTCTTACTTCGTTGAGCCGTGGAACGTTTGATGGCACAAAGCGCAGGATGAAGCCTAAAGTACCAACCGCGATCGCGATTCCTGCGGCTCCGCCGATGAGCGACAGCAGCATGGACTCGGTCAGCATCTGGCGCACCATGCGGCCGCGGCTCGCCCCCAGCGCTAACCGCACCGCCATCTCTTGTTGTCGCCCCGACGCGCGCGCCAAGAGGAGATTGGCAATGTTCAACGAAATGATGAAAACGATCATGATCACCGCACCCAGTAACACCAGCAGCATGGGCCGAACATTGCCCACCAAAGTTTCTTGCAATGGTTGAATCTCAATTGTCCATTGCGCCTGCGGCGGGTAATCGGCGGGAAAATCTTGCCGCAATTCGGCGGCCATGGCAGTGAGCCGCGCCTGAGCTTGCGCCAGTGTCAGGCCAGGCTTAAGTCGTCCGATCCCAGCTCCTAAACGCCGGTTACCACGGATTGGCGGGGGAAAGGGATCTGAGCTGAATCCGGCGGCGCCAAACACGTCCACGTCGCCGGAAACCGTCGGTCCAGGATGGCGAAATCCGCGTGGCAGAACCCCGATAATTGTAAAGGGATCACTGTCGATCAGGAGGGTACGGCCGACAACATTCGGATCGGCGCCATACGCACGGCGCCACAGTCCATCGCTGATCACGGCCACGGGAGCGAAACCGAGCGCGAAGTCCTGCGGACCAAACAACCGTCCAATTTGCGGGGTCACACCCAGCATGGAAAAGTAGCTGAAGCTGCCATTGACCGCCTCGAGACGCTCGGGCTCTTTGGCGCCGGTCAGATTCTCGCTACCCTCGAAGATCGGGGTCACATCTTCAAATACGCCCGCTCGCGTCTGCAGGTCATCCAGTTCGGGCTTGGAAAACCTAACGTCCCGCAATCCTATGCCGGGCTCGTTAAAGTAGATTCGTACCAAACGATCGGGATCGCGGTAGGGCAGAGAACGCAGCAATACGGCATTCACAATGCTGAAAATGGCCGTGTTGGCCCCCACGCCCAGAGCCAGCGTCAGGACAGCCACGATCGTGAATGTGGGCTTCTTGACCAGCATGCGCAACCCATAGCGAACATCCTGAAGTAAAGTCCCCATGAAGACGCTCCTCTCGGCAATATCACGGAATCTTATTTAGTTACCAGTTTGCGATCGGCGGTCGCTCCTGCCACTGTTGCCGGCCCAGTGGCTCGGAGGATAGGAGGGTCCATTGGTTGTCGTTCAATTTTCTCCAGCCATCCCGTGCAACCAGCACTCTGTACTCCTTGCTCGTTTTGCCATCCTTGTCCTTGGCATCGACCTCTACTTTCGCAAATATGAATACCGACCAGTCGTTGCCTCTGGGTTCGACAGTAAGCACGCTGGCGTCAAATCGCGTTATCTTGAGTGAAGGCATGCTATCGATAAACTCCTGCCGTGTATATTTTCGGTCGGGTCTTTGGAAGTAGAAATCCGGAGCCAGCATCCTCTCGATCGTGTTCATGTCCAGCGCCACACGCGCTTTTTCCCACTCGGCGTAACCGGCTTGAATCGCTTTTCGCGCGTCAGCCGAACTGACGGCAGGAGCACTTTGCGGCCCGGCTGCAGCCGTTACGATTACCGCCAGTAACGTGGAGGCCAGAACGCGCCCCCCCCAGATCCCTGTAAGTTGCCAATCTCGATTTCATTCGCTTCTTCTCCTTTTGTAGGCCCTGTCGGCCATAGCGTCATCCCAACGCCAATACGTTCTTGGCGATGCTCCTGCTCACTGAACAATATGCCGCGAAGGACCAGTGTTTGCAGGAAAAGTGACATGCGGTGTCCGAAATGAGACAAGCGGTCAGAGTTGGCCGTCAAATACTGTCGTCACGGATCCGTTCACAGGGCAAAACCGGAATTCAAAGTGTTGTGGCAACGGCATCCAGCACAAACGTCTAGGCGGCTGGCGGCCAAAGACTTTGTACCTTCCGTTTCAAACGCTTCGTTACATTGGGATGGCAGCACGTGGAGTCTTGAGCTCCTTACCTTTCTCCCCAATCAAGCTGGACAAAGGCCATTCCGCAGCCGCGATGGTTGCGGAGTTGCCGGGTTTTGCCAGCAACTGCCCGACTTGCCGGCTCGCAACACCAGGACCGGTGGACCGGTGAAATTGCTTTGCCGAGAGAGCTTGGCGCTCTCGATGGCCCTGTCCTCAGCGATGTCGCCTTCGAAGGTTCTGCTATAATCCGTGCCGGAGGGTCGACACGCCCATTGCTGCAGGCCACACCAGATATGGGAAGGACGAGATGGATTTTGATCCTGTGTGCGTGGACGATTGTAGGACTGTTGTTTGCCGTGCGCAGGATCGTGGTGGTGAAGGTACAGGGTACGCACGTCAGTTGGGTGATCGTGGGTGCGCTCGAACTTGTCTACTGGTACGTCTGGGCGGCGTACACACCGCTTGTGATTAGTCTGGCCAAACGGTTCCCGTTGACGGGGCCGAGGTCTGTACCTCATATAGCGATCCACACAATCACGTCGCTCATGATGGCTCCATTGGCATCTGTCACCGAATACTTTCTGAGCCGTGGATTTCTGCGGACAGTTTTTCCCATAACTGATCCTGGCGTGCTCAGCCTTCTCCCGCCGTTCGCAGTCAGTTTTCTATCTATGAGCTTTACTGGCATGCTTACGTACTGGTTAGTTGTGGGATTGTATCAGTCGATCCACTTTTACCAGACCGCTATGGAGCGCCAGACTATAGCGGCGCAACTGGAGACGCAGCTCTCCCATGCCGAGCTTGAGAACCTTAAGAGCCAGTTACATCCGCACTTTTTGTTCAACAGTCTTCACACCATTGGAATCCTGATGCAGGAAGACGTCGATGCTGCGAGCCATCTGCTAGTCTGCCTCGGCGACTTGCTGCGCATGGCCCTCGAACGGCGGGAGAACGAGATCACCTTGCAGAGCGAGCTCGATTTCGTCGGCAAGTATCTGGAGATTGAACTGACGCGCTTTCATGATCGCTTGAAAGTTCACATGGACGTGCCACCTGACCTTCTCAAAGTCTATGTACCGAGCCTGGCGCTTCAGCCACTGGTTGAGAACGCCATCAAGCACGGCATCAGCGTCGATTCCGAAGCAGGCCGGCTAGAGATCGCTGCCAAACTCCACAACGGCAGAGTCTGGCTCTGCGTCCGCGATGATGGCCCGGGTCCCGCGCCGGGATCGCGCCTGCGATTCGGCGTCGGACTAACCAACGTCCAGTCACGCTTAAAACAGCTCTACGGGGACGAGTCGTCGCTGGAACTTACCGGGGGCAACGGTCGAGGCTGTGAGGCCATCATCACCATTCCACTGAGGAGTTCCCATGAAGACGCGAGTCCTCATCGTCGATGACGAACCGATCGCCCGCCGCGGTATCCGTCGCTATCTGGCCGAACACAACGGCATTGAAGTTGTAGGGGAGGCGGCGAACGGAATAAGTGCGGTGGAGCAGATCAATGAACTTCATCCCGACATCGTTTTTCTCGATGTGCAGATGCCTGATCTGGATGGTTTTGGAGTCATCGAGAATGTGGAGCCTGCGACAGGCCCCCTCCCGTTTATATCTTTGTCACGGCTCACGATGCGCACGCCATTCGTGCATTCGAAGTGCATGCAGTTGACTATCTCTTGAAACCGTATGATAAGGAGCGATTTGCCAAGGCCCTGGCTCACGCACGCCAGGTCCTCGAACAGCGCGGGAAAGCAAATCCAGGTCTCGAACCAATGCTCCAATCCCTCCGTAGTCTCCGCCCGTTGGAACGCCTTGTGGTGAAGGACAAGAAGCGGATTTTCTTTGTTCCCGTTTCCAATGTTTTGTGGATCGAAGCCACGGGAAACTATGCCTGCATACACACCGCCAAAGACAGTCACCTGTTGCGGGAGACCCTGGCGCACCTGGAAGAGAAGCTAGCACCACACCACTTCATCCGCGTGCGGAAATCGGCCATCGTGAACGTCGCCTGCATTAGCGAGATTCGTCCGATGTTCGATGGGGTTTACGACATCGTACTGGCAGAAGGAACGGTGGTCACGTCGAGCCGCAGATACGCTCACAAGTTACGGGCGCTGCTGGAATCCTAATCTTGGTAACTGGGAATGTAAATTGGGGTCAGGCTGGACAGGGGTCAGGCTTGAAATAGTGACTTTTGATATTACACCCTCGTCTCGATGGGTCCATATACGCATTTCTGCATCATTTCTCGCGCAACCCGCCTCTAGTTAGTTTTCTTAGTTCCTCATCCTCTTGCGGTGTTGATTGAGCTGACTCCCAACCTTTCGCCACCGCCGGCTAGTCGGCGCCGGGCTTCGGTCACCGAACTTAAAGACGAATTGATGATTGCAGACGGTCCTCCTGAGTCATGGCAATCACCATCTCACGTGAAGGCCGGAGCCTAACGGCGGTGGGCTCCGATGATGAAAGAAGCCAGGGTGGCCGGCACGTCCCCAACGACGCGCCAACGGTGCCGAGTTCCGTTCTCGATCAGGACATCGCCGGGAGACAGCACCACCTCCGCGCCCTCGTCGAGCTCGAGTGCCATGTTGCCGGAGAGAAGGACCCCGAAATCCGTCGTGTTGGTCCTGTGAAAGCCGTCGTTAGCTCCGCCGGGTTCGTCGCCATCCTCGAGGTGCATCTCGGGAGTGGGTTCTGGCGCAATCACGCCGGGCAAGTACGTCCCTATGATGTAGCGGATGCCACCTACGGGTGGGAATATACCGGGCGCCGCCGGATTGCTCCCCGCGTTCGGGTAGGTTGCGGGCTCATCGGCATTCCAGAGGAAGGCGAGTTCTCCTAAGCCAGGGATGGGCGTCCCATCGACTTGCTCGTCTCGCACAAAAACAGCCCGGCCCTTGGCGTCATGGCCGGTGACAACCGTGCGTACCTTCATTCCCTGTCTCTTCTCGTCCGGCTTGTTCATAGTCACGTTCTTGGATACTTGTAATTTCGTTTTCATTTTTAATTTCCTTTCGTGTTGTTGAAGTCTCCACTCTCTACAACGAGATTCAGGCACCGACGCCCGAAATGGCCGTGACTCCGCCGTCGATCAAGAAGTCTGCCCCGACAACGTACGCAGAATCGTCCGACGCGAGGTAAACTGCCAGCTTCGCGATTTCCAACGGATCGGCCATCCGCTTGCTTGGGTTATTGGTTCGGAGGACGCCCTTAACCGCGTCGCCCTGCTCTTCGCCTGGGAAGCGACCGAACATCGCTGTGTCCGTAGGGCCCGGGCTTAGGGTATTCACGCGAATACCGCGGTCCACGAGTTCGGCGCTGAGGATGTGAGCCAGATGGACGACTGCTGCCTTGCAGGTCGAGACGGTCGAGGTTGTCGGCCACCCCTTGCGCGCGCCAACGGACGCATTGATGATTACAGACGAGCCTTGCCTAAGTAGCGGCAAGGCTTTTTGAATCGTGAAGTAAGCCCCTTTGAAATTGACGGCAATCACCTTGTCGAAGCTTTGCTCGGTCACCTCTTCGAACAACAGGAACTCGCTGTAACCTGCATTTACGAAGACGCCGTCGAGGTGTCCGAACTCCCGCTTAATCGTGGCGAACATCGTGTCGAGGTCGCTGAGATTGCTGACGTCCGCGCGAACGGCGAGACTTCCGGCTCCAAGCGTCCCCTTAGCCGCCTGCAGCGACCCCTCATTCAAGCCGCAGATGGCGACGCGCGCGCCCTCTCTGTCGAATTCCTGCGCTGCGGCCAGGCCAATCCCGCTGTTGCCGCCAGTGATAAGGATGTTCTTGTTCGCTAGTCTACTCATTGTCGTTACTCCTTTAGATTAAACATGTCCGCGTCGGTTACGTCTCGTGCAAATCTAGGCGACGCCGCGTACCAAGCATAAACAGTCCTTTCGTTCTTAAAGCAGCCTCGCGGTCAGATTTATCAAGGTCCCGGCCAGTGCCTTCGATACGGGACAGGTCTGTTTGGCGTCTAACGCATACTTTTGAAATGTCGCTTGGTCAATTCCTGGAATCTCGGCTTCGGTCTCGAGCTCAATCCTTGTAATGGAGAACGCCTCGCCAACTTTTTCAAGTTTCACTCTTGCGCCGGTATGGATCCGTTTCGGCGCGATGCCTGCGCCCGAAAGTTGCGCAGCTAGCGCCATCGTGAAGCACCCCGCGTGAGCTGCGCCAATCAGCTCCTCCGGATTGGTAGCCGATTGCCCTTCTTCAAATCGGGATTTGAACGAGTAGGGACCATCAAAGGCTCCGCTGCCGACTTTGAGCCGTCCGCTGCCTTCGATCAGATTGCCTTTCCATTCCGCTTCTGCTTTTCGTATCGCCATAAATCTCCTTTTCGGTTTGCTGCTCCTCTTCGCGTCGAATTCGGCCCTCCCATCGGGATACGCCGAGTTATTGCTTCAAGTTAGCCTTGAGACGCTCCAATTTGGGACGAAGGGTGGCGATGCGACCGTCAAAGGTCGTCAGAGGTGTTACGGCCGTTTCCATCAGCGGCCACACTGGCAGGCTCTCAACGAGTTCGTCGATCTCCTGTGCTGAATCTGCCTGCAGGATCAAGGCGATACCGATAGTCCCGCTCATCGGCCCGCCCGCCAGGATCTTATTCTCCTCCTGGAGCTTTTTTAACATCTCCAACGAGGGGAAAATGTAACCCTGGATGAAAGTAGTCTCCTCCTGCGGGGAATCTGGACGGCTATGTGATGCGAGCTTCATTTGAACCAGATACTGCATCTTCTCCTCTCCTTTCCCTGAATTTCCTTGCTCGCTCTCTGGAGTTACAGGTCACGAGCTTTGTCTGTTCTTCAAAGGCCCCTCAATGAGCGCACGAACGCCGCTAGGGCTTCACCGATTTCTTCGGGGCTATCCTCTTGAACGAAATGGATTCCCTCCACAGTCACTTCGGTCTGATTGCGCCATGTCCGGCAAAACTCACGTCGTCGGCCCGTTAATACGGCACCGGGTTCTGCATTGATGAAAAGCTTCGGGATACGACTGTCGGCCAGCCACCGACCGCAATCGCTGGCCACTCGGACTACTTCGGGCGTCTCGCCTTCGATGGGAATTTGACGTAGCCACGTCAGCATTGGACGACGATCTTCCCCTGCATTGGAAAATGGAGCGCGATATGCAGCCATCTCATCCTCGCTCAACCTGCGCAATATCGCTCCCGGCAAGGCGTTTTCAACCATCAGATTCTTCTCCAGCACCAATGTCTCGCCGTCCCTACCGCGACATCCCTGGACGAGGGATCGCACATCTTCAGGAAAATCCGCCAGGGTAATGGGCTGAACAAGCGCCTCCATGTAGGCGATACCCTGGACGCGCTCGGGGTGCTGGCGCGTCCAATCGAAGCCTAAGAGGGAACCCGCATCGTGCAGCACAAACACAACGTCCTTATCGAGGCCCAGCTTTTCCCAAAGCCCAAACAGAAAACTGCGCTGCTCGGCGTAGGTGTAGCGGCCGGGGCCAGAGTCGAGAAGTTTCTCGGAATCGCCCATTCCGATCATGTCGCAGGCAATCAGCCGGCCCAGGCCACGACAAGCTGGCATGACGTTGCGCCACAGATAGGATGAGGTCGGGTTTCCATGCGCGAAAACGATGGCATCGCCTTCGCCCTCGTCGATATAGGCCATTCTCCGGCCCTTGATTTCCAAGAACTTCTTCGCAGCAAACGGTTTTGCGCTATCGGTCATTGCTTTTCTCCTCGAGCAGGCTTAGTCACATCGAAACTCAAATCGGCCATGGTCAAAGGCTCGCCGCTCTGCTGAAGGTCATAGTGATGCTCGTACACTACCCGCGATCCATTCCATTTCCGGAGTGCGCGCCAAGTCAGAGTGCAAGCCCTGCCAGACACCCCGACTGACTCGAGTGTCCACTCAGAATACTCGTGGTCTGCAACGTCTCCAGGGATCGAGGTCTGGCGAATGGATACCTGCAGACCACCGATTTCGGCCATTACGTGAAGCGGAACCAGGAAGTTGTAGAGAAGTGTGCGCACTCTCGGCTTTCCGCGAATCACTTCCTCCTGGGTTTCGCTGCTTACCTCGATATCATCGGCGTAAAAGGCCTCGAAGATCGCAAGATGCTCTTCGAAGCTTCCGCTGATGTTGGCCTGGACGATAGCCGCGTTTAAGGCGCGTTCGCGAGCCTGGGAACTTGTATATAGATCGCGAAGAATGCCCTCGGCCGTGACGAAGCTTTGTTCCTTGTCGCTATTCCCATCAGTCATGAGTGCTATCCTTCTTTCAACCCTGGCCATAAATCCCTCCTTAGTTGTCATGTTGGCTGTTCTCACTCCAGTTCGTATCGAGGCACCGGCACGGAATTGCCGAAACGCAGCGAGAGGGCGCGGCGCGCTGTTTCGAAACGGGTCCATTCGTCTCCGTCATAGAGGCCGGGAATCGTAACCAGTTCGCCCTGGTCGAGCCCTACCAAAGCTGCATCGACCATGTCTTCCGTCGACATCACGATCGACGCGGGTAGGTTCTGGTATGGGATGCCGGCCTTCTCCCAGATATCCGTTGCGGTCGCGCCGGGAAGCACTGTTTGAACACGGATGCATTTATCGGCGAGTTCATGCTGCAGCGAATGGCTGAACGCGATGACGTACAACTTGGTCGCGCGGTACACTCCATTGAGCGTCTCGGGAGAGATGCCCACCACCGATCCGATGTTGATGATGGTGCCTGCGCCACGAGCCGCGAATGCAGGCGCGGCCGCATAAGTCAGGCGCGTCAGCGCGGTAATGTTGAGAGAAATTATCTCCTCCATCCTCTCAACGTCCGCATCCAGCAGCGGCGCGACGGAGGCGGCACGAGCATTGTTGACGAGGATGGTGATGTTCGGATCGTCCCGCAGAATGGCCTCGACCTTGGCGAGGTCTGCCTTGTTGCTGAGGTCGGCGCGGAGCACCTTGACGGACCGTCCTGTCTCGCTTGTCAGACGTGCCGAAAGGGACGTCAGCCGCGCCTCATTCCGGGCCACCAGGATCAGGTCGAAGCCACGCTTTGCGAGACGGTCGGCATAGACGGCCCCGATGCCACCTGAGGCGCCAGTGACGAGAGCGACGCCCTTCGAGAGGGAATTACTCATACTGTTCTCCTTTGTTGAATTACTCATAGTCTTCTCCATTCCCTTTCCCTTCATTCTTAGATTGAAGGTAGCGAGAGCGTGTCTTGCTCTTCGGAGGTGTACTCGATTTCAGTTTCACCTATACGGATCAGATCGCCGGGCCAAAGCGGAACTGGTGCGGTCACCCGCTTACCATTTACAAATGTCCCGTTCGCGCTGCCGGCATCGACCAGCAAGACCTGATCCCCTTCGCGTTTGAACTCGGCGTGAAATCGCGAGGCAAAGGGGTCGCTGATGCAGATGCCGTTCCTGGACGACCTGCCGATGCTCATCTTCATCTTGTCGAACTTGACTGTCGATGGCTCGCAGTCTTTCGGGCGCACTATGAGAGTAGACATTTCGATTTTGGATTTCGTCGTGAGTCTCGATTCCCGACACTTCAGTGCCTTCCAGCTCTCCAGTTCCCATGGCCATAGAGCGCCAAGCCCAATAGCCGATCGATATCGCAGCAACATTTGACCCTCGCGTTGCAATCAATGCACGACCCAGTAAAACGCAATCCAAGTGCCTATCCTAACTAACTGAGTCCATTACTCTCGTCTGATGCCTTCCACTGCCGAAGCTCGGCGCTTGCTGAGTTTCAGCAGGCTAATGTCCCGAGGCAGCCGCCGCGCCGCGACGAATGTTCTTGATAAATAGCACCACGGGGGCCGCCGCCAGCGCGAGCACGCATAAGAGCCAGAACACGTCGAGGGAAGCCAGCAGGTCTGACTGCCCCTGCACTGTCGCATAGATAAGCGCCTGCGCGCGTGATAGGGCTTCGCGTGCCGGCACACCGGCGGCGATGAGCTTCCCCGTGATACCTCGCAACGTCGCGGCAGCCGCCTGATCGTAGGCCGAGATGTGCGCGCCGAGCACACTTTGATGAAACTGGCTTCGCCGGACGAGCATCGTCGCGACGAAGGCGACGCCAAAGCTGCCTCCAAGATTTCTGAACAGGTTGATCAGACTTGAAGCCCTGTTGTTTTTCTCCGGCGGCAGGTACGAATAGGCAATCAGATTCAGCGGGATGAACAGGAAGGCCAACCCGAGCCCTAAGAGCATGCGCGGTATCACGAAGTCGTTATAGCTGCCGTCCAGGTTGAGCCGAGTCATGCTGAAAGACGCGAAGGCGCAAACCATCGGCCCGACGCCCATCATCCAGCGCGGAAGCCGAACCAGCCATCCGGCATCAATTGACATCTCTGCACTAACATTGTCATCTGTAACGAGTTAAGGCCACCGGCAGCGGAAGCTATAGACATCGATAAACATCTATTCCCGTCTATTTTGGCCAAGATTTGGCCAAGTGAAATCTGCCGGGCGACGCTCGCATCGGTAGGCCCTAGTCGCAGTCAACCTTGAAAGCACGAACGCATCTGGGACAAGCGGGCTGTTAAGAAGATTGGCGGATTATCTCCACCCGAAAGAAGTGATGTGGGGCGGCTCTGCCTACTACGGCCGTTGAATAGGACAGCCTACGACAGGTAGTGTTTAGCTATGATGATCCAAGTACCCATACCACAACCGCACCTGGAATCCATAGGAAAAATCACTGCCAACTTTGCTGTACTTGAAACTCCAATTGCCTTTTTTGCTTGGTCACTTGTCAGCCCAGCTGATCAACGACTTGGCCAAATTATCACTGCTGAATTGTCATTTCGTAGCTTAGTGGCTTTACTGAGCTCCGTGTTCAAATACAAAGTGACTGACCTCACTGCCCTAGCAGAATTTCAAAAGCTGTTAAACGAATCGGGGGGTTACGGAGAATGGTTGCATGCTGCTGAGGCCCACTCATCGCTGAATGGGGACCTGCTCTTTTTTCGGATAGCAAGACAGTCAATCAAAAGCGGGAATCGTATCGCCGTCCGCTCGACTAACAGCAAATCCGGAGAGGAATTATCGGCAGGTAGCTACTGAAGTTCTAGCTCTTTCAGGAGCACACTCTTTTTCTGAGATTCGCACTTCTACGTTATGGCCCAACCTGTTCAGAATCTCGAACAGACGCTCAACGGAAAAGCCCGAAAAACGCCCTCGCAACAGATGAGAAACTTTAGGTTGATCCATACCTAGCAACACGGCAACTCGGGCTTGAGTTAGGGCCTTCTGGGTTATAAATTCCTGAATTCTTGCCGTGAGCTGAGCCTTCAGATGATCTTCCTCTGGGTTCGGAAGCCCAAGGTCAGCAAAGACATTGCCCCTGCCCTTGGTAATGACATTGTCGGTTTTCATTTCCTTGCTCCTCTCTGCCCAAATTCCTGTTGGTGCGATGCTTCAGCCGCCTTCAGACGTTTCCTAATAAGCTCAACATCTGATTTGGGAGTTTCAATCCCTTTTTTCGATTTCTTCTGAAAAGCGTGTAACACATAAACAGCGCCAGCGAATTTGACTGTATAAACAGCGCGATACGTGTCCGTTCGAAAGTCCACCACTACCTCGAGAATGCTTGCACCAGAAAATCCTTTCAAAGGCTTTGCTGATGCGGATTTCTGCCCTATCTGAGCCCTGGTATAGTGCATACCCGATCTCCCGCCTCACCTCCTCTGGAAAGGCTCTCAAATCCTGTTGAGATGACCCCACTCAGAAAAGCGGCTTCTCCCTCGGACTGCTCACGCTTTGAATTATGCCAGAAATGGCATAGCTGTCAATAGCTAAATTGCAAGGCACGAGAAACGGGTTGTATTTCATTGATACAATAGTCATTCTAGATCGGGGCCTGATTACCCTCGCGGAGGATTCGGGCAGAGTGGTGTGAGTAGAGAGTAGCCAGACATTTTTAAGGCTGCGGATCCGCCCGCAATCGCCAGCATACATAAGTGCTTGAAAAATTGGTTGCGGAGGTAGGATTTGAACCTTACGACCTTCGGGTTATGAGCCCAACAAAATCTTAGCCCGTTCTTTCCAATCAATACTTTATGTTCCTCTTATTGCCTGGTTTTGCCTGGTGTTCCGCCCTTACTGCTGGCTTATTGCTGGTCGGATTTCCATTCTACTCCAGCCCAGACCACCTCGACCCTTGGGCGGAAAGAGTGAGCTCTATTATTGGAGTCTTCAACGTATCCCAGGGGAAGACACTTCCACCCCGGTCCTAGCGTTGGCCGGCAGGCCGCCGGTCCATTTTGCTCCGTCGCTCAAGGACCTAAGAACGAGCGTAATTCCTGCTCCACCGTGCCGACTGCAACATGGCGAAGACAATTGATTCTTGCTGAGCATTCCTGAAAGCGAGAGCCAAACCAGCAGGCCTCGCAGCTCAGACCGGCACGGATCACTCTAACGTTAGGTGGTAGCCGGCCCAGCGTGAGATGAGGCGTCGGGCCGAAAATCATGACCGTCGGGGTACCAACCGCCCCCGCGATGTGGCAAAGGCCGCTATCATTGCCGACGGCTGCCCCCGCTGCTGCAAGCAGTTCAGCCGTCTCTCTGAGGGTCAAAGTATCTACGAAGACCCTCACATGAGGCGGGAATGAAAACTGAGAACCACTGTGGTCTCGCATATCGTCCGCAGTGCCCACGATCGCTACGTCTTCGAATGCGCGGGCAAGCTGTGGAAAGTAGGGCCAGCGCTTTGCCGCCATCTCTCCGGTCTTGCATCCGGGGGCTAGCACCAGGGTCCTTGGACCTACGCCGAACGAATCCGCGGGCGCGATTGGAAGCGAGTACCAGGGTCGTTTGCCGGCCGGATAGCCGAGCCTCCGCGCAAAGTCCAGATAGTATTCCTGCTCGTCCTGGTAGAACAGCCAGTCTGGAGGCCGGGGGACAATCCTGGCATCGCGGCTGTAATCCCTTGCGAGCCTTGACGAATAGAATGGGGGTACTGCCGGAATGATATATTCGTATCTCTCGTCTACGCAACAATGGTGAAGCCCCCGGATGATGCTCCAATTCCGAAACAAATCCACGGTCTGGGGGTAGTCTGCCTCTGTTAGCAAATCGACAACAAACCCCATGTGTCCAAGTGCAATCAGTAGCGGTGTGGCCAGCACCATGTTTCCGATCCCGGAAGCGAGGTGTACTAGCGCCGTAGCGGGGCTGTTTGGTTCCGCGGCTCCGTCTGGCACTAGGTCCCTCCCTTCCCTATGATCAGACCGATGGAGGTACATACGAAGCCTTCTATTCGCAGCTTCAGGTGCGGCTCCAATTTGTAAGGAGGCAGATCAACGTAGCGGTCTGCGGGCGCCCCGCCCGGCTCGAAGTCGACTTCTACTTGATGGCCTTTGCGGGTAAGTTGTTCCACCAGCCATTGGATATCCGTGCGTCGATAGAGCACGGTCCCGCCTTCAGCCAGGGTGTCTGTATCAGACGAAAGGTTGAACTCCGTGGTATGGACAGCCACGCCATTTGGATTCAAGCGCCACATTCCATCTAGAACAAACTGTAGGCCGAGATCCAGAGAACCTAAATGCTCAAAGGCGCAAGCAGACCAGATGAAGTCAAAACCGTGTAGATCCCCGGGGATGTCGCTCATATCAACCGTCCTGAGCGAGACGAGCCTTTTGAACTCGAGACCGTCGCACAGGCCCCGTTCGTTCAGGACCGAGACTTCGCCGGCATACTGGCCCGTTCCGCTCCAACCGGCTTGCTCGGCAGACCCCGGATCATAGTCGGTCGCAACGATCTGGCAACCGAAGCTTGCAAACAAAGACGGCAGCGGTTCGCGCCCGACGCCAAATCCGAGCCCTTTCTTTGCCGGCGCCAGCATTCCCCTCTCGAAAAGCGCCTGAGCGATAAAACAGAATTCCCACTGCTTGCGGTGCATACGCGGGGCTTCTCCTAGCCGCGCGCACCACTTGCGGTAGTCCGGGCAGTCAAATTGCTCCTGAGTACAAAGCCGAGACCTCAGCATTACTTGGCGATCCTCTGAACTACTTCTCGTCCGGTGTCATTGTCCGAAAAGATGCTGGCGCCGGGCTGCCCCGCAGGAATCTGGACGAAACCGCTCAGGCGCATCAGCCCGATTGGCTCAAGATGTTCCGCCGGCAAGTTTTATTCATCGATCAGTCCTTGATAGATACAACATCCAGTCCTCGTTTAGTCGTTCGGTCAGAGCTTCATCTTCCGTCAGTTCCTGAATCGTCGAATCGTAGTCTATGTGGCGCAAACGGAATCCATTTGCTTGTATGAGGCGCAGAAAACCGCGAGGATCACTGTAACGCTCGCACCTCATCTCCATGATTATCAGGAGGTTGTGATTCCGTTCGAGTGTAGACTCCATTCCTCGCCAGATGAATTCCTCCGCGCCCTCGGCGTCGATCTTGATGAAATCGACGCGGGGCCATTCGCGAGTTATCTCGTCAACCGTGGTAGTCTCGACTTCAACCGCGTCGTCCGCTTCGGTGGGGCTCCTGTGCAGCGTTGCGTCCATCGCTCGGTTTCTTGGCACTACAAGGTTCATTCGCCTGGCATCGGCGCTGTACGCGGCCTTCTGCACTACTGCCGACCTGTCTTTGAAGCCGTTCACTTCCAGGCTTAACTTTATCATCTCTGACAAAGCGGGATTTGGTTCGACGGCAACCGCCAGTCCATCGGGGCCGGCGGCATCAGCCATTATCAGCGTGTAGTAGCCGTGGTTCGCGCCAACGTCCACGCAGCGCCAACCCGGCCGGAGTATGCGCGCCATCGCGACAGTAATCCACGACTCCCAGAATCCGTCCAGGCTGAGATGAGGCGTGATACCTACGTCTTGAGGGTCGCTGTAGACTATGTATCGCCCAAGGACGCGGCACAAGACCGTCTCGAGTTCTGAACGGGAGCCGGCAAAGTATTTCGGCATCATATTTGGGCCTCCCTGCCGTGAAACGGCCCCGCAGCTTGATGGAACGTAGAGATACACATTCCAACCCATTTTCGCCGGCAGCGCATGAGATTGGCATACACGTTCGGCGATCTTATGCACCGGGTCCTGCTTCCATCCCGCGCGGAGAAACAATTCGTGCCACCACTCGCGGCTCCTCATCGTGATATGAGACAGGTCCCCATCGCCCTCCGGCCCAGCATGCGATTCTCTCTCGACTTTGACCGTGGAGATTGTGGCCATTATCGCGTTCTCGGTCCACATTCGCGCTCTGGAAAGCAGTGACAGAGCTTGCGACTCGGTCAGGCTTTCGAAGATCGAAAAAGCCACCAGCACGTCGAATTGCCGGCTAAAGCAAGCGTCATCAACGCCCGCTTGAATGAGAAACGGTTTCGCGGTCTCGTCCGAATGTTCCAGCGCCCACTTGCTGTGGTCGATGCCGCTGCAATGCTTCCCCTCTTCGATCAACGCGCGCACTAACAGGCCCTTTGCGCACCCGATATCGAGGAATGAATCGGCCTCTGGAAACATCTCGCTCAGAAACCGCGCCGTCTCTTTGAATACTCCTGAAAACAAGTCCCAGCTATACCCATTATCCCAATTGCTCTTCAATCCCTTTTCAAAGTAGTCCTGGTCATACCACTCTGGGGGAACCGGCGAGGGCGGAGCCAATTGCTTAACGCGTTCGATCCGTCCCAATCGCCTCCACTTGGCCGGCTGCGTTCGCTCGAACAGATCGATCAGGGCCTGCTTGCCCAGGCTGCCGACCGCCTGCAGCGAATAGGACTGTCCGATTCTCGCGGCTGCTTCTTCCGCCTTATGCCTTGCCTCTTCTCGATTGCAA
>Ga0207155_1099_pt1 | contig 20802 bp, 19 predicted proteins | sample Alteio_BWMinHeat_26_FD_153515 | JGI IMG/M metagenome (GOLD analysis project Ga0207155, IMG submission 153515) | Enriched cells from forest soil in Barre Woods Harvard Forest LTER site, Petersham, Massachusetts, United States -... | ecosystem: Environmental > Terrestrial > Soil > Temperate forest >... | reverse complement strand
AAGCCTTCCATGACTTTACCATCGGGAGATTGATATTCCATGATTTGCGATTTGATGGCAGCAGATAGGCTGGTTGCTGTAAGCACAAGACCAATGATCGCTGAGATTTGTTTTAACATCCTTGTTCTCCTTGTAAGGTGACTTAATTCTAAACTCGGGTTCAGTCCTTAATCATATCAAATTGGCCATACTTTAAAAAATGTACGGCTTGGGTTATCACTTTGGGATTAAGCATCATCAACGAATGGGTAGCGGGTAAAACAATATGATCTTTCATATTGGGTAATTTTGTCGATTCAATCGTCACCTTATCGTCATTGGGTTTAGGTAAAAGATATTCGACCTAAAAATATGGATGAAGCAGGAAAATTAGCCGCACAATTCATAAACGTACACGATCAACCCAATGCAAAGGAAAACCGTCCTTTATTACGCCAACGGATCCGCGCAGGTTACGATACCTTAGTGGCAATGAAACAAGTCGACCCGAAACAAGTCGTGGTCATGGGATATTGCTTCGGCGGGACAACCGCCTTAGAACTAGCACGCAGTGGCGCGCCTTTAGTCGGTACGGTGACCTTTCATGGCGGCCTCAGTAACCCTGCCCCAGAAGATGCAAAAAATATTCACGGTCGTGTCCTTATCCTGCATGGCGGCGATGATCCTTTTGCTACGGCAAGTGATGTGGCTGCTTTTAAACAAGAAATGAAAAACGCGAATGTGGATATGCAGTTTGTGGTTTTCCCCGGTGCGGTGCACGCTTTTACGAATCCTGCCGCAGGCAATGATAAGAGCAAAGGTGTAGCCTATGATGCCAAAGCAGATAAAGATTCTTGGCAAAAATTTGAAGATTTCTTAAAAGAAGTCTTCAAGAAAAAAGACTAGCACTTAATGCTAGTCTCGAGAGCAATCGACCGGTGAAGGTAATCTTCTTCGTTTCGAGGTGTTTTCTTCTGGGGCTTGGTTAAAAAATCCAAAACAATCCACCGCTTTCATAATTTTGGTGAACAATGGCGTAACAGGTTGAGATCTCTGCGATAATAATACCGTATTCTCAGTTTCTAAGCTTTGAATTTGCTGCCGTAATTCAAAAATAACGTGTTCTTTATCGGCTTTTATAAAGCAGGTTTCGCTCAGTTTTTCGCGAAATTGATCCAGAAAATCGGAATTTCCCTTAACCATTTTAAGCTCGAGCAACGCTATTCTTGCATCCCATAATCTATCTTGGAGTCGACCCACTTTTTTATTCGCGGCAGTTAACTGATTGCGTAAATGAGAAACCAATTCGTCTTGTGTTTTATTGCTATTTTGCGCATCGTTTCGTTTACGCTCTTCACGAAATTCGCCCCAAATATCGATGCGATCTGTAATATAGGTTTCCATGACCGTTTGAATATCTTCTTTGGAGACTTTAGGCCCATGATTTTCCAAGTTTAAGGGTGTCCTTGCATAGGCAATCTCACCTTCCACAAAATCAGTGCTACCATCATCATTTGTCACCCCCCAAACAACTTGTTCAACCGGTACACTGCCAAAATACAGCTCTCTTAATCTATGCAAAAAATCTCGTTGTATTTTTGGTAAGTACAAAACTTTTCGCACAAAGGCTGTTGCCGTGAGTTTTTTATCAATCGTGGCTAATAATGTTTGATCCGCTTTAAGATCGTCTTTGGTCAAAATACTATCAACAGCCACTTTAATGGTTTCTAACAGCACCATCATTTGCGTTGCATTCATAAGCTATTCTCTCTCAACAACTTTTTAAGATGGGTGTAATCTAACTTAATCCAATTCCGTTGTCAATCAAGGTCAGAATTTAATATGTTATCTATTAAACTTATTTGTTTGAGGGCAAGAAAAATAATAGCGGGATGAGAAAATAAAAACACCGCAAGAGAACTTTGAGGTTCTTTAAGAATTATCCGATGGGATGGAAAATTCTACTTGCGGTGTTTGCAGTTAAGAGTCGCTATTTACATAGCGCCTTCAGCAGGTTTATGTTTACGAGGTCTGCCTCTTTTTTTACCGCCTGTTTTTTTAGCTTTGGTTGCTTTTTTAGCTCTGGTTGCCTTTTTGGCTTTGGCAGCAGGCTTAGCTTTAGCAGCTTTACGCTTCCGTGTCGTTTTACGAGCTTTTGGAGCTGTCGCTTTAGCAGCAACTTTCCGCTTTTTGGTCGCGGTTTTTCTTGTTGCTTTAGCTCCAGTTGTTTTCCGTTTTCTCGTAGCTGGCTTCTTACGTGTTGTCATTTACATTTCCTCCGGTTGAAACTAATTCCTAATTTAGCACATGAGATAAAAAAAATAAAATAGTTACATGAGTAAAGTGCTTCATCCCATTTCTTTTTTGCTCTGCGCAAAGAAATGTGTGCTTTCCTCACTCCCATCTGTAAAAGCAATTTTTAACACATCAGCACAGAATAACCAAATTTACTTACAACATTGTTTAACGTTGAAACAAAAAAATCGCGCTGAATGCGCTTGATGCACAAATATTAAAAATTCTCTATTTTTCAGAAAAAATACACGTATTTTACCGAAAACCAAGGTGAGTTATCTTGCAAACATATAGCGTAATGGGATAAATTTGTTTGTGATCGACGCAAAATTTTGAAAAAAATGACGGCTTGAACATGTTTACGCGCTGTATTGACTCTTTGCTTAAAATCAAAAATCAGTTATGATGCTTACCCTTTATTCGACCTCTAATTGATTAGAAAATTTTCTTTTTGCACGCCTCTTAATGGATTACCCGTTGAATAGAAAGCAACTTTAAGAACTATGTTGAGGTATACCCATGGCGCAGTATTTTACACTTCCACAATTTTTAAAATTCATTGAATCATTAACGGTGGGTGGCTATCTTGCCATCGGACAAACCGGTCATCCGCAAAGTTTAAGATTACCGACCCAAACGGTGGCCGCTTTAACGCAACTTTACGCAGCCTTCCTACATCAGCAGCCACCAGCCGTGCTTAAACAAGTCTTTGATGAATTTTATATTCCTCTAGTTCGTATCAGTGCGCATCCCCCTGCCGTGCCCACGGCTGAAACCCAGGGCGCCCTATTTTTACTCGGACTTATCCTTCATCATCAAATTCATCTGACAGTGGATGGCACATCCTATCACTCTCTACAAGAGTATATGATGCAAATCATTTATGGTGACATGGTACAAAGATATCAACAATTCGTTTATCCCAGTCTGGAAGGATTGGCTGCTATGCTAACGCCGCAAGCGCCAACCGTGCCTGTGCAGCAACAGCAAACTAATCTACAACACCGTTTCGATGATCTTGTGCTCAATATGCGTGACTTTTCTTTCCTACTACAAGCGGTGTGTGACAATGGGATCGTTGGTATCTTTAAAAACAAAAACGAAAAGATCCCGCATTATACCCTGACAGAACAGTCAACCAAGGTTCTTTTAAATTTCGCAACCCAAGCCAGACATTCACCCGATAGCCCAGAGACCATGGACTGTTTTAGAAAACTCATGAAATATCTGATCTTCTTAGCTAAAGGAAATCCCGGAGATAAATTTCGTGCCGAGCAACGTTTATTTGGGTTTTTGTATTATCATAACTTTAGACTTCAACATATTGATAATCCAGTAACCATCGCTGACATTTTTTGGAACAATTCTAATGCTGCTGAATTTGAGGCTCTGCGGGCTAAGGGCCAACAGTATGTATTTTTAAATGATACATGGATCCAACAACAACAGTTTCCTGGTAAAACGGAATTAAGCCCGGTTATCCAAGCGTTATTGTGTCCACAACCCGGGGTTGCGGCACCTACCAACACGGTGAATATAGAAAAATCTCAAACACTATTGTTTGCATTTAATCATCAAACCACACTGACATCGGTCACTTCGCAACCAGAGTTAGTGTTCCCAGAGATTCCGCGCCATTCGCCAAGCATTGGCGTGGATTAAACTATTCGCCCATGCTTGCTAACCAATGCTCAATTTGGTCGCGCAGCATGGGCAAGGTAACCGCGCCATGTTTTAATACTTGATTATGAAAAATACGCACATCAAATCGGTTTTTCAGTTTATTTTTGGCTAATTGACGCAAGTTGTCTATTTCTCTTTTACCCAACATGTAAGCGGTCGCTTGCCCTGGATTCATGATATAACGATCCACTTCGGCTTCAATTTTAATTTCATCTAAAGCAGTGTGTTTTTTGAGATAATCAACGGCTTGTTCACGCGTCCAATTCATGACATGGATCCCGGGATCGACCACTAAGCGTGCGGTACGCAATGCCTCATTAGACAGCATTCCCAAACGCGAAATATCATCATGATAAAGTCCCATTTCATCGGCTAGCCGTTCAACGTACAGTGCCCAACCTTCGCCAAAGCCAGAATTCCAAAGATATTTATCTAAACTATGTTGGGATTTATTTTCAAATGCTAACGCCACTTGATAATGATGTCCTGGAATTAATTCGTGATAGAGCGTTGCTTCTTGATCAATTCTGCTGCGCATATGGGCCTCAAAAGTATTGATATAAAAAATACCTGGGCGTTTTCCATCTTCACTGGGCGCATGATATTCCCCCGCTGCACCCGTTTGCGCGCGATGCAAAGGGTAGGGTTTAAGCGTTCCGGGTGCTTTAGGCATGAGATCAAACCAAGCCGGTGTTTTTGCTATCGCCTTTTCTAAAGCAGCATAATTATATTGCAATAGATCTTGTTCACTGTGAAAAAAATATTTGGGATTGTGTCTTATTTGCCAAAAAACTTCCGCCATGTCTTGAATACCGCATTGCGCTTGTCCTATCTTGGCCACTTCACGATAAAGTTGTTGCATGTGATCTAAACCAAAAGCATAGATATCTTGCGGTTGCATCGCCAAAGTGGTTTCTTTGCGTATTTTAGCGAGATAACATTCGCCGCCCATAGGTAAGGCTGAAATGCCAATTTTATCTCTTGCTTTAGGCAAATATTCTTCTTCTAAGATATTGGCATAGTGTTTCAAAGCAGGATTAATCGATTGCTCCAGCAACGTGACCATTTGACGTTTAAACTGGGGATCGCTATCACGTTTGGCAAAATCGATGAAAGGAGAATCTTCTAAAGACGCATTTAAAATGAGATGAAACTGTTTTAAAACTCTTTGGATAACCGGTTTGGGAGCGCTGTAGCCTTCACTCAGGCCTAATCTTAAATTTTTAATTTCTTCAAACACCACGGTTTCAACGGATCGCCAACGGGTTAAAGCCAGAGCGCGATATTCAGGCGTGCCTATGGGTTGTTTTTCTGCAAGCATCGTTAAAATATTATGCCAACCCCACAGCGGATTAACATTCCACAACTCATCATGGCAAATCCGTGCTGCTTGGTTATTTTCCAGTGTTTCTTTTAAGAGTTGATAAGTCAGATGTTCAGGCGTGCCATGGAGTGCAGTTTCATCCAATGCTTTTAAGTCACGCAAATATATATCTTCTTGGTTATGCCATGCTTGTAACGCTGACATAGAATGATCCATAAATCTGTCTTGAGGAATGTCTGTTCTTCCCCAGTACATGCCTATCTCTGGATGACGTTCAAAAAATGCTTTCTCATAGGCATCAGCAATTTGCTTTAACTTTGATTCCATATTCACACATCCATTTAATGAAAAAAATGACTATACAACGCTTGAAACGCCTTATCAAGGGTGCTCTGTTCATTGAATTATTTTGGTTTAGGCTCTTCGGGTTTTTTTTCTACTTTTTGATTTTGCGTCTGCGCTTTACTTTTAGAAGACGATTTGGTTTGAAAATGGTCAAATATTATTGGTTCAGGGAGTATATTTTCAGTTGCTTCATGAGATTCTTTTTCCTCACTTTCTTCAGGTTCATTTTTCGTTTCTCTTTCCTCTTCTTTTTCTTTTTCTTTTTCATTTTCATTTTCTTTTTCCTCGACTTCTTTTTCCTCGACTTCTTTTTCCTCTTCACCTTCTTTTTCTTCGCCCTCCTCTTCTTCCTCACCTTCTTCTTTTTCCTCACCTTCCTCTTTTTCCTCTTCTTCGCCCTCTTCTTCGCCCTCTTCTTCGCCCTCTTCTTCGCCCTCTTCTTCTTCCTCACCTTCTTCTTTTTCCTCACCTTCTTCTTTTTCCTCTTCTTCGCCCTCTTCTTCACTTTCTTCTTCGCTCTCCTCTTCCTTTTCTTCCTCTTCTTCGTCTTCTTCGTCTTCTTCGCCCTCTTTTTCCTCACCTTCCTCTTTTTCCTCACCCTCTTTTTCTTCGTCTTCTTCGCCTTCTTCGTCTTCTTCGCCTTCTTCGTCTTCTTCGCCTTCTTCGTCTTCTTCGCCTTCTTCTTTCTCACCTTCCTCTTCTTCTTCGCCCTCCTCTTCCTCTTCACCTTCCTCTTCTTCTTCGCCCTCCTCTTCCTCTTCACCTTCCTCTTCCTCCTCACCTTCCTCTTCTTCGTCTTCTTCGTCTTCTTCCATCTCTTTCTCTTCCTCTTTCTCTTCCCCTTCTTCCTCCTCTTCTTCATCTTCTTCTTTTTCCTTCATTTCTTCTTCCCCTTCCTCTTTTTCCTCAATTTCCCCTTCCTCAATTTCCTCTTCTTCTTCACCTTCTTCCCACATGGCACGATCAAGCAGTAAAGTAACTTCACTATATGTTTCGGTAAATATTTCTGTTGCTTCCTCTAATTTATTATGTTCATCTTTTTCTAAAATCTCAGTTATATGTTCCAGTTCGTGTTCTACCAAATCCATCGCATCGAATAGATCTTCATTTTCAGGATAAAGATCATAGTATTTTTTAACTTTGCGCTCGAGTTTTGTTAAAATAACAACAAATTCATGGATGACCAAATTTACTTTATTCAAAAGCTTATCTTTTTCTGCATATTGCGGTAAATCAATATGCAATTGAATATCCACTCCCATTTCATTTGAAAGTGCCACTAAATCTGTATACCATTTCAAAAATACTTTTGTGTCATATTTTGTGTTTAATGCTGCCTTAAGGATTATACTTTTAACCTGTCTTAAGGGCTTTTTTAATTCAGCAAAGATTTTAATCCAAACATAATCAATGTTATCTGTAGGATTAATAATGAGCGGATCAATAGGAGCTTGCGCTTCAAATTCAATTTGAATCGATTTAAGTAGGTTTGTCGTATCTTCTGTTTCAGAAACTTCTACCATCAGCTCCTCCTCTCATATCAGGAGACTGATAATTCATGCACAAAGTTCCCTAGAAAGCACAAATGGGCAATGATCAGTGATCATACCCGTATTTTATACTTTAGATATAATTCTCTCGGCAAATTTATATGGAGCGGCGAAAAGAGGGAACATTTTCAGCATGTCAGATAAGGAAAATGTCCCCTACATTTCTTAAAATTTAATAGTGAATGTTAACACGCGTGCTACCCACTCGCACAAAGTTTTGATTTAACCATTGTGCATCTGAAGGGACCATTCTAACACAGCCGTGACTAGCGTTATAGTTGGGAACCTCGTATGAGCCATGCAATGCATAACCCCCATGGAAAAACATGCAATAGGGCATTTTTGCACCACCGCGTCCCACCGGGAAGCGCTTTGATATACAACCAGGACCTTGCTTGCTGTATATGGTGAATGTTCCAGTGACAGTTCTGCAATGTCTGTGAATATCAGGACAATAGTCTTTTCCACCCGAGACACGACCTGATTTCACTAAACTCCCCTGACCATCATAAGCAGCCCAAGTACGATTACCTAAATCCACTTTGACAACGTTACCTCCCGAGATGCGGCTGGGAACATTATGAAATGACGTTTGTTCTTCATGGGGAGAGGTGTGCCTTCTGCCATATTCATGATACCTTGCATTGCTGCCCCTATGTTGATATTGATCACGATCATAACGATCGCCTTCATAACGATCCCCATCATATTGATCTCCTGAGTAACGATCTCCTACGTAACCGTCGCCATAATTGTCTGCAATGTAACGATCTCTCATATAATTGCCTTCAGCAAAAGAGGAAAAGGATACCAACGTCAGACTGGATATCACCACCCCAGCTATATATTTATTCAACATGCGAACCTCCACAGCTTAAAATAAGGTTTTGTATTTTTTAAATGCAGATTGGACACTGTAGGTAAAGAAAAAGTTCCGCAGATGGGTGAACTTGGGTTACTATCAGTTGTTAAAAAAAGCTCATATTAATACCGATCAGCTTGATTTTTGGTCGTGAAGCTTTCCAAGTCTGCTTGACCGATGCTAAACGCGCTTAGCGATGATATCTATGTTCCTAGGCAAGCGGTGCTGGCTATCTATGCCAAAAAAAATAGACGTGGTATCGTATTCAAAAATGATGCTCCAATCTGACCATCATCAAATAATCTTTCATAAGTAGTAGAGGTAGTATATGCTCGAGGGTGCGCACCGCATTGAGAATTATCAAGCATTAGCTGATTATCAGAATGATATCATTTGTGAAATGCGAAGAAAAATCAATACTAGGCTAAGTGAACTTAGCCCTGACGATCAACGAAATAATTCTGAAATTGATTTCCTAACTACTCAAAAATTAAATCTTGCAGGCATGGAGTCTTTATATAAAGATGTCCAAAAAAGACTCATTAATGGCAGTAATGAATATCTCTTAAAACTCCTGTGGCGAAAAATGGGATCACCCATTGTTGAAGGGACGGTAACTGGATTTGCTGCGTTAAATACCATCCAATCGATTGCAGCTGGAGGATCAGAAGTAACTTTCCAGCAGGCAATGCAAATTGCGGCACGTTATATAGCCCCAGCCACGGGCGCCGTTACAGGACTCGATGGAATCATCTATAAAAGTCGAGATGAAAGAATCGAATTAGCGCAGCGCTTGTGGAAAGCTACCAATCAAACTTTAAAAAATTCTGCTTTTTTGTTGGAGCTTGCTTTTTTAATTGTAACGGATGTTATTAGAGCTAAAGATCACGAATCTTCCTCTACTCCGGTTAACATCGGCAACGGGGCTGCCACAGTAATTATTTTAGGATGTTTAACCATTAGTTTATTGGGCGGGATGAGAATTTACTTCCTTGAAGAGGAAGAACGTCGTCAAGAATTAGAAGAATTAGAAAACCCCGGCCTATTTAAACGAGTATTGCGTTTTATCTCTTGTAATCCTGTTTCCAGTAGAGTCATGGCCTTTTTAACGGGGGCTGCGGCCACTCATTGGTTAGTAAGTACTATTCAAAATCTTATAGGTTCAAGTACTTCCACGGTAGCACGAATTATTCGTTATTATTTAACCGCGTTCGGAGGATTACCGGCAGCTTTATTAGGTTATTCACTTCCGGGGCGTCCCTTTATTTATCACACCCAAATCTATTTTGTTTTATTGATCACCCAAGCAACGGCATTAATTCTCGATGCATATCAAAAATTTAATAGTCCTAATAGTATGAACTTTTGGGGTTTTGCTACAATTCGAGAGCAAATATATTATTGGGCTATTGCTTTTCCCACCGCTATCATCTCTATTCAATTTGCGCTTTTGGGTTGGCGATGGTGTATAAACAAAGCTAATCAAGCATCAAAAAGTGCACCGAAAGCTGAAGAAGAAATACAATTATTGTTAGATAGCGGTTCTCCTCGACTGACCAGTGATAGTCCCAGTGTATTAAGGTTTACGCAATCTGCAACCAAAGAAATTGAAGTTGATCCAGAAAACAAAGTTACTTATCGTAAAAATCAATTTTGGCGGTGGTAAAGATGAGGAAGCATTGTATTCATCTTCAGGGTAACACTCCCGCGTTATAGAATATTTTAGCTATAGTTCTCTCTTAGTGAATGTGAAAAACTTGGGAGTATAGTATGAAAGCAATTGTCTTAATTACACTCGTTAGCGCTTTTACCTTCTCAACATTTGCTGTTGCTGATCAGAAGAGCACGGATAATACCCAAAGTCACGCTACTCAAGCCCAAATTGTACAAAAAAATAATGAAGAAACATCGCAGCAACAATCGGATACTGACATCATTCATTTTATTGATGAATATTGCGCCAGTTGTGTCGGCGGAATGTTTTAAATTAATAACGCCCGCTGCGCAAGCAATTCAATCGTCTCGATCACCATCTTTTTGATATGATCGCGCATGGCTTTTTCTTCATGAATGGTTTGTTGATGTTTATCAACTAAGACTAAAACCCCTTCGTCAATTTTTGAACGGACAATATCTATCAACGCATTGAGAGAATGTGTGCCATCAAGATAAGGCAAAATCACTTCCGCAGTAGGCGTTAAACGAATATTTTCATGACGGCGATTAACCACAAAATCCTGCAGCGTTAATTGCATGCGTGCCAAAGGACAAGCACACGGAGAGAGAGATTTTTCAATTGAATAATTACCGGGAAAATAAGAAATAAGAATTTCACCTAAAAATACATCGCGCAATAATTGTTGATTTAAAGCAGCTATGCTGTCTTTGAGATTGATAATGGCACTTCTTTGTTCTAATTTTTGATAAAGTTCTTGATAGTGAATCGGCTTAAACTTTTCTTCATGCAAAATAGCATAAGCCAGGGCTAATATGGGATCAGCTTTCAAATCTGAATGCGAGTGGGTCGGGTTTAATTGCAGATAATAATTTTCAATGGCATTATCTTTAACGGCATATTCAAGGGATCTTTCTTGGTGGCACAATAAAGTACAACGAAACCGTTGATTATGCATAAAATCATGATATTGACTATGTTCAATTAACTCAAGCAGACTGATAGGTTGACTGGTAAACTTTGGCATATTGCTTAAAAAAGCCTCACTCAAAAAAGTAAGGCGATGGTCATTGACAAGTCGCATAAACTCATAAAAATAATAGGGAGTATTGATCATAGAAAGATGTTCATGAATTAATTGGCTATCAGAATGTTCAGAGAGAATATTCATTTCTTGACAAATGATTTCTGAATAGTGAGTTTTCATGTTTTGGAATTTAGGATATAGCCATTCTAACATATATCGTGCTTCATTCGCTTTATCGATCGGAGCGGTAATCTGCCCGGTGTGCCAAAGCATCATATCGCGCACAATGCTGGCAATTTTCCACCCAGGATAGGTATTGTAACTCATATAAGCAATACCATGTGGAGCAAGATGCTTGGCACACAGTTGTAATATTTGCTGTTGGGTGGTGTCGTTAACCCAAGAAAAGACCCCATGGCAAAGAATATAATCAAGCGGGGTTGGCGAATTAAAATCTGCGATTGCCTGATGAATGAGGGTGATATTGTTTAAACCGAGTGCTTTAATTTGAGCAAGGCCATCGGCGATTTGTGAACGTGAAGCATCGATCCCAATAAAATGCGCATGTGGCAAATGGTAAGCCATCGGAATGAGGTTCGCACCATTCGCACATCCTAACTCAAGTACTTTTGCTTTGTCAGGGAGCGTGGGTTTTAATCCAAACAATGTGCCTAAAGTAAATAAATGCTGAGGATGCGTTTGCGCCACCGTATGGCTTTCATAGGGAATATCATCATAGGAATTGCTTGTCATGGCAGACTCTTTAGCGGCACAATATTCACAGTATATGCTATCATCTCTAGCTTACGCGTTCTGATTTATTTTACAGTTAGACAAACTTCCTGGCTCAGATGTTACGCTACACTTTTTCTCGATTTAAGAAAAAAATTGATAGACATAGTCGCCAAAAAAATTATCCAGGGTAGATAGTAATACAATATAATTTCTTTCAGCGCAATATCGTATTTGGGATTAATAACACTTTGGTTTGGATTTAGTGGATTGATATAACAAGATTTTCTACTTCCAATTCGATAAGTTTCTTTAAGGTTAGAGGCGACTTTTGAAGGTACATTTTGATCTGAAAGATTGTAGCGTTGTCCATGGTAGTTAATATCATTGAAAGTATAATGATACTTGATTTTAATTTTTGTAAAGCCTCTCTTAAAAATTCTTGTAGAACTTGTTCTTCCGCCCCAAGTCTGGAAATTATCAATTGTACATGATGTTTCAACCCAGTTTTTAACGTTGAGGATATTTAAATGGGTATTAATAACAATAAAGGCAGAAATTGCTGCCAAAATAAAAAATATTATCGACACAATTAAATAGGATGTTTTTTCACCGATTTTTCTTTTAAAAAGCATGTGTGAACCAGGATCAATTAAAGACCTAAAATTCAATGAGGCAGTAACGTAGGACAGCCCTTCTTCGCGCAAAGCGCTTCGCAGGGCATAAGATTTTGTAAAGTTCGCCACAGGCGAACTACAAAATCTAATGCGCGCCTGGAGAGATTCGAACTCCCGACCGCCTGGTTCGTAGCCAGGTACTCTATCCAACTGAGCTACAGGCGCAAAGACGGGAGATTATCGCGAGATTACCTTTGCGTGTCAATCTGATCTATACATTAGCTATCTATATTACTGTTATTTGCTCTAGCTCACCACAGAATTAGCCTCGAATGTTCTATGTTTCTATCAATATCAAGCGTTTAATAGGATAAATCATGCAAAAATTGGCAGTCGCTGCATTGGTATTCAGCTGGGCGCCACTGGGCTACTGTGCGCAGGCACTCATCTCGGGTCAAGGCCAAGTATTAAGCTCACCGGATTATGTTGAGCTTTCTATCCTGGTGGATTCTAAGTGTTATTCTACGCCTGATGATGCCAGACAAGTCAATGACGAAGCTTCCCGAAAAATTGTCGATTTTCTTAACGCCAAAATAAAGAAAAAAGACAATTACAATATCGTTATTTCAACGGGCGGTTACACGCTGCCTTATGAAACGTATTATCAAGATAAATTTTTATGTCAAAATACCTATCAAAAACAAAATACGATTATTTTTAGAACGCAAGAACTTGAACATTTTGAAACGCTTTTCAATGATATTCAGAATATGATCTATAAGCAATTTAAGCGCACGGCGCCAACTATTATCGATTCCTCTGTTTCTTTTGTGATTATGTCTAATCCTACCCCAAGTATTACGGATGCGCTGCGAACGCAGCTTGAGCAAAAAGCGATTGCGCTTGCTTTTAATGATGCCTCGCAAAAATTATCTGCGCTATTTGGCAACCAAAAAATGCAAAATGTAAAAATGATCGATGCCTCAGAATTTTCCCCCGATGAACCCACACCATTTTATGCTCAAAGCGCTGCGCCAATGGCATTGATGCGCGCCGGTGGCATGAATAAGCAAGCTGAACGCGCACCGGTGCAATTTGAAGAACAAACCATTAAAAAAACAATCTACTTCAGATTCACCTTCGATGATATCGTTATTCCATAACTTCGCGAAAAAAAGGTTTTTAATCAAATTCTGTGGGCAAGTTAGGCTCGAAATAATGTTTAAACGCTAAATCGATCTGCTCTGGCATCGTTCGATGCAATGATAATTCTGGCAATTTATCCTTTTCAAAAAAACGCACTTCTGAAGTTTCGATACTTGGCGTTAAACTGCCACCAATAATATTTCCTAAAAAGAAACATTTATAGGTATGCGGTAGTTGTGGCGGGTAATGGCGTTTTTGTTTATCGATGAGTGCATACAATTTAGAAATGCTCACCTGAAATCCGGTTTCCTCATGCACTTCTTTGATGGCACATTCGCTGGGGGATGCATTCACATCAGCCCATCCTCCCGGTAAGGTCCATTTTCCATCGGAGATCTCTTTGACCAATAAAATTTGATTTTCTTGAATGATGGCGACGCGAACATCTAACTTGGGTGTTAAATAATGATTTTCCTTGGCAAAAAGTTCTTGGATTTTCTCTAGGCCTTCAAAAGAATAATTCGCAATCATCTCTGCAGACATCGCTAGCAATCTTTTATAACGTTCAAGATCAAATTTATCTTTGGTATAGGTTAGGCCAATTTGGGCAAGCGCTTGTAATTCGCTTGCCCAAGAAAGCCAAATATGTTTATTCTCCATAGATCTCTTCCAGTTTACTTTTATTTACTCAAATTTTTAGCTTCTCCCATGGCCTGAGCAACAAACTGAAAGAATTCAGCGCTGATCTTAACGCCATGATGAGCGAGCACATTATGTCCGCCTTCCGTAGCATACATATTTTGTAACGATTTTTCCATGGCGGGATCGCCACCGGTAAATTCCTGAATTAACGCGTTAGCGCGTTGACCCAGTTTTATTACCTCAGGGTGAGTCACCATTTTCCCCGCTTGAAAAGCCGTATCAAACTCTTTAAATAACGTTTCCCATGCAACCTGACCTTTGGCAAATTCTTCTTTAGACATTTCACTTTGCCGTTTGCGCAAGGTTTCAATCTGTTCTGGTGTGTAGTATTTTTCGTACATAACTATCGCCTTTATAGTTTCAATAGCATTATCTGTCGATAACACCTGTTGATGATCGAATGCATCAATAATCGCTGCCACACGATTATAAAGCACCTTTTGTGACTGAATAGTAATGTGTAAATGCTGTAAATGCGCTTTAACCACGTCTTGAAAAGGAAAATCTTTCTTTTCTAAGCAAATTTTTATTTCTGCCAGAGAGAATCCAATCAACTGCAACAACATGATCTCTTGTAGTTTTTGGATGTCCTTTTCATTATATAAGCGGTGCCCTGCCTCAGTGCGATACGAGGGCGTAAGTAAGCCTATTTCATCATAATGATGAAGCGCTCTGACCGTTAACCCCGTTTTCTTGGCAAGTTCACCGATTTTTAATGGTTTCATGACATTTACTTTCTCTATTCAATTCATCGTCACCAATACACTATAAAACCTGACGTTACGTGAGGATCAAGCGGAATTATAACAGGTCAAATTGTTATAACCTACTGACTTAATTAACAATTTAATTTATAAATAAAATATTTATGAAAAATGTGGAGATTTGTTTTACGTCATGGCGATAGGATGATAACGCCATGACGGGACATATTAAAGCTGCGTCGCGTTGTGAACGGGAGCAATTTCCATGACAGGTAAAGTTTCATTGGTTGTTATATTCTGTGCACTCAGCGCTTCTGCTCTCAGCGCTTCGTACGCTGCAAGCGCTTGTGCTTCGTGACGCTCAAACGTTTTTCGTGCTTCTTCACACTCAAGACAGCCACCCGCGATTGATTTTAGTTCGGTTTCATTTAATGTAAACATTGTAACTCCTCGGATTAATGGTCAAAATAAGGACGGTGCTAATGTACCGATTATTGAGAAAAAAACAATGGGTTCGTGACAAAAAAATTAAAGCTGAGTAAGTAGATATACTCAGTTGATGGTAGGAATTAAAAAATTGAATTCATCAGATATTTCTAAAGAAGCGGCATTTAAATTTGTCATTCTCATAGGGCTCGTCAGCCTATTTGCTGACATTACTTATGAGGGCGCTCGCAGTATTACCGGCCCTTACCTAGCCATTTTAGGAGCCAATGCCCTGACGGTGGGATTCGTCGCTGGCTTTGGCGAATTCATTGGTTATGGGTTACGTTTGGTTTCAGGCTATCTTGCGGATCGCACCAGGAAATATTGGACAATAACCATTGCAGGTTATTTTATCAATCTACTGGCCGTGCCATTATTAGCGTTAGCAAATCACTGGTGGATAGCTGCCACACTCATGATTATCGAGCGCATGGGTAAAGCAATCCGCGTCCCTTCTCGCGATGCCATGCTATCGCATGCCGGACAAAAAATGGGGATGGGATGGGCATTTGGGCTGCATGAAGCACTCGATAAAACAGGCGCGATGATAGGCCCGCTCCTGGTTGCTGCTGTGTTGTACGTTAAAGGAAATTATCAATTCAGTTTTGCCATACTTGCCATTCCCGCGGTGATGACACTCACGATACTTTTATTTGCACGCTGGCTTTATCCGCATCCCCAATCTTTAGAAAAGCAATCTGAAAATTTACAAAGCAAAGGCATAACCTCTGCTTTTTGGCTTTATTTAATAAGCGCCTCTCTCATTGCCGCCGGTTACGCCGATTTTCCTTTGATAGCTTACCATTTCCAAAAAACCGCCGTTTTATCGCCCATTTGGATCCCCGTTTCTTACTCTATTGCTATGGGTGTGAATACGTTAACTGCCCCATTTTTGGGTCGATTTTATGATCGTCAAGGATTTCTTATTTTAATCATTGTCACTGTTATATCGTGTCTGTTTGCACCCTTGGTGTTTTTTGGCAATTTCAGCTTGTGCCTGATCGGAATTATTTTATGGAGTATTGGTGTTGGTGCGCATGAATCTTTAATGCGAGCCATTGTCGCTAATATGATCCCGATGGAAAGACGGGGCTCCGCTTATGGTATTTTTAATATGGGCTTTGGCTTGTTTTGGTTTTTGGGCAGTTTTTTGATGGGAGCACTATATGATATATCGATCTCGCTGTTAGTTGCTTTTTCCGTCGGCATTCAATTATTAGCAGTTCCCGTGATGTGGATGGTAATGAAAAAAATTAAATGATCTCACGTTTTCTTAAAATATTTTGCTACTTCTGGTGCTTTTTTTCGCTTTTCCACACAGCCTTTACTTTTTAAGATTTTGATAAATCGATCGGGTTGGATTAAACTCAAATCTTCGTGCTTAGAAATAGGTATTTTAACCGGTTTTCCAACAAAATTGACTTTTTTAGCGGCAGCATCCTGCGCTAATTGTTTATTTAGCTCTACCATCGCAGCGATAGTACATTGAGCAACGAATTCAGAACATAACATTCTTCCTTCATTGTTTTTATAATGCCTATCTAAAATACGTCTGTGTACTTCTGAAAAGCTGGTTTTTTTAATTTTCAAGTGACCCAGCCCAAATGGCAATAAACTCGCTCTTCCGGATTTTTTTTGAAAATCTTCAGGTTGCGCTAATAAGCCAGCAAATGACACTGCCGTATTGTCATGGATTTCCCTTTCTATCCTGGCATATTTTTCTCTTAACTGTTCAAGCCAATTTGCACCGTAGATCTCCTGCAGAACTTTTTTATTTTTACTCGAAATTAAATTTTCAATTTTTATTTGATAAACATCGGTGTATAAATAATCTCTCAGTAAAAATTTATCTTCTGTGGGGTTGGGGTTGATATGCGATAAGGTTGCTTCTTTTTCCTTATTCTCATAAAGTTTGCTGGTATGTTTGTGTTTGGTAATAATTTTTGTAACAATGCGTTCAAAAAAGGATAATACTTCGCCCTGCATGATTGCTTTCTTTTTTATACTTTCTGTAGAGAACGTTCCAGGGTGAACTTTAAAACTTTGGCTGAAAGATTTTTCCATTTTTTTATTAAGCTCATCAGCTCTGGTTATTTTTTCATGAATTTTTCCAATATGAGAACTGCTATCGTATTGTACTTTTTTTTGCAGAGAAGTAAAAACCTTGTTTAGCCTGGCGCCATCGACAAAAACAGAGTATTCCATGAACGAAATCTTATGCCGCTCATCTAAAGCGATATTATTGTCAATTCTGCGCTGTGTTTCGGTAACTTTTTCGAGAATGGCTGAAATTTGATTTACTCTTCTTGTCTTATAGATAAAATAGGATATATCCTCAATTACTTTCTTATTTAATTGGAATTCTTTCAAGTCAGTATAAAGCATGCTTCTTAACTTTTTATTAAGATCCATCTTCCCCATAGAATCATGAAGAAACATTTCTATAATTTTTCTTTGATTTGCAGTTATCTTATGATCCTCTGGCGTGCTTAATAACTGCAAGCTTACAATTTGTAATCTTGTGAGGCCAAACGGCCCTTTTTCATTCGCATACGTTTTATCCCTGAGAATTTTCTCTGCTTCCGCTTCAGTTATTGCTTGTTCTATTTCAAAAGGCATTTATTTCGATCCTATATATTAAAACATTTTATATTTGTGCCCTAATTCTGCTATCGTAAAAGAAATAAAATTGGAAAAATCATTATCGAAACTCTCTGCGGTAATATCTTCTTGAGCCATGAAAAGAACAAATTCTTTAACAATATCTTCTTTTATATTTTCCCTAACATGCGCAGAACGTTTGTAAAAGAACACATCGGGAATGGCATGGGTAATTTTATCAAAACAAATAGATACATCGTGTTGGGTTGCGCCCATAATAAGAAGGTATGAATCTTTTACAGGCATATTTTTATCTTTGATGTCATGTAAGAATACTCGAGCTAAACTCTTTAAGTTTTCTGCATATTTTTCTTTAACATCTTCCATACCCTTTCCTCCTGCTCTTTTAAATAAAGACCTCAGATAACTTATATAGTTCCCGACAAAGGATTAATTACACTATTTAGTACTATTTTTCTAAACAGCCTGGCTTGTCATTTTTAGGATTATTCACCAACGTGGAAACTTCTTTGGCTTGAAAGTTTTTAGCAGGAATGGGTTTGAAGAGTTTTTCTAATTGTGTGGGCAACGCTTTACTATCTAGCCACAAAGCCATTTTTTGAGAGTCAATAATCACTGGCATCCTGGCATGATATTTTTTTAAAAATGCATTTGGCGATGTGGTTAAAAAAGCAAATCCTGTTTGGACAATGCCATTTTCTTTTTCACATCTATCCCAGATAGCGGCTAAAATGAGGGGTTGATTATCTTTATAAGAAATATAAAATGGGGTTTTAATGGTTTGTTTGCCAATTTTTGTTTCTTGCCATTCATAATAACCACTGGCAATCACCACACAACGATGTTGTTTGAAGGCCTGGCGAAACATTGGCTTTTCTTGCACCGATTCACTTCTGGCATTAATCAGTTCTTTAAATTCATTATCTTTATTCCAAAAGGGTGAAAACCCCCAATGCATTAATTGCGGAATTTTGTCTTCTGTACACAATATTAAGCAATTTTGTGTCGGTGAAATATTATAACGGGATCGAAGATCAAAAGGGATTTCAATATTGAAATACTGTTCAATATCGGATTTGGTATAAGTGAGTGCAAATCTTCCCGGCATAGACTAGGTTGCTAAGTTATGCAGCTCAAGATTAACCTCAAGCACATTGACAAATTTCTCGCCGATTAAACCACCGAAGGGTGCCTGAGTCTTACTCTCTAATATTTGTTTGATTTCGCGTTTCATATCTTCCGGAGAACGGTTTAATATTTGTGCCCATTTTGCAGCGACCCGTTCCAATTGGAACTCTGCATTGGCTAAAGTAATGTGTGGATCAAGCCCGGATGCAGAAGTCGTCACATAATCCCCTGGAACTTCTGCAAGCGCAACATCTGGATTATCTTGACGCCACATAGCAAAAAATAGCGTTTGAATATCCGTTCCAGAATTTACCATTTCAATCTGTGATACTGGTTTACCACTGCTATCTGTTTTGGTAACAATGGAAGGAAACTTACCTGGATTGGCTTGCGAAAATTGTTGAAAAAACACGACGGCAGAATCCGCGGCTTTGGGTTGCGGTGTAGTTGGGTTATGTACTTTAAACCATTCATCAACATAGGCGCTATTTTTGGGATCAAGATCCACCCAAGCAGTAGCAAGAGAATTATGAAGCGTTGCCCATTGTGCAACAATATGGGGATTGCCTTGAAATGTATCCGCTTGAAACCAATTTTCTATATCCGGGGCGACTAATTGGCCGGCTTTGGGTCCATTTTGATATTTCACAATAGTCCCTAATGTACGGGCTACTCTGTCACGCAGTGCATAGTTAGAGGCTGCTAACGCAGAGGAAGTAGAAGCAGAGCCATCATAAGAAGCAGCTGAAGACCGCGGATGAAAATATTCATCTTTGGTAAATGGCTGGGCAATTAATTTTGAACCCACCAGATTATTGTGTTTATCCATGAGTAGACTGCCATTAGCCTGGAAGGGAAATAAAGTTTGCCCTATAGACCATAATATTAAGGGGTAGATCCCACAGCAAATCACGACCAAAAGTAGCAGGAGTGAGATGCTCCTTGAAAGCGTTGCTATCATTCCGACGATCCCCCGTGTCACTTTAACTCACCAAATTTAAACTGACCATAATGACATCAATAAGCTTAATCCCAATAAATGGCACAATAATGCCGCCTAAGCCCCAAATCAATAAATTCCTACGTAATAATGCTTCTGCGCCTAAAGCACGATAACGGATCCCGCGAAGCGCAATCGGTATCAACACGGGTATAATCAACGCATTAAAAATCACGGCGGATAAAATCGCTGACGTTGGCGAATGTAAATGCATAATATCGATGGCGTATAGCCAAGGTAAGGTTGTAGCAAATAATGCGGGAATAATCGCAAAGTATTTCGCCACATCATTGGCGATTGAAAACGTAGTTAATGCACCTCGTGTCATCAATAGTTGCTTGCCAATTTCAATCACCGCGATTAATTTTGCGGGATCACTATCTAAATCCACCATATTGGCCGCTTCTTTCGCTGCCATGGTTCCTGCATTCATTGCCAAAGCCAGATCCGCCTGGGCCAATGCTGGGGCATCATTCGTGCCATCCCCCATCATTGCCACAAGATTTCCTTCTGCTTGCTGCTTACGAATGTAATTGAGTTTAGCTTCAGGCGTTACTTCTGCGATAAAATCATCTACGCCTGCTTCTGCAGCAATGGTCGCAGCCGTTTTTTTATTATCTCCCGTAATCATAACAATTTTTAAACCCATTTTTCTTAGACGAGCAAATTTATCTTTGATATGTGGCTTTAAAATGTCGGTAAGCACTGCAATGCCCGCTACATGCTTATCCTCCGCTATGACCAATGGCGTCGCGCCGATTGCTGCCGCTTGATCGATAAGCGCATGCAATTCTTTAGGAACTTTGCCTCCATTGCTTTCTACAAATTTGATTATCGCATCCGCAGCCCCTTTTCTAATGCGCTTGCCATCACTCAAGTCAATTCCACTCATGCGTGTCTCAGCTTTAAATGGCACAAATCGAGC
>Ga0207155_1098_pt1 | contig 20803 bp, 13 predicted proteins | sample Alteio_BWMinHeat_26_FD_153515 | JGI IMG/M metagenome (GOLD analysis project Ga0207155, IMG submission 153515) | Enriched cells from forest soil in Barre Woods Harvard Forest LTER site, Petersham, Massachusetts, United States -... | ecosystem: Environmental > Terrestrial > Soil > Temperate forest >... | reverse complement strand
GCAACGCTTTCTTATATTTTTAAAACAGTGCAAAACGCCTCGTTATAATGAAAACACCAAAGTAAAGCCTCTGAAGGAGCGCACAATCACTAATTATTTGATAAGTGTTCGTACAATATATAATCGCGCGATTACTGCCAAACTTGTGAGCCGCGATGACTATCCATTTGGTGCAGACGGCAAGATCGCAATCAAGCTGACTGGTTCCGCCAAAATAGGCTTGGAAGAAACCGAAATCAAAAAAATTGAACAACTTGATTTGTCGGAATATTCTGAGATATACCATCATGCCCGTAACATCTGGCTCATTGAATTTTACTTTGCTGGAATGAGGGTGACCGACTGCCTGTTGCTCAAATGGACCGATTTTCAAAATGGTAGGTTGTATTACCAAATGTCAAAGAACGGCGAGCATGGATCTGTCAAAGTTCCCGAAAAAGCACAGTTAATCATCGACCTCTATCGAGATTCCCGGAATTACGTTAATAATACGCATGGTTTAGTATTTCCTTTTCTCCAGGAATTGCGTTCAATCGACGACAGGATGGAAGTGCGGAAAAAAATCGCTTCTGCTGTTCACCGGTTGAATAAAGCAATGGCAACAATCATGGGTTTGATCGGGAGCACAAAAAACGCTTCACAACACAAAGCCAGGCATTCATTCGCTCAACGGGCCGAAGAAAAAGAGGTTCATCCAAAGGTGTTACAAAAAATGTACAGACATGAAAGTATTCTTACGACCATGATCTACCAGTCAAATTTTTCATTTAAGAAGTCCGATGAAGGAATTGATGCGGTTTTAGATTTTTGACATTGCAATAAGGCAATGTTTCGTGGCGCGATATGCAGTAACGTGCCCTTTTTTAGTGTTTGAAAGCAGGATGATAGCTATTTTTCTTCAGCTAGGCTAAAAGAATATTCGCAATAAAATCTATGAAAAGATTCTATGCGAAGGTTATCGTGTAACTTTAGCATTTAAAACGTCATTCCATGTACCTAAACGAATCCGCCCGCCAACTCAGTGAAAAGCTCAATCTCTACAAGGCGCACAAAAAAGCGACCATTCGAAGCGGGCCATTCTGATGTGATAGCAGATAACGCCTGGGGTGCAGCGTTCCTATGTGCGCAGGTTTTGGCCAAAACTTTTTTTCAGGAAGATGCGATTATAAGCGAATTCCGGTTAGGGGAATTGGCGGCAGACTATGAGCGGGACAAAGGAGTATGCGTAGATGTTGCAGACCTGGTAACAAAAAGTTGGTTACGGGTCGCGTTCGGTGAAGTAATGATACCTTACCTTACATCCAGTGCAGTTTATCGATTTGAAAAAATCGCCCCTTTTGCCAGGGAATTTGTTTTTTTTGACGCATTGACCCCCGACCAGATAAAAGCCACAACAACGGAAGATGAGCTGATAACACTGGCAGGCGGACCAAACAATGCGGTAAGTATTACACTTCCACAAACAAAAAATCTTTTTTGGTTCTTAAAAAACGATAAAGTAGAACTGCCAAGATTAGACAATGACCGGTATCTTTTAGAACATCAGGATGTTTTTGATTTCCTTTCATGGCTGTTAGATAAACTTAAAAACAACGAATTACTGATAAGGCTACAGGATTTTACAGAGATACGGGACGCGCATTTGGTATTTTTTCAAGTGACGCCGACTATCGAAGACCTGAGCCAATCCGGTCTACTGGATACAAACGGAAGAAATTACCGGCTTAATCTACATGCCGATTCCATATGGCGAGGTGAGTTCGTGCGCGAGCGAACCGCTGCATTGCTTTGGCAGAACCTTCTTTTAAATCCTGATTTTGACAATGATCTGGAACGACTACGATTTTGGTATTACCGTGTAATTTACCACCAGGGATTTGTGGATGTTGGCGTACATTTTCCGCCTGACGCGCTCGCACGTTTCTTAGACGCCGCTGAACTGGCGGTTATTACTGAACCCGACTTAGAAACTGACGAGCGTGAAATTTTCAAGCTGTTAACCGATATAGAGCATGGCCATGAAATCCAACTATTATGGACTTCTTCGCCTCGCTTTGAAGGCAAAACTATAGATAAATGTTCGCTAAACTCCATCTATTCAAGCCTCGGGCTTATTTTTCCTCAAAACAGCGCTGATGTCCTTGTGCGACAGCGTTGCCGTCATGCCATAACCTTTTTTATTGTCCAGCTGGTAAAAAACGACGACCCCCGTTCATTGAAACGGATAGGCTCGTTATTTGACCACGCCGAAAGCAAGCCCTTTGGCCTTTGGAAAGCCTGTTTGATGATCACCCACTGGAGACCGGAGATTATCCAATACCTGGCATTGCAGGAACGGTCAGCTTCCCTTGCATTCGCCCTCATGCTAAAAGCCGACCTGACCAATTTTACCGGAAGTGCGTCGGCAGACATCCGAATAGATTTGATAAAAGAATTAGCGGTTATGCTTATGACAAATTTAGCAGCCGCCCATACAATTTCTATTTCGGACAAGGCAGCCATTATTTTTGAATGCTTGATACGAACGACCCGAAAGAAATTCCGGATCGAGCCGCAGAAGGCCGACAGTATTACCATTGATACGGTATTACGGGAAATAATATCCGCGACTGTCCTCCCCGGAACACATTACGATGGCGCACGTAAAGTCCAGCCATTGTTTATCAGTGTTATTCTCGCAGATCTTTCGGCTCAGCTGGAGGCATACCAGCCGCATGATCCTTATAGAAACGGGATGCTCGGCTTGCCAGTGGAACAACTTGACCTGGCGGAATGGTTGATGAACCTACCCTTAAGTTCGCCTGCCTACCGGTCGCGTCTTGCGGCATTTTTTACAAAGACCTATTTGAGTGTCATAAACACGAAGACAATTTTGCAATACGATTTCTTCGGCGACCGTACCTTAAAACTAGGGGCACCAAGCTGGTACGATCAGCGGCCAAACGACGAACTGATCGCCTGGGACAGGGCACTACTTTGCTTGGAACAGAATTTTGAGTTAGATGCTTTTCTCAATCCTATAGGCCTAGTGTTTAATACGAGCACTGACCGCTATGATGAAGCCAATCGGTTTGTTGCCCAAAAATTGCGCACCCATCTCTACATATTGTTGGATGCGATTAGCGGCCTGTATCGCAAAAGCCAGCAATACGAACATGAACAAAAGCCACTGGCTGATGTAAGCAGCAAGTTGGAACAGCGCATTCATGATGCCGTTATACGTTACAGTGTCAATGACCCGGCGGCGAGACGATATGATATTTTCAATGAACAATTTGAACGCTGGTTTGGCCGCGCTGGAAATAAAGAACTCCTGCCGATCATCGGATCAGTAATAAACCGTTTCTCATCGGCACATCGAGAGACGATGATTACAGCACTAATGCAATCGGAACAGCTCATTCGGTCGCTAAAACTGTTAGATCATATTATCAGTGAAAAAGAGCGCCGCCGTCTGTTAAAGGTCATTACTGACCGCAACGATTTCGCATCGATTCTTGAGAAACTATCTTTCCAGGATATGCAGTTCGTTGTTTCCGCTTTATCAGAGCACAATGACTTCGTCGATGCAGCTGAAAGCGCCCTGGCTTATGCAGCTGAAACCGCTAAAAAACATACACACAGCCCCGGAGAAGGCGAAATTTTTGTGTTTCGGATGCAACTGCTCCTTGCATTCCAAAAAAGAGATATAAGCGCTATCGATGGATTAGCCTCGCCAACGCATCGTTACGTTCATGGCCAGGCCTTTAATCCGGAAGACGAAAAAGATTTTTACAGGGCGCTCATTTACCTGAAAACTGGAGAAGGGAAACGAGGATACGAAGTCTATGATCGCCTGGCTAATAATGCCGGTGACGACAGACCTGTGCTTGCACTTAACCGATTTGCGGCTAAACTCCAATGGGCTGCGGAGACATCCGACCTTAATGAAAAGAAAGCATTGGCCTACCAGGCGCTGACACAATGGGATGAATTTGATAAAGCTCATCCAAAAAAACAATCATGGCCGGACATGCGAGATAATATTTGGTTTGATCGCCTCGACGCTTATGAGTTGCTTGAAGATTATGATGGTTTTGACCAGGCTTATGCGGAAGTGGACGAAAACACCCGGATGCGGCCTGATTTTCTAGACATACGCACCAGTGTGCTACTCAGAAGAAATATGCAACGTAGGGCCGCTGACCTGCTTGGCGAAGCCAGACGGTTTCATCGATTGTCAGATGGCTCCTATCCCGACTTCATAGAAACTTTGGAAAAACGCATTAATACGCCTGAAACCATTGCTGCTCTAGCGGCAGAATATGACATTATACTCCGGCTCCCGCCGGAAGAACTCATTCAGGTTATACCGACGTCCGGCAGCAAGCGGGGGCTTTCGGAAGCGCTGTTGGAACAATTGATCAATGCATCGGCTGATATGCTAAATTTGATCAATTCCTTGCCTCAGGTAGATCAGGAAAACAAATATAGCGACCTTGTCATGCTTTCACTAAATGGCCGTATGAGCCGGTATGGCTGGCATGTGGCCAGTTTACGGTCAGGTTTTCCTGACTCGGAAGATTTGGACGATACTGCGAATGAAACGGCTAATGTCGGGCTGGTTGATTTCGGCATTCTTACGGGTGAGCGACGACTGGCTATATGCGAAGCCCTCATTCTTGAGGGGTTGAATACCATAGAAACCCAGAAACATAACCTGAAAATTTTTAATTACGACCCGGCCAGAAAATTATTTTACTTATTGATATACTTCAAGGGCGCAACAGATAAATTTGCCGACGCCTGGAGTAAATATTGTGGGGTTGTTGAAGATTTTATAGAGTTTCCGAAGAATTATCTTCCCTCAGGAAAAGTAACGCAATTGGCGATTGGACAACCACATGACGGGATACTAATCGGAAGTACACTTCATGGTAAAGGGACCCAGCTTTATCATTTGTTTGTCAACGTCAACTACCGACTGACGCTGGTGAAAAAGATGGTAAGCCAGGACAGAAAAAAACGGAAAGAAGAAAAGTAGCCTGTGCTGTGCGAGGCATTGCTTAATAGAACGATGAAAAGTTGTCTATCTTTATTGATCTAAGCGCGTGGCAGACATGAGTGAACAATTTATCCATAATCTTGACCGGTCAAATTTCTTCTATGAGGACATAGTCATGTTGGCTTATACGCAATTCGGGATTAATGAATTGTTCTCAAGGGGGTTTTTTATTGCAGCCATGAAACTATTCCCGAATGTAAATGCGCGAACAACTTACTTCAATAGCTTGGGATTTCCGGATGATGTGGTGGATCAATTGCTAAGGACCCGCACTTTTACCCCAAAGATATTTGTACCGGGGTTTCAGACTAAGGATAAATCGCGTGAATTCCGTATGGACGTCGAGACATCTGCAGTGAAATTTTATCAGGACAACCAAGGCATTACCAATAAAAATATTGAGCTTACCCAAATGACCATTATTATGGCCTGGGAAAAAATAATACCATATAATCTGCCGGACAGTCCTGTACTTCAATTTTTCAGGCATATCCGAAATGCGGCAGCCCACAATGGGAAATTTCATTTTACGGCTAAGACGATCGATTCAAAGACCGGTGAATTGCTGAAGCCTGCGATTTGGCATACTTTCGAAATTAAAGTTGCCATGCAAGGCAAGCCGCTGATTGTGACGTCCAAGACCGACCAGCAAGGATTCTGGGATCAGGGTGACCTGGTAGAGTTTCTATTGGAATTTGAAGCGCACTATCCCCAAATCAAGCAGCCTTAGTAAACGCTTGCTAAATCAGTTGTATAATATTTTCAATAAATAGAGACAGGTTTCCGGCTTGCTCCAATGTTTCCATATCTTCATCGCTAATTTCCTTTCCCTTAGTCACTTTGTCGGCAATCTCTTTGAGCCGGTCGTTTGCTATAGGAAATATGCTGACCATTCTTTCCTGATGATTGAACAGGTTCCAAAACGGTAAATTCATGACATGACCGGTATAGCCGATATATTTTAATATGACGATTCCGGCAAGGTAATGAAGCTTTAATGCGATTTGTTCCAATTCCCAGTCACTTTCGGTACCATGCGGTGTGCGACCGTGCAAGAAGTCGTTGCGATGATCCAATATATTTTCTTCGGATTGCGTCAGGGTTATGCCATAATGCTTGAAAGGGAATAATAGCTTTCCTTTATTTGTAGGCTTATTCAGATCGCTTAATTTGCTATCAATAACCGGCAGCCCTTCAGTTGGTACGCCATCAAATTCATCCCGAACAACCTGTTTAAGGCGTTTAATCAACGCCTTTGCCAATGGTTTGTCCGGAATCGGTTTAATCGTTTGTTCGTTTTCCTCCGCCACTAATTCAGTGATGGTTTCCAGGGCAACCGAAGCAAGAATCCCCTGTTGCAAAGGTTCATTGATGGAACAAGCATTGACGAGAATTTCTGTTGCCCTGCGTAGTTCCGGATTGGCGAGCGAGCTGCAAAAGCTGCTGAAGACAGATGCCGAAAAACGGTCATGAAAGTCATGGAATTTCTTTTTAAACTGTTCCGAACCGAAATGCTGATAAAACTGGAAAAGCTGGGTGGGATTGATCAGTTGTTGCTTCCCATTGATCGGATCGCGTTCTAAATGATAAACGACATCATTGATTTTTTTAAAATGCTTATCCTTGGAAGTCAATACAAAAACATCGCCTGAATAATACCTTGCTGTAAGAAAGCCAAATGCCAGCCTGATGTCGGCTGCCAAACTTTGAAATTCATCCAGCAAACCCTTTTCGAGCGAATCTATGAACACGCATTTAATGTCCTCTACCGCATAAAAATGGAACCGCTTCTGTCTTATCTCCAACGCAACACACATCCCTTTGATTGATGGAAATCGAATGCCGATCAGTGAAGGCTGCATATCCCATTGGCTAACGTCGAAAACGAGATGCAAGTTGGAATCCACTATAGCCACAGGGTAAATAATATCCGTATCGCCAACCGGGATACACATACGGAAATAGGAATTGTCATAGGACTTTCGTTGGGTTCTAAGGCTGTCGAGGTAACCAGTAAGCAGCCGCGGCAACGCCGGGAAATTACATTCAAAGTTTTGAACCGCCCCTGCATCAGCGACGAGTTTAAAACTATCGTTATAAATTTGAAACGCATCCTGCAAGCCATAGCTGTTCAAGAACTTAACCCCGCCGTTTCTGAGCTGTTCTTCGATACTGATCTTAAAGTCAATTCCTCGTTTAGTATCCTGATTGCTTAACGCAATATCCGCCTCGTAATGTTTCTTTTCTTTCGAGTCGGTATCGAGATAGGTTAAAATGGTTTTATACGGGCCGCTAGTTGTGAATCCGTTAATCGCTTCTAATGAGGACCTAAGATATTTTTTATAGGCTCCCTTCAAAAGCTTCCTTGGAAATAGCGGCCTGTTTTTCATTATAACCGTTTAATTAAGGAATTTATGAAGGCTGTCCAGCAGATGAGGCGCCTGGGTGGTAAAAAATGCTAACAGTTGCGGCTTGATCGCGTCAAAAATTCCGTCTGCGATTTTATTACCAGCATAGGAACTTATCTTCCCTAGTGCAAGGTGGTAAAAACTCTTTTTCCCCAATATGGTATCAGACTTCAGCGATTTGAATTCGTCTTCAATTTGCAATTTCATCGCATCGAATTCCTCAGCCAGGATTTCCTGCCCCGCTTGTATTTTCTCAAGCGCACTAACAATATCGTCGACTTTATTTTGTATTTCCCAATTCTCCTGGTAGGTAAACGCATTCTTATCCAGGTTATAGCCGTCTTTTATCAACAATCCCGCGAGAAAATGCGTAAAGGCGTCAAAGGTATCGTTAGCCTCGTTTAAGCCATCAAGCATTCGCTGAGCATGTGCCTTGTTTGGTGGGAGATTTTTTTGAATATCCTCATTGTACTTTCCCTTGGTGGCAGCAATGTGAATTAGAATTTCCCGTATGAAAATAAATTTGTCGGTCTGATTTGGCAGATCATAATAGAGCAAAGACAGTTCCCTTTGGATTCTTTCGATGTTGCCGATGTAGCCGTGTATTAAAGACCCAACGGATAAATACGTTTTGTTAAAGTCAACTGCTTTTTTTATGACGACCCGCTCAAAGCTGATGTCAAGATCCGGGAGTTCAAAATTCATAATTAAAGTTTATTTTTGTAATAATAGCGGCAATTCTTGTAAAATTGGTAATTTTTTTGCATATTTGAATATAATTTCGTCAAATTATGTTGCTCCAATTTTCCGCCCGCAATTTCAAGTCCATCCGTGATGAACAAGTTTTTACTTTGCTCGCCGATAAAAGTGTAAAAGAAAACAAGGGTTCCGTCGTCAATGAAGGGAATTCTCAGGTATTGAGTTCTGCCATTATTTATGGAAGAAATGCTTCGGGGAAAAGCAATCTTTTAAAAGCGATCCAGGCTGTTAAATTTATGGTTATCCAATCTGGCTATTTCAGAGTTGGGTCAAGAATTCAAACGTATGAACCCTATTTACTGGATAACAGCTATTCCGGAAAGCCTGTAGAATTCAAGGTAGAATTCGTAGCGGGCGACGGTATCAAATACCGGTATGAGATCGGATACACGGAAAAAGCGATCACTTACGAACGGTTATATTACTTTCCTAAGCTTCAATCTGCAAAACTTTTTGAGCGTGAAGGGTTGAATATCAGTTATGGTGAACGGGTGACCGGCAGAAAGAAGGATATTGAGGATACGTTGTATGAGAATCAGCTTTACCTTTCTAAAATCGGCTCATTTAGATTGGATGCCTTATATCACGCCTATCATTTCTTTGATCACCTGCTGGAAACTTTTCTCGTGCATAACTCAAAGCAGGATGAAATCCTGTTAAGGCTATTCCTGGAACGTATGAAGCTTGACCCCAAGTTCGCCGCAAATATTACGAAGCTTGTTAAGGCGGGAGATACCAATATACAGTCCATCGGCGTGGAATCAAGTGGTCAAGAAATTGACCATCTTTTGCCAAAAAATGAAGTCTCAGAAAGAAATGATTTTCTATTAGGCAATATCGGCATACCGGTTTGGACACGGCATAATGCATTTAACGGTTCTGAGCCCTTCGGAGAGACAGACTTCGACCTTGCAAACGAATCCACCGGTACCTTGAAATTAATGACAATGGGGGGAATTATTCTGGTGGCCCTGGCTGAAGGACAGGTATTGGTCATTGACGAATTAAATAATAGCCTTCATCCAAAATTGGTAAAGACGTTGGTTAAGCTATTTAATGATCCAGCGACCAACCCAAAAAAGGCGCAACTGATTTTTACTACACATGAGGTATCGTTGTTAGACAACGAACTTTTCCGCAGGGACCAGGTATGGCTATCGGAAAAGGAATATGAAGGATATAGCCATTATTACACGCTTGCTGATATTAACGGCGTAAGAAAAGACTCCCCGTGGGAAAAGTGGTATATGAATGGTCGGCTAGGTGCGACACCGGTGATCAATGATCTGGAGCTCGATTTCAATTTTTAACGCTCGTCATGTCGAAATTCCGTCTCACCCGTCAAAAAATAAAGATCCTTAAAAGAGGCCTGATTTTATGCGAAGGCCAGACCGAGGAAATGTATCTTAAGGGGCTTATAACCCAGGATAAATACCGCAGGGACTTTGGGGCAGTCAGCGTAGAAATATACAAACCTAAAGACCACTCGCCCAGAGGGCTGGTCACCGAAGCAAAAAACCGGATCAAGGCCGCTAAAAAGGATGACCCTTTTGATTTTGTTTGGATTGTGTTTGATCATGACGGGCATGAAAACATACCCGATACGTTTGAACAAGCGTTAAATTCAAAACCACCGATTGAGATCGCGTTCACCATGAAATGTTTCGAATATTTTGTGTTGCTCCATTTTAAGAAAACAACCAAAGCATTCAATAAATGTGATGACGTGATCGCCGCCGTCAAAGCATTCTTACCCGACTACCAGAAAGCAAGCAACAACATATTTAGCATATTGGCTGCATACCATGAGACGGGGATGACGAATAGCGCATGGTCTATGGAGCGCAACCAGCCGGATATCGATGCGGGTTCAAAGCCATATGAACTATCATCCTACAGTAATATCCATGAATTGGTTAACTACCTTTTATCATTGGTACAGCCAAAGACCGAGGAGGCGGTTGCCGTTGAGAAAAAGGCTGAAGCAGAATAACTACGCACAATCTGGTTATTATTTCAAAAGGGCGAACTGTAACACCCTTATAACAGCTTGGGTTGTCTATTTATTACTTTAAGGTTGTCTTAGTCTGGCGGCCAATATGGTCAAATGGCTCATATACAAAATCTTCTAAATAATCCTTGATCGAATCTAAGTCATAAAGAATTATTTTTTTTTTCTGGTTGTGTGAACCGGATGCGGCCTTCATCTCGCATTTTTTGCAACGTCGCCTTGCTTTTTATACGCAGCAAACGCATCGCCTCGGATCCAGATATCCATTTCTCGGGAGCGTTTGGCTCGTTGTTTTTGACGTGGCGAAGCACTTCCTCAAGTAACTTGTAAAAAGCTTCACTTTCAATACAGATAATTTCTATTGTTTGCATGTGATGTCGTGATAGTTTGAATAATTAAGGGAAAGTTGCCTTGGGAAATTAATGAAATAGTGGTAGCTTTTCGTGCTAACCAATCTCTTGAAACAATGGCAAAAAACAAGCTCTGCTGTTATATAGACATACTTGGATTTTCAAATTTTGTTAAAGAAGACCCGCGTGGTGCAATCTATCTTATGCAGAATTATCAGGTTCAAATTGATCTAATAAATCAATCCACACACGAAATGGATTATTTCACCCCATATAGGCGAGATAGTTTTAAATATCTAATCCCATTTAGCGATTCTATATTTTTCTATTCGGAAACACCGTCCGATTTTATAATGCAATTATCCGATTTTGTAAATGGCAGCTTTGCATTCACGTCGCATGCATTTACCAACCCGGAAGATAAATTACATCCTGAAAACGTTACGGAGAAGAGCATAGAACTTGTTGATGGAAAAGCAATTACGCTAGAACATTCGGCGAAATGGTATCCACTCTTATTTCGCGGAGGGATAGGGTATGGCGACGCACATGTTCACCAGCTAAATGCGATTCATGATGGTAAAAAGCAAACTACTCCATTTATTTTTGGCAATTCCGTTGTAGAGGCAGTAAAATATGAACAATTAGGTGTCAAGGGACCTCGCATATTATGTAGCAAGGACTTTTATGAAACACTTAATTCCAAGGCCAAGTTAATTGTTCATCCTGCGTTCGACATCGGGGGTCTATATGAAGTAAACTGGACGGCAGTTCATTATTTAATGACGGATGACTTAAATGATGGGTTTGTTGACAAGTTATTACTCAATGATTTTTATTTGAACCAATTAGTTGCCGCTGCAAATCTGTGGCGGGCATATAATCACCTGTCTATCGCTGGACATTATTACAATTTTTTAAAACTCATTGTCAGAGGTGTCCAGCATTTTTTCCATGGCACATCTTATTGTGAGAAGTCTAACGATGCGATTATTAGTTATCTTAAGAAAGAGGGTTTAGGCGATAAAATTCATGATTTGATGATTTAACAGTTATTTACTGGACATGGTCTCGATGAAAGCTGTTGTATAAAAATGATCTTTTTTCTTGGGCTGTGTAAATGGGGTGCGGCCTTAATCCGGCATTTTCTGTAAAGTCGCTCTACCTTTGATTCGTAACATTTTGCATTGCTTCGACCTAAGGCCAGTTCTACAGTTCTTCATTGAAATCATCCGTGTTGAACAGGTGTTGCTTCATACTTACTCAAATGCCGATTTCTGTAAGATAAATACCACTGTCAAAATATTACAGTGCGGATATGATATGAATTAGCCTTTTAATTCCTCGTTTCTGACCTGAGTATAACGGTACATTTCACCCAGTTGGTTGGATTCTTCTTCAATCCATTGATTTGCAGTGATCAGTTCTAGGATCAATGCTCGTTCGTGCGGCTTGAAGTCGCTGACCGGCAGCCCAGAGAAAGGCTTATCGACTGACCAATGGCTATAATGCTCAAAGGAATCAACCGGCAGCCGGGTTTGCGGCGGTGGTGGAAAAAGCAGGATCAAGCTTACCCCGCGCAGGGCAAGTTTTGCCTTGATCCGGCAAAAAATGGATAAGCCGGCGAAATCCCAGTCACAGGAATAGTAAATAGGCCGCTTCAGATCTAAATGGTCAATATCATCGACCATCCTGATATTATTGCCGCCTACCTGCCACAACTTAACCGTCAGCTCTGTAGCCAGCCAAGTTTGCTTAAGGAAAGATCGGTTTTCACAAAGGATCACCGCGTCTGGATGAGTATGGTCGACCACTAGCCTCCATTGCAGTTCCCGGCTGCTTTGCGGGAACTCCGTCACACCCAAGATCTTCAATACGGCATTCCGTACACTGTCCTTTTTCTTCAGATATTTCGAGCCTTGCTTTTCAAATATCTTCGCAGAAAAGTCCTCGACGTTGACAAGCTTCGACGCCAGTTCTTCTCGGTTTTCATAAATCATCATCAACGTTTGAATATCGTCTTCCGTAAAGGTCTTTCGCGCGTCTGTATTCACATCCACTTTTTTCAGGAAATCCGTATAATGAAGGTATTTTTGCAAGTAATGTTGCCCGTAAAAATCATTAAAACCATCCTCTCGCACCAGCACTTTCACATTACCCCGTTTATGACTGATCAGCCCATACTGGTCCATCAAGTACTTGATAAAGTCATCCTCCTGCACCCGTGCCGAAGTGCTACCTTTAGTATAAATAGCATGCAGGGCCTTTAAAACCGGCCAATTCAGTTTTCGCATCATACATCCTCAGTTAACACAGCATTCAAATCATCCGTCAGCTGACCATCACTAAAAATAGCCAACGGTGGTACATAGCTTTGCTCGTCCGCCGCACGGTTATCATGCATAATATAAATATATTGTTCGCCCGGTCGAATTTCGCCCGCTGTTTCAATAGACATCGTGACCAATTGAAAGTTTTCCTTTTGCGCCAGGTCATGCAGCATTTCATAATTGCCCCCTAAACCTTCCGCCTCATCTATTGGCATAAATTTCAATCCCTTGCGGTCTACCTCCTGGATCAGGGACAACCTGGCCAGGCAAAGCAGAGCGTTCGCCGTATAAGTCTGTCCGTTGCTGCCCGCGTTATTCTGGCCACTGTCCAGTTTGATCTCAAACTTCAAATCAAAATAGGACTTAGGGTTGAGCAGTTCTTCATAAGTAACTTTGGAAGTCCCTCCGCATTCCCGGAATACATCGATCATCAGTTGGTTAATATCCATTTCCTGGTATAATTTTTCGAACAAACCCTGGTTATTCAGCTGTTCGCTCAGGCGCTTCCGGAACGTTATCATCCAGGCATCCGGGTAATCCACTGATTTGCTGGCCAGCAGTGAGGCATGGTTACCACCTGTGATTGTATGCTCCTTGTTCCGCAGATAGTTATGGATCAGGTGTACCTTGTCCAGATAGCCATTATAGACCTTGTGCACATCAGAAAAAATACGGTTGAGGATCTCCAACTTACGGGAACCAATCTTCTTCATATCATTGGTCAGCTCCTGCAGGCGCTGGGCGATCTGTTGCCCGATCAGCAACTCGTCTACCTCGCTTGTCGGAAAGACGGTTGGCAATAGTTTATGCGCCAGAACGCCCACCGAATAGTCCGCCAGGACCGTTTGGTCATCGATCCCTTCGCCCGCTGTTTCATACAGTGTCGTAAATTTGGTATGCGCCTGCTCACAGCGGTCTTTCAGGCTGTTGCTGCCTTCTTCCGGATTCCCCTCGGGGCTGGCTATACCGATATCAACCGCCTCGTAAAGCTGGCCAAACAAGCGAATGTATTCCGTTTGCGCTTCTTCCAGCTTTAGGGTACACTGTTCCAACTGGCGTGTATTTGCCGAGCGCGCATTTTCCGTCTGGATATAAGCTGCTTCTGTTTCTGATTTCAGCGTGATCAGCCGTGTCAGGTTAGGTGCCATCCCAAACAAACCGTTTTCAAACTTGCTGGGATAATTAGCAACCTTTTCGTGGAGGCCAAGAAAAGCCTCCAGTTCTTCCTCCAGACGGGTCAACTCCACTTCGCGTTCAGCAATACCCGCTTCCGGGTCAATCGCGCCATACCTATTTTTTAGATCTTCGCCGATCCGGGTGATATTCCCTTCATGTTGTAAACAGGCCGCGTCAGCAGTCACCGAAAGCCTGTACACCGTATCCATTGCCTGCTGTTTTTCTTCATGTTCCTCCAGGATTGCAGCTTTATTACTATGAAGCTCCAGTCGCTTGGCAAAATCTGTTTCAGTTATCTCCGAAACCGGGTCAAGATGTTCGCTGGCCAATGCCGTATTTTTATAAAGGGCAATCGCCCCGGTCAGTCCGGAGAAGGATGTTAAGCGTTCAGCCAGTAATTTCATCTTTGTCAACTGCGCCCGGAGTGCTTCCAGTTCTGCCAAAGCGTTTTGTTGATTATCGCGTAATTGCCCGGCCAGCTCTGATGTGGAAGGCGTATCCAGGTACCGTTGAGGCACATAGTCAATAAACTCATAAACACCTGTCAATGCCAGCCAAAACCCATGCGCATAACTTTTGGCAATTATAGGCGTCTCTAACAATAGTTCGGGAAAGGGCAAGTAGCGCTGCCCGTCGGTGGTATCCGGTTCGAGCCTCGGAAGTTCCTGAAAATGCACCAGGAGGCTTTCCTGTTCCAGCGAGAGGGGAAATTCCAGTTCCCGGACTGCCCAGGCCGCTAACGAAGAAGGATTATCCAAATCTGCGAATACCGTAAAAATTTCCTTTTGACGGATCGCCCGGTTTAATTCAGCTAAGGCCGATGCCTGCTTTTGAATCGCAGACGCTGTATCCGTATACCAGGGAGAAGCCTCAAAATCTGCCCGCAGCCGCTGTTCCTCCAGATAGGTTATAAAACGGTTTCGGGTCTCCCGGTCAAGAGACTTTTGTCGCTCGACCTTATACCACGCCCGTACACCTTCCAAGTCGTTATCCTGTCCGGCCAGCCAGCGGTCAGTTTCATCGATCAATACTTTTTGTTGAGCCGGCAGTGTTAATGCTTTGCGGGCTGTCGCCAGGTTTGCATCCGTATCCCGCTTGGCACTTTGGGCCTGCTGTAACTGTCGCTGGCTGTATTCCAACTCCTGGTGCTGTCGGTAAAGATCGTCCCGTTCAGTTTTCAATAACCTACGGCAAACCATGTTCCGCGAAACGTTGCTTTTGATGGAATCTTCCAGCAATGCAGCCCCTGCGGTCTTTAGTCGCCGGTGTTCCCCATACCAAAACAATGTTTTATTAGTTACCAGTTCCTTACGCAGTTCCTGGTAGACAAGAAACTGCCCGGCCACCTCTTCGATAGATTTTTGTTTGCGGTGGATTAGGTTGATTTCTTCCTGGTAGCGCTGGTGCTGTTGAAAATCAGCGCTTATCCCGCGGACCTCTTCTTTATATTTATCCATCAGCGCCAACCGGTCTTCATCACCGAAAAGGAACGTTTTCAGCGATTCCGAATCGGTATGAAAACCCCTGCCACGCGAAAAGGCCTGAAGAATGGTCGCAAAACTTTTCAAGTTTTGTCTGTTGGCACTCAGGTCGATAGAAAGTAGCTCAGCCTTAAAGAGCAGTTGGTGGTATTTCTTTAAGGACAAGACCTTCAGGTAACCCTTCGTGTATTTCTTTTGTAATTCTTCTACGGCTTCCATTTCCCCGTTGCACAACAAGTCTTGGTAAGATATAGGGTTATCCATCGGCTTTATCGTATCTTCCCAGTCATAGCCAGCTTGAATGATAAAAGACTGCAATTGGTTTCCCGCTGTTTCGAGATAGCCGCCAAGAGCGATATATTTTCGTGGGGAGACCTCAATATTCAGCAGGATATAACCACGACCGTACCGTCCGCCCTTACTTTCCAGCACCATACCCTTGGTGTCCCGGATTTGGTTGCCATGCGTCCCGGAACGGAACTCCGCGTTGCCCACCAGCAATAACTGGATCATATCAGTCACCATGCTTTTGCCGCTACCGCTCTCGCCGGTAAAATCCGTCCTTAAAGGATGAAAACGGTAGTCGCAGTTAAAATGCTGTTTAATGCCCAGCGTGGACAGACCGTATATCCGGGGGAATTGTGCTTTCATCTCGCTGGTTTTTTTAATAACTCGTCGATCCCTTCGATCTGGGGGTAATACATTTGCCGCAATCGTTCAAAGGATGGCTGGTAAACAAAATAATCTTTATCATCCTCTTCCCGGGAGACCCAGCCCAACAGTTCAAACTCCGTAAAGGCTTTGTAAATAATATCTTTGAGCTTGTCATCGCTGAAATCCGATCCCGTATCACTGGAAACCCTGGCCAGCAGTAATTGCAGTTTTCCCATGATCTCCTCGTACTCCTGGTAAAGCAGGCTGATAAAATCTGATATCTTGTTCAGTTCAATATTCGCATCCAGCTTATACACTTTGAACAGCAGCAAGCCCACCAGGATAAATTCCGGTTTCAAATACTGGCGGAACTGTGGATTGTTCGGGATATTCCCCCTGGACCCCTCCTGGAAGTCGACATAATAGTAGCTATTCCAGTCGTCTCCGCCCTTAGTCAGTAGCATCTCAAAGAAATCAGCATAATACAATTTTAAACTATCAAAATTTGTTTCCAGAAAACGATAAAGCGCGCCAGGCTTCGGGTGCTCCCGCTGAATATGAACTCCACTTTTCAGTGCATAATCCAGCTTTGCGAAAACCTCACGCGCTTGTCTGTCTCGTAAAAAATCAAAGGCGTTTAATTGATCCGACGGATATTCATTTTCCATAAAGAAAGGTGTTGAAAGTGAGCATTAACATCAGGTTCTTGCCGGACGCTGATATGAAATAACGACCGATCCCGACATAGTTTTACCACCCGCTGTGCTGTCCGGACGGGAATCAACAGATTACCCTGCTCTTCCGCCAATATTCGGAAGAATAAGGGGGAGAAATCCAAAGCGCCCTCATTTCGGATCACTTCCATAGCTTGTTCAGACCAAAAGGTGATCCGCTTTTTGACATACAACAAATGTTTATTATGCGTGATCATCTCCGCCTTTCGGACATGGTCAATTTCGCGCACCGGTGGTTTGACCGGCGGTTTAGGCATCAGATCCCGCGAGGAAACAATATAGAACCGAGCCGCTGTATCGCTACGCCTGACCCAAAGAGGCGGTACAACATCCGGCAGCTCCAGTTTCTTTTGCGAGCCCGACCTTTGATAAGAGGAATGGTCCAGCAGATAGTGGATAAACCGGTCCGTCTTTCGGTCAAGTTCCCGCTGGTTAAATTCAAAAATAAACTCGCGTATCTGAGGTTTGATCTTATCGATACGAATGCTGATCTGCTCCAGGTGGGCTCGCACCTGTTCGTTATAATGCTGTACTTTCCTGATGTTGTCCAGGTAGGGAAAGGCATCCGACCCCTCCAGGATACCCTGGATATGTTCGTCGATATCATAGGTAGTCTGGAAGGCATTGGTCAGTTCCGCTGCATGGGCCTTAATAATCTCCAACCCTTTGCTAACCGTATCGATCAAGCGGATAATATTGACATGCTGCGATTTGAACTTTACCTTGAACTCCTTCACTGATTCACCCACCTGTTGATCAAGGATTTCGATCTGCTCCGCAAGTTCATTGCTACGTGCATTGAAATGGTCTTCCACCCAGGTATTGAAATTATCCCCTTCGGTCGTGCTGCTCTTTTTGAGCGAATCCAGCAAATAATTAAATATCCGCTTGATTTTTGCCGGACTGTAACTTTCCGCCAACCGCTTATTGATACGTTTACAAAATTCCTCCCCGTACTTTTTGAATCGGTAAACCTTCCTGTTCCGGTCGCGCCATAAGAAGAATTCCTGCAGTCGAATAATGATTTGGTTATTCCGCTCATAAGCCATCCGCTTATTTTCCCGTCCCAGGTCGACAAATACCCGCGTAATAATATCTATGATCTGTTCTTCGGTAAACTCCTTATCTCCGTATTGCTGATAGAGCGCAAGTAGGATCAGCCCATCCTCCCGGTCTGGCACCAGCTGGTAATAGTGCTGTTTCGCTTCTTTATAAAGATCTGACCCTTGCACGGGATTGATTGGTATCAGGTTCGGATAAATGTAATGTATTATTTTTGAAATAATTGATTACAACCCAACCAAGGGGGAGATGGTATTGTCCTGTGATGCCAATGCATTCAGCGCGTTTTTCTATCTTTGATAAACTAAAAACTTCAGTTACCCAGTTGAAGGTCGCTTGGAGTAAATCGGGTTTGTAGAAACCTGAAACTGCTCGAATAAAACTCAATATAAATCTTATCCGCCATGATGAGCATTAACGATATCATTGTATTACTGACCCTGATCATCGCATTAATCGCCATTATCAGCGAGAAAAATAGGCTGCATATTGTGCTGAAACTTAACACAACCGATTATATTATTTTTGCCGCCGCTTTCTGCCTCATTAATTACTTTGTCTTTTACCAATCTTTTGAACAACGGGGTATCGTCATTCACTGGTTATACTTCGACAACTTCGGGTTTTATGAGCCCAGGCATTATGCGTACCTAATTACCCTTGCTTCGTTAGGTTATTTACTTTACAAAATTTATTCCTCTTTTTATGCGTTCAGCCAGATAGAAAAAGTGGATGCCTTTTACCGGAAGCAAATCGAGAACCATGAAATATCTTTTTTATTAGACCTGCTGGAACGATACCATAAAAAGGACATCATCCGTTTGGTCAGCAGGAGTGCTGATCAGCGGGAAGGTAACGCGTTGGACTACTATTTGGAACGGTACCGGAAGAAGCCATTCAGGGAAAGAGCAGGTGATTGGCTGGCAACCCGTGTACGCAACCTCGTTCTGGTGAGCTGGTATAACCGGCGCGATTATGCCTATAATGTATTAAACTTTGTTATCAATTCACCGGGATTTATTGACCAGGCGGCTAACCTGCGCCCTTATTTTTTCAGCGACATCTTCGCTGTTTTTACAAGGAAAAAACGACAAGCTTTCCCTGATGACCTCATCAATTCTTTTCTGACCGAACTGTTGAACCAAAAGAATTTTTGGTTGAAAAAAGAATTAAAGGAAAGCGAAAATTTTGACGGCGGACAGCCCGATAGTTTCCATGAAACCAATCAAATACTATCTTCCCTGATTAAAAATTTAAGCGTTGCCGATGTCAACCAGGTTTGGCAACCCTTCGGAACAGCAGCGGTCACCGAAATAGAATTGGAACGGCGTAAAGGGAAACAAAGTCCATTATATTTTGAATATGTTTCCGAGGCTCAATTGTGGGAGTTTAAGATTCAGTTCACCATCCGTTTTTTAAACACCGTGATCACTGAAGCCATTGCTAAACAATATACCGACAGCCATTTTTGGTTGTTTTATGACAACCGGATCGTGACCCAAATCACGGAGACCTGGCAGGCTTACCCGTTGGAAGAAGAACTTTTGGTACATTCTATTTCTTTCCGATTTGTTCAGAATATATATGACGACCTTTTAAGTTGGTTACATCTGGCAAATAAAAAAGCACATACCGGGCTCTATTTTGATATTATCAGTTGCATCGGGAATACACTGAATGTATTGATGGATAGCCCGGTCTATCCTGAAAAAGAAAAAATAGAATTGGTAGACCGCTTATTGGGGGTTTATTGCGGCCTGAATGAGAATGAGCAGACTGACAGCCTCCGTACAGAACTCGAGACCCACTTGCTTAAGCCGAGCATGTTAACCAGGGAAGACAGTTCCTATTACAAGGTTTTTGGGAATGCCTGGAAAAAATTTGATAAAATTCCCCACCGTAGTTTGAAAGCAGATGCCGATTATTTTGCCAGGTTAAAAATCAATGTCATTGTACCCTTGGGTTTAGACCCTGATGAACATTAATAACTGTCGATGGTACTAATCTATGCCAAAAATAAATCTTTAAGCAAGCTTCCAGCATAATTATGCTTTTTGAAAAACAGATTGTCTTCCGGTTAAGTCGTTTTAAATGAGTTCTAAGGCTTAGATTTTTACGCTCAATTCTGTTTGTCCCGTAGCGTTTTACTTTGTGGATTTTGGGTGGTATAATCTGGCGATAAACCCGCCAGCCGTCTGTGTAAATATGTTTACAATTTGACAATAAAAGAGTATCAATAACTCTTTTTAGACTTGAATGGTTTCGTGTTCCAACTTTTAAATCCACCACTTGCCCAGTCTGCTGATCTAAAGCATAGGTTACCCAACAGTCCCTAGTTTTTCTTTTGATATAGGTTTTTAGTTCATCTACTTCATAGATTTTACCTGTGGCGATAGGTGGCTTTTTAATGTTTGACGCAATAATCTTAATTCTCCGGATGACGGTATTAGGTGAGATGTTTAACAACCTTGCTATACTTCTGATACCAGACCCTTCCGTAACATGATTAATAATAAGGGAGTTGGTGACAGGTTTGTAAGCTCTTTTTAAGTAGTGTGATATTTGAGTCTTTTTGCAGCTTTTGCAACGATAGCGTTGTTGGTTCCGGATTTTGCCAAACTTAATCGTTGGCCCTAAACAATGATGACAATTTGAATTAACAACAGCGGCGATAACGAGCCCTGCAGTTTTTCGAAAATATCGCTTTCGTCGTATTTCTCGTTGATGTCGGTGACCAGCAGTACCAGGTCGGCATCAACCAGCGAACCTTCCACCTGGTGCATCATGGTTTCCT
>Ga0207155_1097_pt1 | contig 20908 bp, 12 predicted proteins | sample Alteio_BWMinHeat_26_FD_153515 | JGI IMG/M metagenome (GOLD analysis project Ga0207155, IMG submission 153515) | Enriched cells from forest soil in Barre Woods Harvard Forest LTER site, Petersham, Massachusetts, United States -... | ecosystem: Environmental > Terrestrial > Soil > Temperate forest >... | reverse complement strand
TTAATAATTCAATCACTGACAATTTTCGCATCTTGAAGCATTCTTAATTTTAAAACGATGGTACTATACTAAGATCAAAACTCAGAAGGATACTGCAACATGCGTAAACTCATGGTAATAATCATTTTATTGATCATAATTATCGCAGGTGTTCCTTGGGTTGATGGATATATTTTCAAACAGCAATATCTTAATACGTTAGTGGCGGCAAATAAGCTTCTCACTCAGCAAGGCGTGATCAAAGTTGTCGAATACCGTCAAGGATGGCTAGGATCAGACGTTAAAATCTCTTACACCGCCAACAATAATGGTCCAGTGGCAAGCACTCTCGTTATGTCTCCAAGTTGGGATGTGGTGCAGCACATTGCGCATGGCCCGGTGGTTTATGATCATATAAATAATCAATGGGCATTAGGGATGGCTGCATTTCAAAGTGATATCGATTTACCAGTACCCATGGTTAAGGAATCTGTGCATACGGATACCTTTGTAAATTTCTTTGGTGATTACCTTAGCCGTGTGACGATGCCTCCATTTTCCGTGGCAGTACCAGGAGCAAAATTAAGTTGGCAAGGGTTAACTTTGGATGCTATGGCAAAAGTGGCGGGTGACGAATTTAAATATATGAAAGCGAATATCGTCATCGGGGCTTTTAATGCTGCATCGCAGAATGGGAGTGCATTGCAAACGCAGAATATGGCTGTTCAATATGAAATAATTCCCCAAGCGATGGGTATACCCACGGGTCATTATTCACTCTCTATCCCAGGCGTTAGTTTAAATTTGCCAACTCAGGGTCAAATGACACTAAGCAATTTAAATTTCACCACGCTCATCAATGCTAATTCAGATAATTCAATTAGCAGCCAATCACAATTGTCGCTGGCTCAATGGCAGACTTCCACCTATTCAATCAGTCAATCCAGTATTAAGCTCGCTTTGAATAATTTAAATGGCCCTGCACTAATGAATCTTGCTAACAACAAACCGTTGACGGAAGATGCTTATGCGGATGCTTTTGTGACTTTATTAACACCTCAAACCAGTTTTAGTGAAACGGCTGCGCTCAATACATCATTTGGCCGATTGATTTCAGATGGAAAAATTGCCTGGACTTCCGCAGCAAAATCTAAACAAGATGCTATTGCAAATGCAAAAGCACAATTTAATTTGCGAGTGTCTGTTTCATTAATTGATAAATTGATTGCATTGGCAGCTGAAGAAGATCAACGAGCTGAGAAAGTGCAACAAGCGCAATCAACGGATCAAGTGCAACCTGTAGCACGTGCAGAAAAGGCTAAACTGCAACTGCAAGATTGGTTAACGCACGGTTACGTTACGCAAGATAAAGATGATTACGTGACTGAAATTACTTATGAACAAGGTAGTTTGAAAGCAAATGGTGTTGAATTAAGTGCAGCGCCAAAAATGGCGCCGGTGGCTGAGCCAGCTGCAGCTCCTGCACCAACAGCAATGCCAGTGGCTCCGGCGCAGCCGTAATAATGCAAATAGCTCAGGGCTATCGTTCGCAATGACGAGATACGGTCAATATCTCTGAGCTGTTACGGTCTTCGACGGTTTACTTCCAAATTAGCATGCTGCTCTGCTTGTTCATTTCGTTTCTGCGTTACAGCACGAACACCCTTAAAAAATCCTACGCCAGCACCTATAACCGTTGCTATAGCGATATTAGTTAAATTTTGAAGTGGGGGATGTGCAGCATAAGCTTCTTCGGTTCGCTGATATGCTAGTGACTCATCAGCACGATTAGTGCAATAAATCCAAGGAGGAGCAGCATCTAGTTGGGGTGGATATACAACTTCACAGCCGGGAGTACTCTCTGCACCGACATACAATGCTTGTATATAAACTCCCAGGGAGAGTGCGCTTGTAAGAGGTATTATTCCAAATGTCATACCTGCAGCTGCGCCTACTAATGTATGAGTTACCACTGTCTCAAAATCGCGCCTGTCTCTGATTGAATTGACGCTCAATTCAATCACGTTATAAATTGACTGTGGAATTTTACCTGCAGCCCATGACACTGCTCGATTCAACATATGATTGATTCTCCATTTATTGATATTTCCTAAGTCTTGAGTTTCGGAAGGACAGTTTCTAAGTGAGCGATCATCTCTACTTGTGAAATCGTAACTTGCGGAATATTTTCCCTCAATGATTTTATCGCCACAACATTCGCTGCCAACTCTTGTTCACCTAAAATAATAGCGAATTGCGCACCGCTTTTATCTGCTTTTTTAAATTGGTTTTTTAAACTGCCGCCACCGCAATGCATCAATACACGTACGCCAGAAATTTTTTCACGTAATTCATCGGCGAGTTGCACACCACGCTCAAACGCTGCTGGACTGTCAGTCATAAAATAAATATGTGGTATGTGGGAAGGAACAAGTTGATTCACTTGTTGCATTAATAACACGATACGTTCTAACCCAATTGCAAATCCCAATGCGGGGGTGGATTTTCCGCCTAACTGGTCAATCAAACTATCGTAACGACCACCTGCACACACAGTTCCTTGTGCGCCCAGCTCAGTGGTCACCCATTCAAAAACAGTTTTGCTGTAATAATCTAAACCGCGAACTAAGCACGGATTCAATTCAAATTTAACACCAGCCGCAGTCAAGTAATGTTGTAGCTGCATAAAATGTTGTTTTGATTCTTCATCAAGATAATCAATTAATTTTGGCGCATGATGAATTAAATTTTGCATCGCGGGATTTTTACTATCTAAAATCCGCAATGGATTGCTAGTTAAGCGACGCTGGCTATCTTCATCCAATTGATCTTGATGTTGAGTTAAATACGCCACTAATTTATCGCGATAAGTTGCACGTGCAGCGCTCGTGCCTAAAGAATTTAACTGTAAAGTAACATAGGGCAGCAAACCCAATTGCTTAAGAATTTGCGCAGATAATAAAATTAATTCTGCATCGATATCGGGGCCTTCCATACCGAATGCTTCCGCGCCGCATTGATGAAATTGGCGATAACGTCCTTTTTGCGGACGCTCATGGCGGAAATAGGGGCCGATATACCAAAGGCGTTGTATTTGGTTGTATAACAATCCATGTTCAATCCCGGCACGTACACAACCGGCGGTGCCTTCTGGTCGCAACGTTAAACTGTCATTATTGCGATCGAGAAAAGTATACATTTCTTTTTCGACAATATCGGTTGCTTCACCAATTGAACGTTTAAATAATTCGGTTTTTTCCACAATCGGCATGCGGATTTCTTGATAGGTGTAACTGTGTAGCACTTGGCGCAGAATTTTTTCGACATGTTGCCACAGAAAAGTTTCTTGCGGCAGAATATCATTCATGCCGCGTATTGCTTGAATCGGAGTTACCACTTCACGCCTCGTTAATCGTCTGCAATGCCAGGCTCTGGTAGCAATTCACTTCGATGTAATCGTCTGTGGCTGCGTTCAGGCGCTGCTGCTGTTGTTGGTGGCGGCGTTGTTGCTGCAACAATAGGTGGTTGTTGTTGCAACGGATTTAACTGTCCAGCTAGCGGCGCCGCGGAAGGCTGCGGAACAGGAGGTGTCACAGGTGTTGCTCCCGCAACTGCGGCATTTGCACCCGCTGCAATCGGTGGTTGTGAAGGTTGTGCTGTTGGAGGAGTCGCAGCCGGTGTCGCTTGTGCCGCAATGGCATTGGTATTCTGTTGTATCGTTGGTACTGCTGGCGCGACGGTTGTTGCTGGTGCACTCGCTGTATTTACTGCCGGAGCATTCACCACCGGAGGTTTTGCTGTTGTAATCGGTTGTGATGTTGCCGTTGTGGTTAAAGCCGGAGCAGCAGTGGGGATGGAAATTGGCGCGTTTGCAACAGGCGCTGTCGCTGCCACTGGTTTATTTTGCGGTTCTACCGGAGCGTCTTCAGAAAGCAATTGTGGGGTGGAGTTATGCGAATGTGAAGTCCACCAAAAACCAACTAATACGATTAAGACTGAGATAACGGAATAAGTTGTCCATTGAACATAGCGTCTATCTTTTTGCGCTTCGCCAGTGGTTAACATGGATGTGACGTCAATCGCCGTAGGTTTGGGGGTGATATCGAGTTGCTCTAATGCAGTATTAATTTCTTGGTCGGGGATATTTAACAAGCGTCCATAAGATCGTAAATAGCCACGCACAAAAGTTGGCGGTAATGAACTTTTAAATTCTTCAGCTTCTAAAATTTGGATCACGTTCGGATTTAAATGCAAACGTACCGCTGCTTCTTTAATACTAAGATGCAGCCCCTCGCGAGCTTGTTTTAATCGTTTTCCCAATCCTGTGGTTTTATCGACAGAGTCATCCATCATAATTTATCCATTTCCATAATGAATTTTATTGTGACTATCATAAGCGGATCTCCCGTGAACGCCAAGCAGATATTGCATTTTTTGCAAGCAATTATTCAGCATGTTGAGCAACCACTTTTAACCGATGACGCTCGTTGCGCCGCGTGCGATCTTTGACTTGGCCAACCAATTGACCACAGGCCGCATCAATCGAATCACCACGTGTTTTACGAGTAATTGCGTTGATTCCAGCTTGCATTAACTGATCGCGAAATCGATCAATGGTGGCTTGATCAGAACGTTTGTATATCGTGTGCGGAAACGGATTAAAGGGGATCAAGTTAACTTTGGAGCGCACATCTTTTAACAAATGAATTAATTGTCGCGCATGTTCCGGCGTATCATTTACACCTGCCAGCATGACATATTCCATTGTCACATAGCGGCGTTTATCATCTTTAAAAAACTCTTTGCAGGCTGCCATCAATTCTTTTAACGGATATTTCTTATTGAGGGGGACAAGCACATTACGCAATTCATCATTTGGCGCATGCAGTGATACTGCCAGTGCAACATCACTCACTTTTCGTAATTCATACATTGCTGGCACAACACCTGCTGTGCTCAGTGTGACGCGCCGTTTAGATAAACCATAGCCGAAATCATCCAGCATGATGTCCATCGCGCTGACAACTGAATTAAAATTCAGTAATGGCTCGCCCATGCCCATCATCACCACATTAGTGACTGCATGATCGTGCAAACCTTGTTGCAATGACAAACCACGCACGGCTACCCATAACTGACCGATAATTTCAGCGGTGGTTAAGTTACGGCTAAAGCCTTGTTTTCCCGTCGAACAAAAATCGCAATTCAACGTGCAGCCCACTTGGGAAGAAACACATAATGTCCCGCGGGTTTTTTCTGGAATGAATACGGTTTCGATGCAGTTACCGTCACTTAAACGGATAACCCATTTGTGCGTGCCATCAGCAGAGGTATTTTCATAAGCCACTTCAGGCGCTTTAATTTCAGCAATCGCGTCGAGTTTTTCCCGCAGCACTTTGCTCAAATTACTCATGTTTTGAATCTGCTGCGCACCGTGGAAATGTACCCACTGTAACGCTTGCGCAGCACGATATGGTTTTTCACCAAGCTGGACAAATAATTCCTGCATCGCTTTACGATCCAAGCCAAGCAAGTTGATTTTTGCAGTTTGGGTGGTGGTCATGCGTTACGCCAACTCAGAAGCTTTAACGTAAGTCACGATTTCTTCTGGACGGAAGAAAAAGCCAATTTCTTGCTTTGCTGTATCTGCTGCATCAGAACCGTGCACGGCATTGTGATCAATGGATTCAGCAAAATCAGCACGGATAGTGCCTGCTGTCGCTTCTTTCGGATTGGTCGCACCCATGATTTGACGATTTGCTGCAACCGCATCAACACCTTCCAATACTTGAACCATCACTGGACCTGAGCTCATGAAGCTCACTAAACCGTTAAAAAACGGCCGTTCACGATGCACACCATAGAAATCTTCTGCTTGCTTTTGTGTTAAATGGATCATTTTCGCAGCAACGATTCGTAAGCCTGCTTTTTCAAAACGACGGTTAATTTCACCAATCAAACCCTTTGCCACAGCATCTGGTTTGATGATAGATAATGTTTTTTCAACGGACATGAAGCCTCCAAAAAGTCTTATTTTAAGGTTGCGAATTATATACTGTATTGAGGTAAGAGGAAATTTTTTTCGCAGGTTTTATTTGACTCAAAATCCCCAACAAATACTCCTCCCTTCCAGCTTTGCTGGAGGGGAGGGTTGTGAGGGAAGGTATTGCTTTTATCAGATTGATTTATATAGTATTTTTCTCTGGTCACGACAAAAATTTCAACCGTTCGCCCTGAGGAGCGCGAAGCGCGTCTCGAAGGGTATTTTATGGTTCGAGACGCCCACTTCATGGGCTCCTCACCACGAACGGATTTACTTATTAAATTTTTTGTCGTGTACAGAGAATATTTTTACGAAAAACAAGGCGCCTTAGCCCCACTAATCTTGCGCGCCCAAGCTTGCGCCTTAGCGCGTAATTCTTGCTCATCCAAAGTAGTCAACTGCCGGTTTTTCAATAACTGCTTACCCGCCACCCAAACATCAGTCACTTGATGACGTGAAGCCGCATAAACGATTTGTGAAAGCGGGTGGTAAAGGGGGGCAGTTTCAACCTCATCGAGATTAATTGCCGCAAAATCCGCCGCTTTACCAACCGCAATCGAGCCAATGATACGCTCAGCGCCTAACGCTTTAGCCCCATTCATGGTAGCCATCCGCAATGCTTCTTCGGCATTCAGCGCCTCAGGATTCAAGGTGGATAGTTTCGCCAGAAAAGCTGCAGAACGCATTTCGCCCAGCATATTTAAGTCGTTATTACTTGCAGCACCATCAGTGCCCAAAGCCACATTAATACCGAGTGATTTTAACTTTTCAACCGGACAAACGCCGCTAGATAATTTCATGTTTGATTCAGGGCAATGCACAATGCTCGGTCGGCTTGCCGCTAAAATGCCGAGATCTTCTTCATTCAGTTGTGTCATATGAATGGCAATTAAACGCTCTGAAATTAAGCCTAAATCATGCAATCGTTTGATGGGGCGTTTTTTATATTGCTCTACAGATTGATTCACTTCATCCGCTGTTTCATGCAAATGTAAATTAATTTTCAAGTTGTGCGTATCCGCTAATTCTTTGATTTTTAAAAACGAATTATCCGATACGGTGAATGGATGTCCAGGCGCCATGGTGGCCGTAATGCGCGGATGATTTTTATATTCAGTTAAAAATTCCAAGCCGCGCGCCAAATATTCTGCTGAGTTTTGCGCCCATTGCGTCGGAAATTCCAATACAGTGATACCGATATGCGCACGAATTCCTGAAATTTCTGCCGCTCTCGCTGTTGCTGGCAGGAAGAAATACATATCATTAAAACATGTTGTGCCACTACGAATCATTTCTGCCATCGCAAACAATGAAGCGTCATACACAAATTCATCGTTAACCCACTGTTTTTCCGCCGGCCAAATATAATTGTTTAACCAATTCATTAACGCCAAATCATCCGCAAAACCGCGGAAATAATTCATTGCAATGTGAGTATGTGCATTGATTAAGCCAGGAATAATAGCGTGCGTAGAATATTTCTTTGTGATTTTACCCGTGTATTGTTGCGCTGCGGTATCACTAGGCACAATCGCCTGAATTTTCCCTTCTTGGACGATCAATGCATGCTGCTCTAACATTTTGTTTTCGCCGGTGATGATCCATTTAGCATGAATAATTTGGTCGACTGTTTGCATAGTAGTTCCTATTGACTAATGAATGGGTGGTATTTTAAGCATTTTTGGAATTTTTAACAGATCTTTATTTAAGTGGGAGTTGTAACTTGACATCCTAACGAATCATTTTTATAACACACATAACTCAAATGCATGATAAGGAAACCCTCATGTTCCGCTTAAACGCAGCACCCAAGTCAGAACCTTTTCAACTATTTGCTACAGTTAACGATTCAGATGACGACGCAGCCGTCGCAAATAAATTAAAGAGTATATCCATAGAAAGCTGGTCGATGCGTAATAGCGAGGGTGATTACTTGCTCATGGTGGCTATTAATAAAGGTCAATTTGGATTGGTCAAATGGATTTTAAACCGAATGCATTCTTTAGATTCAGAGGCTCAAATAAGGATACTCTCCTTGCAAAAAAATAAAAAAGGTTTCATCGCTATCGAAATAGCGTTAATGAATTGCGCAAAAACCACCCCGAAAGAGGCAAAGAGTGACACAGCCTCGTCAAACAAAGCCCTGGCAATTTTTCAATTATTAGTAAACGAAAAATACAATCGAATCGATGTGCAGAAAGTTTTGCAGCAGAAAGATGATGAAATAACTTATCTTGCCACGATGCAAATATTACATCGCCATGGGTATGAGGGAAGTGTTATATATTCTTCACAATCTTTACTAAATGCGACCTTTCGGAATTATGTATCTGTCATCGCGGAATGTTTTAGACAAGGAAAGATTGAACTAAAAGACATTGATTCTTTTACTAAGGATCTCGGATATGAATTCCGTAGTAGGCCCAATCTTATTAAATATGAAACTTTTAAGGCGGTTTTTGCAGGTCTTGCTCAGATCGTGAGTAGTGCAAATGGTAATTACTTCGAACCATGTTATCTCTCGAGTTTTACCCCGAGATGCTTTACACAAGCTCAGGAAAAAAAAGATGTAGATATGCTGGTTTTGCTAATTGTTTTATGCAATACCATTGTTCCAACATACCCTAAAATTATACAATCGGCCCGCGATTGTTCTAACGAGCAACTTATTAAAGCGTGTCAAACAGGGGATGAACCATTTTATCAAGCCATTTTCCAAAAACTTTCTGAGTTATCTCAGACTCGATATATCGATGTTGATATTCTATTAAAGAGCGTAGTAAAGAACTTGGGTATAGGTCACCCTAAGTTTCTCTCTCTTGTTAAAGTCATATTGCTATATTGCCCAGAAGACGATCTCAAAAAATCTTACATTAAAGATGAACTACAGAAATTTTATCTCGCAGCGGGTGATAAAATGGAAAGCGAGCCATACGCAACTGTTAAGAAATATCTTCAGTTACTGTCTAACAATCAATGGCTGGACGTAAAAAAATTACTGCTGGCACCATCTATTAAACAAGAAGCGAAAGAAGAAGCTACATCATTTGCAACTGTAACAAAACAATTTGAAGCGGCTGCGGGAGCTTTAATAACCTTTATGAAAACGGCTGAGGCATCCGTAAAAGAGCAAGTGATGGATGTGGTCTCACAATCTCAGCAACTTATACTGGAAGCTGCCGGTAAAAAACAAATTAGTGAGGCAGGGCGTGGAAAAGATGCTGTTTCTGCCGCTACATTATCGGCATTTTCAGTTGTTGCCGCACCACCAAAAGCAGTGGGTGCTGCGGTAGAGAATGAGCAACCAGGGAGGGTACCGATGCCATAACTGATCCGCAGCTTACTCTCAACTAACTGCACGTATCTATAACTTTAACCTCTAGGAAAAAATCATGGTCAGTTTACCAAATCATTCTAAATATCTATCGCGATTAGTTACATCAACTAGCTTTTTGTCACTGGCCCTTTCCCTGTTTTGTAACTCAGCTGTTGCAGCTCCAAGTCATCTGCTAGACAGTTGTCAGAGTAATACATCTTTTAATATCGGTGCAGGTATTTATGACATCACCGGTCCTGCAGCAGAAGAAGGCATGATGGGTTACGCGATGATTGGCCAACAAACAGCTGGCATACTGCAACGATTATGGGCACGTGCATTTGTTATTGAGTCACCTTGCAATGGAAAAAGAGTCGTCTTTGTTAACGCAGATTTAGGGATGATATTCCAAGGTATCAAAGAAGAAGTCGTACGCAAGCTGCAAGAAAAATATGGCAATGTGTACAGTGACGATAATGTGTTGCTCACCGCGACGCATACACACAGTGGCCCTGGAGGATTTTCAACTTACACATTGTATAATTTAACCACGTTTGGATTTAGCCGAGAAAATTTCAATACCATTATTGATGGCATTGTTGCTGCTATAGACCGCGCACAAAATAATATGGTTCCAGCGCAGATAAAAATTGCTTCGGGTGATTTGACTGGGATTTCATATAGTCGTTCGCCGCAAGCTTATTTATTAAATCCGCAGAGTGAACGCGATCGATATCAAGGCGATACCGATACACAAATGACACTGGTACGTTTTGATAGTCTCGCAGGCAAACCCATTGGCATGATTAATTGGTTCCCAATTCATGGCGTATCTATGAATAATAAAAATCAGTTAATTAACGGCGACAATAAAGGATATGCCGAATATTTATTTGAAAAAGATTTTAATTCTGATTATGGACCGTCAGCGTATGTTGCTGCATTTGCGCAAGCGAATGCAGGTGATGTTTCACCCAATCCTTATGGCCATGAAGGTGGTGAAGGTTTAGAAGGCGTAATGGATATTGAAAATGCAGGCAAACCACAATATGCAAAAGCAAAAGAATTATTTAGTAGCGCAACAAATTTAGTTACCGGCGGAGTTGATTATCGCCACAGTTTTGTTGCCATGGATAATGTGACTGTTACGCCTGAATATACGAACGGTCAACCACAAAAAACTTGCACTGCTGCGGTCGGAGTCTCGATGCTTGCCGGGACCCAAGATGGAGAAGGCGTTGGTAAGCAAGGAGTAACGTGTGACACTGTAAGCCAAACCTTGCCCGGGTTTGTTTGTAAAATAATTACGACCCCTTGCCAAGGTGTAAAACCAATCGCTGTTGAAACAGGATCAAAAACACCTCCATGGACGCCACCTATTCTTCCTATGCAAGTCTTCAAAATTGGAAATCTTGTGATTGTTGCTGCACCAGTTGAACTCACCACCATGTCTGGGCGTCGTATTCGAGAAACAGTCGCTAAGCATTTACCAACAGGAGAAGATGATCATATTGTTTTGTCCGCACTTTCTAATGCTTACTCAGGATATGTTGCGACCAATGATGAATATCAAATGCAACGTTACGAAGGAGCATCAACTCATTTTGGTCCTTGGACATTAGCCGCGTTGCAACAAGAATTTGCAACTCTGACACAAGCATTAACAGATAATAAGCCTGTTGATGCTGGACCAGAGCCAGTAGATTTATCAAATTCACAAATTGATTTGCAACCACCGGTAGTATTAGATGATGTCCCTTTATCAAAGAAATTTGGTGATGTCTATCAAGATGTGAACGCGCAATATAAACCAGGGGATACAGTTCAAGTTATGTTTTGGGGCGGTCATCCAAAAAATAATTATCATACTCAAGATACTTTTTTGGCTGTGCAACATTTTGAAAATGGACAATGGAATACAGTGGTAAGAGATCGAGATTGGGGTGCCGAATATCATTGGCAACGTAATGGTGCAGCCTATTCATTAATCACTATTGTATGGAGAATTCCACAAGATGTTGCTCCAGGGCAATATCGTATAGTTCATTATGGTGATTGGAAATCTGGATGGAATGGTAAGATTTATCCTTACACGGGATATTCATCCATATTTAAAATATAAAAAAATAATCAGATCGATGCCGCCAAACGCCACGCCTGATCGATGGCGTGGCGTGCATCCAATTCCAAAGCCTTATAAGCACCACCGACTAAATGAACTGTTTGACCCAATTGTTTTAAAGGATCAAATAAATCGTTTAACTCTGTTTGCCCAGCGCAAATAACGATGTTGTCGATAGCTAAAAGCAGTGGTTTGTTATCAACAGTTAAATGTAAACCTTCATCATCAATAAAATCATACTGTACGCCTGAAATCATTTTGACTTGTTTGTGTTTCAAGCTTAATCGATGAATCCAACCTGTAGTCTTTCCTAAATTTTTTCCCATTTTTTCTTTTTTACGCTGCAGTAAATAAACTTCACGAGCACTCGGTGCAATTTCAGGAGTTTTAATTCCTCCTCGATATTGCCCATTAATATCAATTCCCCATTCATCATAAAATTGTTGTGCAGTAGCATCACGCTCATGAGTCAAAAACTCAGCGACGTCAAAACCAATTCCACCCGCGCCAATAATGGCGACTGTTGATCCTACTGTTTTTTTTCCTGTAATGACATCGATATAGTTCACTACTTTTTTATGTTCAATCCCTTTAATGTTAGGAATTCGCGGTTTGATGCCACTCGCGATAACGACTTCATCAAAATTTTTTAGTAACGCAACAGTTGCTTCAGTATTCAAATGAATATCCACTTTAAATTTCCGTAATTGATAATCAAAATAGTTAATCATGTATTGGAATTCTTCTTTGCCTGGAATTTGTTTTGCTAAATTAAATTGTCCACCCAACGTGTTGCTTTTCTCAAATAAGGTAATTTTGTGTCCTCTCTCGGCAGCTACTGCAGCAAAAGCAAGACCAGCAGGTCCTGAGCCGACTACCGCAACAGATTTTGGTTGGTGCGTTGCGCGGTAAACTAATTCGGTTTCATTGCACGCTTGAGGATTTACTAAACACGAAGCGGCTTTATTAACAAACACTCTGTCTAGACAAGCTTGATTACAAGCAATACAGACATTGATTGCTTGGCTTTCTCCTGATTTTGCTTTTTCAGCAAATTGAGGATCAGCTAAAAAAGGCCTTGCCATAGAAATCATATCGGCAGTACCCGATTCCAATAATTGATTAGCCAGTTCTGGAGTATTGATACGATTGGAGGTAATGACGGGTATATTAATTTCTGGTTTCAAATGTTTAGTCACATGAGTAAATGCTGCCGGTGGTACCATTGTTCCAATCGTTGGAATACGTGCTTCATGCCAGCCAATGCCAGTATTAATTATATTTGCTCCCGCTTGCTCGATGGCTTTGGCAAGAATCACCACTTCTTCCCAACTGCTGCCTTGGCTAATTAAATCCAACATCGATAAGCGATAAATGATAATGAATTTCTCGCCGACTGCTGCACGAACACTGCGTACTATTTCAATCGGAAAGCGAATACGATTCGTATAACTACCACCCCATTCATCTTGACGTTGATTGGTGTGAGCAACAATAAATTGATTGATGAGATATCCTTCGCTGCCCATGATTTCGACGCCATCGTAACCTGCTAATTGAGCTAAGCGGGCGCAGCGAGCAAAATGTTTAATCGTGACATTAATGCGATGTTTGCTCATGACCCAAGGTTTAAAAGGACTGATAGGAGATTTGATACCACTCGGTGCAACTATAAATGGGTGATAGCCATAACGACCCGCATGTAATATTTGCAAAGCTATTTTTCCACCTGCTTCATGCACGGTGTGAGTGATCAGCTCGTGTTTGTGTTGTTCTTTGCTGTTAGTGAGCTTAGCCGCAAACGGCGCCAAACGCCCCGAGCGATTCGGTGAAAATCCACCCGTTACGATTAATCCTACACCACCTTGAGCTCGTGCACGGTAAAATTCTGCCAAACGATTTAACCCCGGTTTATCTTCTTCCAAACCAGTATGCATCGATCCCATCAACAAACGATTTTTTATTTGGGTAAATCCTAAGTCCAATGGCTGAAATAGGGCTTTAAAAGAAGTGTTATTGGTTCTCAATTCCATGAGTGCTCTCTCAAAATTAACTCTAAAAGAGGGCAAGTATAAACTTTGCTAATTGTTCGACAACCATTTCTTTATTTAGAGGCACATTCCATATTGTTTATACAACTCATTGATTTTGCGTTGGGCTGCAGAACCAACTCCTTATACGGTCATAATATGGCCATTATTGCTATGCCACTTCCTCAGATAATGCTTATTTTTCCATAGGTTACGATTTAATAATAAGTGCAAAATTATAGTGAAAACATCACACTTTTACCTAGAACTTACTAATATTAATAGTATAAGCAACGTCTTCTTTTGGGGAGCATAGCAAGCTCTTCCTGGAGATAATATGAAACAAATAGTGAGACGCTATTGGTATGGGTATTACAGAAAAAAATTGGGATTAGTGACACTAAACACCGCTAGACATTACAATTGGAAACCCATATGTACATACAATTTCTATTACTAAGTTACTGCATCTTAGTGCTCAACAAATGAATGTGAATGATTGATTCACAATTAAGGCGAGGCATTATGAAATCGTATAAAGACAATGCGCTTGATGAAGAAAAAGACGATAGCTATTTCCAATTAGCAATTAAAGCTAAAGATTATGCTAGGCAAATAGTACTTAAAGGAGCAACGCAAGTAGAAAATAATGAATTACAAAAAAAACATGCTGTTGCTCTCTCGCAAGGTATTGTGGATGTAATGCAAATTAATTCTATTCGTCTAGAATCGGATTTATATGTTTATGAATTTGAAAATAACATAGCGCGCACTACTAAATTTTCATTAGGTAATTGTTTTGAACTCGCAGAGCACGCATTGGATTACTTCGTGAGTGAAGTACCAGATGAAAAAGTTGAAGCAGAAATTTTTCATATTTCAGGTAGCGATCATGCATTTCTTGTGGTTGGTCGTCCTCCTAAGAGCGATCCGAATGATCCTTCAACGTGGGGAAAAAAAGCAGTGATTTGTGATCCGTGGGCTAACAAAGTTTTCTACGCTGATCATTGGTTAACTGAATTGCGAGGTTATAAATATAAACTAGGAATATTAGATAATATAAAAACTATTATACTTCCTAGTTATATTCCCCATTATAAAAATGAAACAGAAAGTTTTGATCCCCTTAAACATACGTTAAAACCTATAAAAGGTTGTAGCACTTCATATTTAGGCGAAGCACGCACTATTGTTCGTCTTAAAAAGCATGTCATAGATAAAATATATCTTCTTTTGAATGAAGCTCAAGAATATAAACAAAAATTAGCAACTTTAATGGGGAATATCATTAAAGAACATGGCAAGGATGATAATAAAGCTAAAGAACTGCAAAAAAAAATTATTGAACTCGACAATTTTATTAAGAATTGCCAAGACAATGACATACCGAGCATTAAGGATCAAAGAGATAATGGAAGTTATCGTCAAACCAGAAACCATTTGATTATCTATCATCAAACCAGATGCTGTGGCAAAGGGTTTGATTGGTGAAATTAACCGTCGTTTTGAAAAAGCAGGCTTACGAATCGTTGCTGCGAAAATGATCCATTTAACACAAAAGCAAGCAGAAGATTTCTATGGTGTGCATCGTGAACGGCCGTTTTTTAACGGTTTAGTGAGCTTCATGAGCTCAGGTCCAGTGATGGTTCAAGTATTGGAAGGTGTTGATGCGGTTGCAGCAAATCGTCAAATCATGGGTGCGACCAATCCGAAAGAAGCGACAGCAGGCACTATCCGTGCTGATTTTGCTGAATCCATTGATCACAATGCCGTGCACGGTTCTGATGCAGCAGATACAGCAAAGCAAGAAATTGGCTTTTTCTTCCGTCCAGAAGAAATCGTGACTTACGTTAAAGCTTCTGAGTTGGCGTAACGCATGACCACCACCCAAACTGCAAAAATCAACTTGCTTGGCTTGGATCGTAAAGCGATGCAGGAATTATTTGTCCAGCTTGGTGAAAAACCATATCGTGCTGCGCAAGCGTTACAGTGGGTACATTTCCACGGTGCGCAGCAGATTCAAAACATGAGTAATTTGAGCAAAGTGCTGCGGGAAAAACTCGACGCGATTGCTGAAATTAAAGCGCCTGAAGTGGCTTATGAAAATACCTCTGCTGATGGCACGCACAAATGGGTTATCCGTTTAAGTGACGGTAACTGCATCGAAACCGTATTCATTCCAGAAAAAACCCGCGGGACATTATGTGTTTCTTCCCAAGTGGGCTGCACGTTGAATTGCGATTTTTGTTCGACGGGAAAACAAGGCTTTAGCCGTAACTTAACCACCGCTGAAATTATCGGTCAGTTATGGGTAGCCGTGCGTGGTTTGTCATTGCAACAAGGTTTGCACGATCATGCAGTCACTAATGTGGTGATGATGGGCATGGGCGAGCCATTACTGAATTTTAATTCAGTTGTCAGCGCGATGGACATCATGCTGGATGATTTCGGCTATGGTTTATCTAAACGGCGCGTCACACTGAGCACAGCAGGTGTTGTGCCAGCAATGTATGAATTACGAAAAGTGAGTGATGTTGCACTGGCAGTATCACTGCATGCGCCAAATGATGAATTGCGTAATGTGCTTGTCCCCCTCAATAAGAAATATCCGTTAAAAGAATTGATGGCAGCCTGCAAAGAGTTTTTTAAAGATGATAAACGCCGCTATGTGACAATGGAATATGTCATGCTGGCAGGTGTAAATGATACGCCGGAACATGCGCGACAATTAATTCATTTGTTAAAAGATGTGCGCTCCAAAGTTAACTTGATCCCCTTTAATCCGTTTCCGCACACGATATACAAACGTTCTGATCAAGCCACCATTGATCGATTTCGCGATCAGTTAATGCAAGCTGGAATCAACGCAATTACTCGTAAAACACGTGGTGATTCGATTGATGCGGCCTGTGGTCAATTGGTTGGCCAAGTCAAAGATCGCACGCGGCGCAACGAGCGTCATCGGTTAAAAGTGGTTGCTCAACATGCTGAATAATTGCTTGCAAAAAATGCAATATCTGCTTGGCGTTCACGGGAGATCCGCTTATGATAGTCACAATAAAATTCATTATGGAAATGGATAAATTATGATGGATGACTCTGTCGATAAAACCACAGGATTGGGAAAACGATTAAAACAAGCTCGCGAGGGGCTGCATCTTAGTATTAAAGAAGCAGCGGTACGTTTGCATTTAAATCCGAACGTGATCCAAATTTTAGAAGCTGAAGAATTTAAAAGTTCATTACCGCCAACTTTTGTGCGTGGCTATTTACGATCTTATGGACGCTTGTTAAATATCCCCGACCAAGAAATTAATACTGCATTAGAGCAACTCGATATCACCCCCAAACCTACGGCGATTGACGTCACATCCATGTTAACCACTGGCGAAGCGCAAAAAGATAGACGCTATGTTCAATGGACAACTTATTCCGTTATCTCAGTCTTAATCGTATTAGTTGGTTTTTGGTGGACTTCACATTCGCATAACTCCACCCCACAATTGCTTTCTGAAGACGCTCCGGTAGAACCGCAAAATAAACCAGTGGCAGCGACAGCGCCTGTTGCAAACGCGCCAATTTCCATCCCCACTGCTGCTCCGGCTTTAACCACAACGGCAACATCACAACCGATTACAACAGCAAAACCTCCGGTGGTGAATGCTCCGGCAGTAAATACAGCGAGTGCACCAGCAACAACCGTCGCGCCAGCAGTACCAACGATACAACAGAATACCAATGCCATTGCGGCACAAGCGACACCGGCTGCGACTCCTCCAACAGCACAACCTTCACAACCACCGATTGCAGCGGGTGCAAATGCCGCAGTTGCGGGAGCAACACCTGTGACACCTCCTGTTCCGCAGCCTTCCGCGGCGCCGCTAGCTGGACAGTTAAATCCGTTGCAACAACAACCACCTATTGTTGCAGCAACAACGCCGCCACCAACAACAGCAGCAGCGCCTGAACGCAGCCACAGACGATTACATCGAAGTGAATTGCTACCAGAGCCTGGCATTGCAGACGATTAACGAGGCGTGAAGTGGTAACTCCGATTCAAGCAATACGCGGCATGAATGATATTCTGCCGCAAGAAACTTTTCTGTGGCAACATGTCGAAAAAATTCTGCGCCAAGTGCTACACAGTTACACCTATCAAGAAATCCGCATGCCGATTGTGGAAAAAACCGAATTATTTAAACGTTCAATTGGTGAAGCAACCGATATTGTCGAAAAAGAAATGTATACTTTTCTCGATCGCAATAATGACAGTTTAACGTTGCGACCAGAAGGCACCGCCGGTTGTGTACGTGCCGGGATTGAACATGGATTGTTATACAACCAAATACAACGCCTTTGGTATATCGGCCCCTATTTCCGCCATGAGCGTCCGCAAAAAGGACGTTATCGCCAATTTCATCAATGCGGCGCGGAAGCATTCGGTATGGAAGGCCCCGATATCGATGCAGAATTAATTTTATTATCTGCGCAAATTCTTAAGCAATTGGGTTTGCTGCCCTATGTTACTTTACAGTTAAATTCTTTAGGCACGAGCGCTGCACGTGCAACTTATCGCGATAAATTAGTGGCGTATTTAACTCAACATCAAGATCAATTGGATGAAGATAGCCAGCGTCGCTTAACTAGCAATCCATTGCGGATTTTAGATAGTAAAAATCCCGCGATGCAAAATTTAATTCATCATGCGCCAAAATTAATTGATTATCTTGATGAAGAATCAAAACAACATTTTATGCAGCTACAACATTACTTGACTGCGGCTGGTGTTAAATTTGAATTGAATCCGTGCTTAGTTCGCGGTTTAGATTATTACAGCAAAACTGTTTTTGAATGGGTGACCACTGAGCTGGGCGCACAAGGAACTGTGTGTGCAGGTGGTCGTTACGATAGTTTGATTGACCAGTTAGGCGGAAAATCCACCCCCGCATTGGGATTTGCAATTGGGTTAGAACGTATCGTGTTATTAATGCAACAAGTGAATCAACTTGTTCCTTCCCACATACCACATATTTATTTTATGACTGACAGTCCAGCAGCGTTTGAGCGTGGTGTGCAACTCGCCGATGAATTACGTGAAAAAATTTCTGGCGTACGTGTATTGATGCATTGCGGTGGCGGCAGTTTAAAAAACCAATTTAAAAAAGCAGATAAAAGCGGTGCGCAATTCGCTATTATTTTAGGTGAACAAGAGTTGGCAGCGAATGTTGTGGCGATAAAATCATTGAGGGAAAATATTCCGCAAGTTACGATTTCACAAGTAGAGATGATCGCTCACTTAGAAACTGTCCTTCCGAAACTCAAGACTTAGGAAATATCAATAAATGGAGAATCAATCATATGTTGAATCGAGCAGTGTCATGGGCTGCAGGTAAAATTCCACAGTCAATTTATAACGTGATTGAATTGAGCGTCAATTCAATCAGAGACAGGCGCGATTTTGAGACAGTGGTAACTCATACATTAGTAGGCGCAGCTGCAGGTATGACATTTGGAATAATACCTCTTACAAGCGCACTCTCCCTGGGAGTTTATATACAAGCATTGTATGTCGGTGCAGAGAGTACTCCCGGCTGTGAAGTTGTATATCCACCCCAACTAGATGCTGCTCCTCCTTGGATTTATTGCACTAATCGTGCTGATGAGTCACTAGCATATCAGCGAACCGAAGAAGCTTATGCTGCACATCCCCCACTTCAAAATTTAACTAATATCGCTATAGCAACGGTTATAGGTGCTGGCGTAGGATTTTTTAAGGGTGTTCGTGCTGTAACGCAGAAACGAAATGAACAAGCAGAGCAGCATGCTAATTTGGAAGTAAACCGTCGAAGACCGTAACAGCTCAGAGATATTGACCGTATCTCGTCATTGCGAACGATAGCCCTGAGCTATTTGCATTATTACGGCTGCGCCGGAGCCACTGGCATTGCTGTTGGTGCAGGAGCTGCAGCTGGCTCAGCCACCGGCGCCATTTTTGGCGCTGCACTTAATTCAACACCATTTGCTTTCAAACTACCTTGTTCATAAGTAATTTCAGTCACGTAATCATCTTTATCTTGCGTAACGTAACCGTGCGTTAACCAATCTTGCAGTTGCAGTTTAGCCTTTTCTGCACGTGCTACAGGTTGCACTTGATCCGTTGATTGCGCTTGTTGCACTTTCTCAGCTCGTTGATCTTCTTCAGCTGCCAATGCAATCAATTTATCAATTAATGAAACAGACACTCGCAAATTAAATTGTGCTTTTGCATTTGCAATAGCATCTTGTTTAGATTTTGCTGCGGAAGTCCAGGCAATTTTTCCATCTGAAATCAATCGGCCAAATGATGTATTGAGCGCAGCCGTTTCACTAAAACTGGTTTGAGGTGTTAATAAAGTCACAAAAGCATCCGCATAAGCATCTTCCGTCAACGGTTTGTTGTTAGCAAGATTCATTAGTGCAGGGCCATTTAAATTATTCAAAGCGAGCTTAATACTGGATTGACTGATTGAATAGGTGGAAGTCTGCCATTGAGCCAGCGACAATTGTGATTGGCTGCTAATTGAATTATCTGAATTAGCATTGATGAGCGTGGTGAAATTTAAATTGCTTAGTGTCATTTGACCCTGAGTTGGCAAATTTAAACTAACGCCTGGGATAGAGAGTGAATAATGACCCGTGGGTATACCCATCGCTTGGGGAATTATTTCATATTGAACAGCCATATTCTGCGTTTGCAATGCACTCCCATTCTGCGATGCAGCATTAAAAGCCCCGATGACGATATTCGCTTTCATATATTTAAATTCGTCACCCGCCACTTTTGCCATAGCATCCAAAGTTAACCCTTGCCAACTTAATTTTGCTCCTGGTACTGCCACGGAAAATGGAGGCATCGTCACACGGCTAAGGTAATCACCAAAGAAATTTACAAAGGTATCCGTATGCACAGATTCCTTAACCATGGGTACTGGTAAATCGATATCACTTTGAAATGCAGCCATCCCTAATGCCCATTGATTATTTATATGATCATAAACCACCGGGCCATGCGCAATGTGCTGCACCACATCCCAACTTGGAGACATAACGAGAGTGCTTGCCACTGGACCATTATTGTTGGCGGTGTAAGAGATTTTAACGTCTGATCCTAGCCATCCTTGACGGTATTCGACAACTTTGATCACGCCTTGCTGAGTGAGAAGCTTATTTGCCGCCACTAACGTATTAAGATATTGCTGTTTGAAAATATATCCATCAACCCAAGGAACACCTGCGATAATTATGATCAATAAAATGATTATTACCATGAGTTTACGCATGTTGCAGTATCCTTCTGAGTTTTGATCTTAGTATAGTACCATCGTTTTAAAATTAAGAATGCTTCAAGATGCGAAAATTGTCAGTGATTGAATTATTAA
>Ga0207155_1094_pt2 | contig 20937 bp, 23 predicted proteins | sample Alteio_BWMinHeat_26_FD_153515 | JGI IMG/M metagenome (GOLD analysis project Ga0207155, IMG submission 153515) | Enriched cells from forest soil in Barre Woods Harvard Forest LTER site, Petersham, Massachusetts, United States -... | ecosystem: Environmental > Terrestrial > Soil > Temperate forest >... | reverse complement strand
TGATCGGATAAAGAATAATTTCTCTATTCAAAACCCTACATCGTTAAAAGGCATTGGTGATGATGCCGCAGTGATTGACATTGGAACAGAAAATCTTCTCGTCTCAACTGACATGCTCATCGAAGGACCTCATTTTGATCTTTCTTATGTGCCTTTGCAACACCTTGGCTACAAAGCGGTGGCAGTTAACGTGAGCGACATCGCTGCCATGAATGGCAAACCAGAACAAATTGTTATAAGTCTTGGACTCAGCAATCGGTTTTCATTAGAAGCAGTTGACATGCTTTACGAAGGCATTCATGCCGCTTGCAAAAATTATAGGGTGGATTTGGTCGGTGGCGATACGAGTTCTTCTAGCTCAGGATTAGTGATTTCGATTGCAGCCATTGGGCGTGCGGCAAAAGACAAAACAGTTTTACGAAGTGGAGCTAAAGCCAATGATATCATTTGTGTGACTGGCGATCTTGGTGCAGCTTTTGTTGGACTTCAAGTTTTGGAACGTGAAAAAGAAGTATTTAAAGCTAATCCTCAAATGCAACCTGACCTAGAGAAATATGAATACATTGTTGGTCGGCAATTGAAACCAGAGGCGCGCATGGATATCATTCATGAGTTCGTAGAAAAAAAATATTGTGCCCACTTCGATGATTGATGTCTCTGATGGTTTGGCAAGTGAGCTTCTTCATTTGTGCAAAAATTCAAAAGTTGGAATTAAAATTTTCGAAGAAAAAATTCCAATCGACTCAGAAACGTACAACACGGCTATTGAATTTAAAATTGATCCAACCACTGCAGCTTTGAACGGAGGAGAAGATTACGAACTGCTTTTTACCATCGGACCTTCTGATTTCGAAAAATTAAAAAATCATCCTGATATTCATTTCATTGGCCACACACATGACAATGCAAATCAGAATGTGATGATTTCAAAACAAGGAACAGTCGTGCCGATTCAGGCGCAAGGATGGAAGCATTTTTGATTTGAATGAGATTAATCGGTTACAAATTGAATTTAAGACCGATTTAATTATATTTGATATGCTACGACTATATCTATATGTTGCGCTATAAAAATCAAACAGTTACTGGTCTTTTACTATTGGTGCTTATCTCTTGCACCATGATAAAAGATTCTGATGTGACTTCGCTTGATCAGCTGAACAATTTGAAATTAACTTCTATCGAGATTGTTCAAAATCTGAACAGTGGTGCCTCGTCATCCAATGCTATAGTTCAGGATTCACTTTATAAAACTCCCGTTCAAGCAACTATTGATATTAATGGAAAAATTAGTGGATCAGTTGTCAAACAAACTTCAATCACTTGGCCTGTCATTGCAAAACCGAAAATGATTTTCAGAAGCAAAGTTTTCTCAACAGGCATTGTGATTAAAAATTATTTCTACCAAAACGGAAAACCAAGGTCTTCCACTGTTTATCAAAATGGGCAGCTTAAAGAATGGTATTCATTTTATTACGATAACAATTATAAGCTTACAAACCTCAGATCCCGGATTTATTTATCAGTTCCTGCCGCGGATACAATAATCACAAAAGATTCTTTGATTTATGGTATCTCAGGAATCGAATTAGGCCATGTAACAAGTATCCTTCGAAAATTACCAATTACGAACGCAAGCCCTGTAACAATTCATTTTCCGTACACCAATACCTATGGAGGCAATATTAATCTTGGTATTTCTAATTCAGGGGGAAGTAATACAACGTATGGTAGCTATCAATATAACTACGGTAATTGTCTTTGCCCCAACAACTCCAATAACAGTTGTTTTGGTTGCGATGCTCAATTGTCAACTAGCCAAGGCTCATCACCAACTTCACATTACCTCATAGAGGGGCAACAATTAAGCAATTTGCTTAGTCAACTTAAAATCATAGATGTAAAGGTTAACACTAACGGAAGTTGCGGCCAATCCGGATCAGCTACAAATTACGATACCTATTATTATCATCCGCTAATGTTACTTCAGGCCTGGTTTACATATGGGGATATACTTCTGAATATCTACGCCATTGATTGGTTGGAACCTGGTTCGACTACTTCCATAAATGTCAGCAATAACGAGACGATCACTTTTAATTTTAACTATGCGCATTAAATGGATAACATCCTCCGTATTTATTGCGCTTGCTTATGGAACAGCAACTGCTCAAATCACCTTACCGCGGATTGACGTTGAAATGAAATTGTCTCAGAATGTGATCCCAGGAAACATACATGACGTTAATAATTACCCGCTGAAAGCGATTGAAACCACTAACCTTGACCTCGGTGCGCATTGGCAAATTACGCAACACATAGCAGTTGGTTGGGTTTACTCCAACAGCATGCGGGGTAATGGTTATAACACGGAAGATTTCAAATTTAATTTTGGCACAGGTGATACCAAAGCACAAACATTGTTTAGCGGACTTGACTTAAGATTCTCAACAGGCAGGTCTAAAAAATGGAGGCAATACATAAGTTTAACTTACGGCAAGGCGGAAGTAGTAGAAGATAAGGGTTCGTATAGACTTGCTAATAAAACAAATGCGATAGGCGGAAACATTGGAGTTATGCTCAGAATGGGCAACCATTTATACTGGAATGTGCTTGAAGCAGGCATGAAACAATTTTCGAACAAATTATTCTGGGCTGACGATGGAAATTTCATGATCAGCATCAAAATGGGTATCACCTACAACATTGGGAAGAAAAAATAAAATCATATGAAAAAGCTAACTCTGCCGTTGGCTTTGGTCACTCTTCTGTCAACGGGGTTGTTCTCGCAAGATTTGCTGAAAGCAACAGTTAAAATAAAATCCCCTCAAGCACTAGCTTACTCGGGCGATAGCAAATACCTGGCTGCGGCCGCGCCTAGTGAGGTGCAACTGCTCAATGCAGGCAGTGATACGAAGGCGACCACACTCACCAACTCTCGTGGAGTAAACGGAATGGCTTTTAGCATCGATAATGCCATGCTCGCAGCCGCCTGTGCTGATGGCACCATTAAACTCTGGACAATCCCTGATGGAAAATTATCCGCCACACTAAAAGGCCATGTGGGAGCAGTGCTCTCTTTACGCTTCATCAATAGCAATAATCTTGTTTCCATCGGTGATGACAAGGCTGTGAATTTTTGGGACGTAAAAGCCGGCACATTGTTATTCAGTAAAAAAGATCACCTTAAATCTATCCGTGGATTAGATGCAAGTTTGGATGGAAAATGGGTGGCTACTGCAGGCGCAGACAAGGAGATTTTATTGCGAGACGCTTCCAATGGAAATGTTGTAAAGAAACTTCAAGCGCATGAGGGATGGGTTCGGTCGCTTGCATTTTCACCTGACAGCAAAACGCTGGCAAGCGGTGGGGACGACAAGAAAATAATTTTATGGGAGATTGAATCGGGAAAACAAGTAAAACAATTTCCACAGCGAGGATGGATTTACGATTTGGAATTCAGTAATGATGGGAAATATCTTTTTGCGGCCCTCGAGAAAAATGCTGTAGAAGTTTATGATCTCAATACCAATTTGCCCGCGCTAAAGCTTGATAACTTTGCAACACCTGTTTTAGCGCTGGCAATAAGTCCTGGAGGAAAAGAGATAGTGACCATTCAGGAGTTTGTCAATGAATCAAAGTATTGGAACATTGAATCGTTGAACATCTCACCTGTCTTTCGTTTCAAAGACAAAAAAGACATTACCCCCCCACAGATTTTTGTTTCCAATCCACCTAATATTCAAGACAATCAAGTTCGCTATTCAAAAGACCTGATTGACATCACGGGGTCCGTGATTGATGAATCCGGTGTAAGACGATTACGAGTTAATGGAATCGAAACGCCAATAAAGACTAACGGAAATTTCTTTATCAAACTTCCGTTAAGCATGGGCGACAATTTCGTAACGATTGAAGTGACCGATGTGAATGATAACATTGCCTTGAAGAAGTTTTCAATTCTTAGAAAAGATTTGGATGGCAGCGACTATGATGCAAGCAAAGCAAAAAATTATCTTTTAGTAGTTGGAATCAACAACTATGAGTATTGGCCACATTTGAACAATGCTGTGAAAGATGCTAATGATTTGGCTGGAACCTTAATGGGCCTTTACAATTTTGATTTTTCGAATGTTACCGTGTTGCGAGATGAGCAAGCCACAAGAAGCAACATTTACAAGACCTTGCGCAATTATATAAGTCAAGTAGCTCCCGCAGATAATCTCGTTATTTATTTTTCAGGGCACGGTCATTTCGATGAACTCTTAAATGAAGGCTATTGGATTCCTTACGAAGCGCATGTGAACGAAGAAGGTGATTATCTTCCTAACTCATCCATTTTAAAAATCATTGAGAGTATCAACTCTCAACACACTTTTTTAGTGGCCGATGCTTGTTTCTCCGGTTCTCTTTTCGGCGAGCAAAAAAGAGGTTATGCTGAAAATGTAGAGAAATACAAGTCGCGTTGGGGCCTTGCTTCCGGTCGATTGGAAACCGTATCCGATGGAGCACAAGGTACCAACAGTCCGTTCGCTACACAGGTATTAAAATTTTTGAAGGAAAATAAAAAAGATAGAGTGACTGTTTCCGAACTCATTCAAGCAGTAAAGTTGGGAGTGGCCGAAGTCACCAATCAAACACCGATTGGGAATCCATTAAAAGTAACTGGTGATGAAGGCGGTGAGTTTGTTTTTTATAAGAAGAAATAATACCTGATGCTTGTGTCAAGCTAGTCTTCAGGATATGGAATGAATACAAAGCTTGTAAAATCTTCATCCACCACGAAGAGGCAGCAAAATTCATCCGGGTCTTTGTAAGCTTTGATAAAATCTTCTTGCTTGTCTTTGGCGATGAGCTCACGCTGTACGAATTCATCCATGAACGAAGCGTAATAATTCCAATCGAGATTCAATTCAAATTTTCCGATCAGCAATTGCCCGATCGGAATTTCATTTTTTGAAATAGCAAACACGGGGTAATCAAATCCACCTTTCCTGATTTGATACGAAGCTTCTTTGAGAGTGTCGGCCATTTTTACAAAATCAGCACTGATCGTGCCAAGGTATTTTCCGTTAAGTTCTGGATCGTTGAACATGTTATTATGTTTTATATCTAGTGTCGGGCAATGACAATTTTCAAATTCACTTGCTCTTGATTTACCAGTGAAGCATTGTGGCTAGCTACGTGAAACCGTTGGCCTTTCGAAAGTACTTCCAGAAGCAAATGACTGCCAAAGAAATGGACCTTATCAATCTTTCCAGAAACAGTTTTTGGTCCTTTGCTAACAACTTGAAAATTCTCAGGCCTGACTATCATATTTTGCGCTGAGGATTTGACTCCAAATTTTTTCATCCATGACTGGCTCAACGTTGCATATTTTCCAAACAATCCTGCCACATAGGGCGAGATGGGATGCAGATAGATTTGGTGAGGTGATCCTCGTTGAATGATTTTACCGCTTTTCAGGACTAGTATTTCGTCGGCCCATGGCAATGTGTCTTCTGGATCGTGGGAAACAAGCATACATGTAATTTTCAATTTCTTGCCAATGTCATCAATCACCTCTTTTAAGATTCCTTTCATGATTCGATCGAGGTTTGAAAAGGGCTCATCGAGCAATAATAGCTTCGGACGTTGAATCAATAGGCGTGCAATCGCGATGCGTTGTTTTTCTCCACCTGAAAGTTGATCAGTTTTTCGCTTGAGCAAATGATTAATCCGACACACGGAAAAAATTTTTTCTTCCGGCGTTGACTTGAGTTGGTTGACATATTCGAGCACTTGCTCTACCCGAAGGAATTTTGGTAACTCAAACTGTTGCGACAAATAGACAATTTGAGGATGTCCCGGAACCAACTGATCGGCGGGACCTTTTATCTTTTTATTTTCAAAAGTTACTTGTCCAGAAGAGGGCTGCTCAAATCCAGCGATGATTTTCAGCAAAGTACTTTTGCCCGAGCCCGTCTCGCCGGCAATTACTATTTTTTGAAATTGGTTTTGTGAGAAGTGAATGTCTTTTAGAATATAATTCTTGTCCTCTCCAAAAGTGATTCCTGAGACAGACAAAAGGTTGATAGGCATGTGAGGATTTGTGAGGGTTTAATTAACACTTAATTAACATTTTTGGTAGGCAAAAATAGCTAACTTTTAAATTGCTGTTGCGAAAAACAGTTCTTATAAAATCCCAAGCATTTCACTTTCTGAATTTGTATATTCAACCCTCTAATCCAAAAATTTTTATGGCCTCGTTCACCTTAAAAATCAACAACAAAACCTATACGGTTGATGCCGACCCTGCGATGCCCCTGCTTTGGGCTATACGCGACCTCGTTGGCCTCACGGGCACCAAGTACGGTTGTGGCATCGCGCAATGCGGTGCCTGCACCGTTCACCTCAATGGCAATCCCATTCGCTCCTGCTCTATGCCGATCAAAGCGGCCGCGGGCAAAGAGATAACAACCATTGAAGGATTGTCAAATAATAATTCTCATCCTGTGCAAATGGCCTGGATAAAAGAGCAGGTGCCGCAGTGTGGCTATTGCCAGAGCGGACAAATTATGGCTGCGGCAGCGTTGCTGAAAAAAAATCCGCACCCAACTGATAAAGATATTGACTCAGCCATGGGCGGACATATCTGTCGATGCGGAACATATCAACGGATTCGCAAAGCGATTAAAACCGCATCAACATTAACAGCTTCAACTCCAATGGGTGGACACAACTGATTAAGCTATGGAAACACAAACATTATCTCGCAGAAACTTTATCAAGCTGAGCAGCATGACAAGCGCTGCGTTGTCGTTGGGATTTTATTTTCCTGCCGACGGCAAGGAAATGGAAGTATTGAAAACCGAAACTGCCGAAAATCTGGGCATTGATTTGAACGCCTGGATTTCCATTGACACATCGGGCAAAGTAACGATCACTAATCACCGCGCTGAAATGGGGCAAGGATCATTTCAATCAGTTCCCCAAATTATTGCCGAAGAACTAGAAGTAAATCTTGATCAGGTAAAAATTGTTTTCGCTCAAGGCAATCAGGCAAAATACGGAAGTCAGATCACCGGTGGCAGTTCTACCATTCGTGGTACCTATAAAAAATTGCTACGGCTCAGCGCATCTGCACGCGAAATGTTAATCGAAGCTGCTGCTAATAAATGGAGCGTCAACAAATTGGAGTGTTATGCTGAAAACGGATTTGTCATTCATAAACCTTCCGGAAAAAAGTTGGGCTACGGTGACTTAGTAGCGGATGCTTCTAAGCTTACTCCTCCGAAAAATATTAAACTAAAAGATTCGAAGGATTATAAGATCATTCGCAAACCGATGCCACGGCAGGACACTCCCTTGAAAGTGAATGGCAGCGCGATTTTTGGGATTGACAAAAAATTGTCAGGCATGATGTATGCAGTCGTTGAACGAAACCCGCGCTTCACTGGAAAAGTAAAAAGCTTTGACGACAGTGAAACCAAAAAAATTATAGGAGTAAAACATGTTTTCAAAGTTAACCGCGAAGTATTCGACCACCTGTATGAAGGTGTAGCCGTAGTGGCAGACAATCTTTGGGCCGCCATGCAAGGAAGAAAAGTCTTAAAAGTAGAGTGGGATGATTCCGGTTTTGAGCATCATAGCACCGAGCAGTTATATTCCAAAATGAAAGAACAATTGCAAAAAGGTGATCTGATTTCTTTTAAGACGCAAGGCAATTTTGCAGCAGTGTTTCAAAAGACAGAAAAGAAAGTAGAAGCCCTTTATGAAACGCCTTACGAATCGCATAGCTGCATGGAGCCGCTCAACTGTGTGGCTGATGTAAAGGATGATCGTTGTGAAATTTGGGGACCGATTCAAGGACCTGATTGGATTCAAGGCGACATTGCAAAAGCACTCGGTTTGCCGATGGAAAAAGTCAGCGTGAACATGACTTTCCTAGGTGGCGGTTTCGGACGAAAAGCGTTTACTGATTATCCTTATGAAGCAGTGATGATCTCGAAAGAAATCAAAGCTCCGGTGCAAGTGGTATGGACACGTGAAGATGATACGACACTCGGGCCATTTCGGCCAGGTATGGTTTATCAATGCAAGGGTGCCATTGCGAACGGAAGAATTGCTGCATTTGAAACAAGAATTGCTGGACAGAACATGGGCACACAAAATCCAGGTGCTGATAAATCTGTTTATAATGACAGCGACACGGAAGGCTTTCTAGAGCCATATTTTGAGACCATACCAAATTATAGTTTTGGAGACACGCCGCTTGAGTCGCCTGTGCCCGTGATGTGGTGGCGATCGGTATATGCCTCCACTAATGGTTTTGCATTCGAGAGTTTCATTGATGAGATGGCATTGGCCGCAGGAAAGGATCCGCTTGACTTTAGAAGACAACATTTGAATAATCCACGCTATCAGGACTTGATTGCCAAACTCGAAGAAGTAAGCGGCTGGAAATCGCGAGGAAAAAATTCTGGCTATGGTGTAGCAATAACAGAATGCTTTACAAGCATCGTTGGCGAAGTGGTGAAAGTATCTAAAAATGCTGAAGGAAAATTAAAGATTGATAAAGTGTGGGCAGTGATGGATTGCGGTTGGTATGTTAACCCTGATATTATTTCCGCACAAGTGGAAGGAAGTATCGTGATGGCGCTCGGAGCTGCAACCAAACATGCTACGCATTTTGCCGATGGAAAAGCCGTTGAGAAAAATTTCGACACTTACAAAATGCCACGCATTGCCGACAGTCCGGAAATTGAAGTACATGTAATGGATAATGAAGAAAAAGCTGGTGGTGTGGGTGAGCCTGGATTACCCCCATTCACACCTGCATTGACAAATGCCATTTTTGATTTAACCGGTAAACGAATTCGTGTTCTTCCTTTTAATTTAGAGGAAGTTTAAAATCAATTTCATCATCAAATAATTTATACGATCTATGATTAGAAAAATCATTTTGCTCTCGGCTTTTGTTTGTTCAGGCGTCGTTCTTATTTCGTTTCAGGAAAAACCAAAGTTCAACTTGAAAGAAAGCATTGAGCGGGGAAAGGATATTTACATTGCCAACTGCCTTACCTGCCATCTTGATCAAGGCGAAGGAATTGAAGATGTTTATCCTCCCCTTGCCAAGGCAGACTATTTGATGGCCGATAAGAAAAGATCCATCCAACAAGTTCTTTATGGAGCAGCCGGTGAAATGAAAGTAAATGGAAAAACTTACAGTGGTGAAATGAGTGGATTCGATCTCACTGATCAGCAGACAAGCGATGTAATTAATTACATTCGAAATTCATTTGGCAACAAAGGAGCAGCGGTTACATCAGAGGAAGTAAAAGGATCTAGAAAGAAATAATCCACCCAATTGTGACAAATCCACGTACCTGGGGAGTTCTCAAAAAGAGCTTCTTTACTGGTCTATTTTTAATGGCTGCTTTTTTCATCACAGTATATTTTATCTATGATGCTCTGTTTTCAAAACCTACTATTCACAAAGGTATCATTGTGGAAAAGATTTTTGTTCCCGGAAAGAGTGTGGCAGGGCCCAACACCATGGCCGGAACGCGCTACCGTTCATTCAAATATGTTATCTCGGCGAAAAGTAATCACCAATGGATTGCACTCGTAAAAGATGAGGAGGGTCAATTGCTGAAGGTTAATTGCAAATCCGATCATTATGAAAAGAAAAACGTTGGCGACACATTGTTGTTCAAGGAATATCGCGGTGAGGTGTTCAAGGTGGAATACTTTTCGCACAACGATGAAGATATCGACAGCCTTGATTTAAGTAAAAATCATATTCACTAATTTTTAAATCTTAACGTTAAATTCAGTTTTCGCGCTCGATCGGGATAGTCGGTTATAATTCCGTCAACGCCCATAGCTTTCAGTTCTGTCATCTCTTTTTCATCATTGACAGTCCAGGGGATTACGCGCATGGATCGTACTTTCTGTTTTAAATTTAAAATTCGAGTGGGTGTAAGTGCGTGAAGGTGCTTCACTTCATTTTTATCCAACAAAAGATAATCGGGGCTGTAGATGTCAGGAAAAAAACCAAGTTCATGCATATTCTCAGATGATTCCTTTAGATTGTCGATCAACAACGCCAGCCGTACATTAGGATATTTTTGATGCCAGTATCGAAGTACCCTCATGTCAAACGACTGAATGATCACTCGATCCCAGGATAAATATTGATCAATGAGGTTATAAACCAAATCCGAAAACTCTTCTGGCTTCGGGTGAAATTTTTTGTCTCCCTCAACATCACTTTTTATTTCAATATTATAATCCACTTCATATTTCGTAAAGTTCTTTATGTGATTCTCCGTTGCAACGATAACGTCGGCGAGCAATGGCTTTGATATTTTGATTTTCTTCTGTTCGAGGAACAGCGAGTTTCCTTTTGATCCACAATCCCATTCCTTTACCTGATCATAAGTCATCTGGTAAATATTATACTTCTTCTCATCCTTCTCTTTAATCTCCTTCCCTGAAGGATCCAGACAATAGGCCGCGTTCATCCAAGGCTCATGCGATACAATGACTTGCTTGTCTTTCGTGATTGCCAAATCCATTTCTAACGTAGTGACGTCAGAATCCAGAGCAAGTAAAAATGCGGGAATGGTATTCTCAGGCATCAGTCCACGTGCACCACGATGACCCTGCACATCAAATTTTGGAGCTTGCGGCTTAGCTATGAACATTAATGAAACAAATAAGATTACAACGATTTTTAATGGCACGTTTAGATTAGTTAGTAATAACATTCAAAAATAAATCATTTTGCATTGGGGAAGAACTTATTAACTTTCAATTCAAAGCAATTTTTATGCTAGCCAAATATTCATTTCTATTAATCGCTCTTCTTCCGCTTTTTGGATTTTCTCAAAACCTCAAATCAGGAGGAACTCTTAAGCCTGAGCAGGCCATCATGGACATTCGGCATTACACAATTACGCTGAACATTGATCCTCAGCAAAAATATATAAAAGGAAATACAGAGATTGATCTGATCTTGACACAGTCAACCCAAATATTGCTTTTTGATTTATGGCACAACTTTAAAGTGAGTGAAATTCTAGTTAACGGAAAAATTACTTCCTTCCAGTTTGGTGATGATGACTTGATTCGAATACCTAAAGAATTACCTGCAGGGAAAGTGAACGTAAAAATCGATTATGAAGGTGCACCTCTTATAGCCGAACGCGCACCTTGGACAGGCGGGTTTCAATGGGAAAAGGACAGCAAAAGCAACCCATGGATTGCGGTGACTTGTCAAGCGGAAGGTGGAAAAATTTTCTTCCCATGTAAAGACCATCCCAGTGATGAACCTAACGAGGGTGCCGATTTATTTCTTACTGTTCCCAACGGATTGATTGCCGCAGGGCCTGGTTTACTTGTTAAGCAATCGACAAAAAAAGGTCAGACCACTTTTCACTGGAAAACTAATTATACCATCAGCAATTATTGTCTTGTATTCAACATTGGGAAATATAAAAAAGTCAGTCGTGAGTATACAACAGTAAGTGGCACGAAAGTTCCAATGGATTTTTATGTCCTCGAAGAAAACGAAAGTAAAGCCATGCACGAGCTTGACCTGATGGCCGAAGCGTGTCGCGTTCTCGTGAAATATTTTGGAGAGTATCCATGGGCCAAAGAAAAAATCGGATTATGCGAAACCCCACACCTCGGCATGGAGCATCAGTCACTGATCGCTTACGGCAATAAATTTAAATACACTAAAGTGGGCAACGAAGATTATGATTGGCTTTTAGTCCATGAGTTTGGTCACGAATGGTGGGCCAATAAAGTAACCAATCGCAATTGGGCAGATATGTGGATACAGGAAGGCATTTGCAGTTTCGCAGATGCGCTCCATATTCGCGAAGAAGGCGGTGAACAAGAATACATGAAGTGGATGCAACGCACAGCGCTCAACACACAAAACAAACTTCCCATTGTTCAGGGTGACGATGTCGATTCAGACAAAGCATATCATCCAGACATCTATGGCAAGGCTGCTTTCTTCATGCATACACTACGTTATGTTATGGGTGATGATTTATTTTTTGCCACTTTAAAAAAGTTAGCGACCGAACCTCAATACACCTACGACAACACGGTGACTACTAATGATGTGGAGAAACTCTTCAGCACAGCTAACGGCAAAAGCCTGAAACCACTTTTTGATCTTTTCCTGCGCACGACCGATAAACTGGACATTTCAGTCAAACAAATAGATACTGATAAGTATATAATTCAGTCACTCAATTTGGATTATGAAATACCTATCGAAGTGATGACGAGTTCGGGCATGCAAAAAATCAGACTGAGTAAAACAAAAACCGCGCTCACCAGCGCGACGGTACCAGTTATTGATCCAAATGTTTTTTATCTTAAGAGAGTGATTATTGAATAACGATGCTGGCCGGATAGAGTAATCTTGTAAACTATGCACGAATTAGGCGTCAGAGCGATCAGATGCCTTGTGATCGAATTTAAATTCCTAATATGATTTATGAAGCGTACCGTTGCTTTAATTGTAGTATTGATCTTCTGTAGTAGTTGGGGTTTTTTCGCGCATCGTAAAATCAACAGGCTCGCAGTGTTCACCTTGCCTGTGGAGATGATTTCGTTCTACAAGAAAAATATTCGCTCCATCGAAGAAGATGCAGTCAATCCCGACCGAAGACGATACATTATTCCTGAAGAAGTTCCTAAGCATTATATTGATCTTGACGACTATGGCGATAGCGCAGTATTTCATTTACCAAAATATTGGAAAGATGCAGTTGAAAAATTTGGCGAGGACACCCTTAAAGCTAGTGGAATATTACCCTGGCACATCAATCATATTTATTACGAATTGAAAGATGCCTTCTTGGTTAAGGATCCCAAAAGAATCATTCGCCTGTCTGCCGACTTGGGCCATTATGTAGCAGATGCACACGTACCTTTACACACTACGAAAAATTATGATGGCCAACTGACCGGACAAAATGGAATTCACTCATTTTGGGAATCACGTTTGCCAGAATTATTTTCTGATCAGTATGATTTTTTTGTGGGCAAGGCAGTGCACCTTGAAAATGTTCAATTGGCTGTTTGGAAAATTATTGCGCATACCAACCAAGCGCTAGATTCTGTTCTGCAATTCGAAAAACAGCTTTCTAAAAAATGGGGCGACAAGAAATTTAATTTTGAAAGTCAAGGGAGGCAAACAGTAAAAGTCTTTTCTGCTGATTATTCGAAAGCATATCATCAATTGCTTTCAGGAATGGTAGAAAGGCAAATGCGTGCTGCTATTTTGATGACAGGCAGTATCTGGTACACGGCCTGGGTGGATGCCGGTCAGCCAGACTTGAATTCATTAATTGACTATAAACCTTCTCAAGAAGAAATTAAGATGCGTGAAGAGGAATTAAAAAAATGGAAGGAAGCACAAAAAGTTTCGATAAGGCCACATGAAATTGAAAATTGAAAGACTACTTCAAAGAGGGAGGATTAGGATCATATGTTTGCTTATCCAATATTTCAAGCTGAGTTCCATCGCCTGAAGTGCGCTTGTAATAGCCGATTCCCTGCACGTAATAATCTGAATAGGATATCAATTTTTTTCCCGAACTTTTCATTTCAGAGCTTTGAGTAATTTTCAACGCCTTTTTCTCTTTACCATCAATGTTAATCGTTAAAAATTCAGCTTGGAAGATTCGCCTTATACTGCCCACAATGTTTTCCGAAGAGCTTTTATCCTCTGCGGGTATCCTCAATAAGATCATTTCATCTGGCTCATAAGTTTGAGTTCCATAGATATCCGTTTTTACGTTGCTAAGTGAAATTTTAGAGTCTTCAATTTTCACCATCTCTTCCTTCCAACCCATCTTTCCATTAGGATACACCGTGGTTATAAGAGCACTGTCGCCCATATCTTTAAAATAAACGAATTTCTTTTCTTCATCCCTTGATATACCCGGTATACCTTTCATAACGTATACCGATAAATTTTTACCAGATACAGGGAAAAAGTAATCTCTTGCCGATTGTGCAAAAGATGCTGCGTTAGATGACATAATAAAGAGAAGCAATTTCACTTTCATGCGTTATTAAATTTTAAGACTCAGTAATAACGCCGCTTACACGAGAAGTGTTGCAGAAAAAAGAAAGATTTGAAAATATGGGACAGCGCCCAAAAAAGAAAGTCGCCCGGCCACTCACAGGGCCAGGCGACTGACTAACTTTAAATTGCTACATCTTCTTCACGTGTCCACTTCCCGATGCGTGGCTGTTTACCTGACCGGGATTTCCTTTATAAGTAACACTTCCACTTCCTGAAATATTGGCATCGAGCGCGTCCTTCACATTGATCTCCACATCACCCGAACCTGAAATGCGTACTTCGCATTTTGAAACTTCAAGATCTGCGGCCAACACCTTTCCGGAGCCACTGATAGTTGCCCTGATTTGTTGAGCTGTGCCGCTAGCCATTACTTTGCCGGAACCTGAAACATTTACATCAACTTTGCCTGCAATAGATCCTGACATGTTCACTTTTCCAGAACCGCTAATTCCACTTTCAAAACTTTGGCAATTGCCTTTTACATTAAGGTCACCGCTTCCTGAAACATCCGCTTGCACCTCGCCTTTTGCATCAACTTCAATATTCAACGAACCTGAACCACTCACTTTCAAATCCAAATCTCCCGTTGAAAACTTACCGCTTCCTATAGCATCGCCTGAGCCGCTAACACCAAGTCCCTCAAGTGAGGTTACTGTCACATAAACCGTAATTTTCTTTTCATCGCGACCGCCCCAATCGTTCCATCGCCATTTATCTTCGCGGCCGATAATCAGTTTATTGCCGTCAACATCAGTTTCAATTTTTTCTAAAACCTCTTTGTCCCCTTCCAGCACCACGCTTTGTGGACTTCCTTGTTTCAAAATCAATTTGCCCGGCACACGAAAGTTAATTTTGGTGAACGTGCCAACATTTCTTGTTTCTTTAGTTTGCGCAAAAGTGAACCCAGAAACAAGAAGCAAAAGTAAAGTGATGTGTTTTTTCATGTGTTAATATTTATTTTTTAATGGTCACATGGAATGCCTTAGCTGATTATCAACGCTCGGGTTAACACAGTGTGTGGGCATTTCATAGTCAATAAGTTAATTATAGTTTAAAGATGCCTGGCTCATGGAAAGGTTGCACAGCCCATCAATTAAATCTTAAAACTTAGACTTCAAAAAAGCTATTCAGGTTTCAATAGTCCTTTTTTGTCCATGAATTTCTTCAAATTCTCAAGCGCCTTGCTCCTCACCTGGCTTTGAAAAAATGCACTCCAACCCAACAGCCAGCCACTTAGGCCCATAGCTTGCCGGGCCCAGCTCCAGAAATTAAAATGGTCGGTGTGCTCAGCAATTTTTCCGTTTTGTATGCGAATATAGGCCTGAATTCGGTTCACAACTTTTCGATTGGTAGCCGAAAATGTGTAAGTCGCCACCCACTTGCAGGTAATGTATTCTTCATCCTCAGCCTTGATGTCAGAAAATACTAATGAAAAATTTTTTGCATTCTTGGTCAGCATTTCCCACATCGATTTTGCATCGATGCCATTCAGTACACCAAATGCGGGATCTTGAAAAATCACTTCATCACTATAGCAGTCTTGCATCGTGGTGTAATCTAATTTTTGAAATGCTGAATAAAAGCGTGTCACCAATTCTGTGTTGCTCATTCTTAATAAAATAAGATGTGAATTTAGAGAAACAAAATCATACTCAATCAACGTGCTCCATCAAAACCGAGGATCTCATACAATTGATTTTGTCAATACAACGGCACAAGATGCTGTAAGGGATTCAGACGTTACAAGGGCAATGGATTGAGTTGTGGAATTAATGTAGTGAAGTGAATGTTGGTATGACAAATCCCTTTTTTATTTAACTTTTAGCCATATAATCCATTCATGAAGAACAACAAGAACATGTTTGTCATTGCCCTCAAATCGATTGCGTTTTCCTGGCAAACCAACCGAAGCATGTTGCTACTGCTCATTTTATTAAATGTTTTCCAAGGCGCTATTGTTTACCTTCAGTTCAGTAGCTTCTCAAAGATTGTTGATCAAATCATTGGCATCAAACAAGGAACAAGCACAGTCCAAGCGCTGATTCAAACGTCTGTTGTCTTAGGACTATCCTTCCTCGCTCCTACCTTGATTGGGAACTTCGTCTCCTATTATCGGGCGAAATTTAGGATGGCACAAAGCACTCAGTTGGAGATGTACAAAATTGAAAGGCAAGGTGCACTTGATATTGGAACGATAGAAAGTAACTCATACCAAAATCTTTTGCGCAGTGCGCAAGAGTGGGGCACCGGTAGTATTCTTAACCTGCAAGATTTCATTTTTACCTCAGCGACCAGTTTCGCCGGGATTATCACATCCATGATCATTCTATGGTCGCTCAATGGATGGTTAGTTTTATTTGCCATGCTGGCGGCAATGCCAGTTTATTTCTTTTACACGAAGTATAGCATGGAGGTATTTCGCATCCGCTACTTTTCGCTGGATGATCATCGCATTATTGGCAATCGCATTTCGCATTTCGAACAATTGCAAAAAGCTGTGGATGTGATCTTGCTCAAATTAAAATCATGGCTGAAGGATCAGATTCGCGACCGAAAAATTTCATACAACGAAAAAATCAGTAAAGCCGAAAAAAGAAAATCCATTTCGTATGGCTTTCTTAGTTTGTGGTATTTATTTTTTCTCTTCGCTGCCATCGCGTTAATGACCAATGAAGCATTAGCAGGAAGTATTGCGGTGGGTGGCTTACTCCTCGCCTTCAACACCTATACCCGGTTTTATCAAACAGTAAATGGTTATATCGAGTCCATTTCGTTTACGGAAGAAGCAGCTCGATATGCCGCACGATGGTTTGAACTGTTTGACTTGCAGCCTAAAATCATTTCAAAGAAAGAGGCGCAGCGTTTTACTTTCTCAGAACCACCACAGATTGAATTTAATAATGTGTCGTTTCGCTACCCAGGAGAAACTTCAGTAAACACGCTTGTGCTCCAGAATTTATCTTTTTCCATCAAGCCTGGAGAAAAAATTGCAATTGTGGGTGTGAATGGTTCCGGGAAAACTACTTTGATAAAATTACTCTGCCGGGTTTATGATCCAACCGAAGGAAGTATTCTCATCAACGGTACCAACTTAAAAGACATTCATCTAGATGATTGGCAACAAGCGATTGGCATTCTCTTCCAGGATTTTCCGAACTATAATTTAACGGTTCGCGAATCCATTGGTGTCGGTCGCATCGCGGAACCTGTGAACGAAGAGAAAATGATTCTATCCGCGCAATATTCTGGAGCTGATGAATTCATTTCTGCATTTCCCTCAACGTATGATCAATTGATTTGGAAGGAATTCAAAGATGGAACCGATCTTTCCAAAGGGCAGCATCAACGATTGGCGGTTGCACGAATGTTTTATCGAAATGCTGCTATCACAATTTTGGATGAACCCACTGCTTCAATCGATGCAGTGACCGAGGAAAAAATTTTCAGTACGCTCGAAAAAAATATGGAAGGCAAAACGGTGATCCTGATTACCCATAGATTCAGTACAGTAAAAAACGCAGACAAAACCCTGATGTTGGAGAACGGCAAAATTATTGAACAAGGATCGCACCGCGAGTTGATGCAACTCAATGGGAAGTATGCCGAACTTTACAAGATGCAAGCTAAGCGCTACTTGGAAAATGATTGAGTTATTTCCATAAAATCTTTCAGCGAGGTACCAACGATATAGGTCCAGCCTTCTACAAAATTCGATTTGCTAAAATCGGCATTGTCCACTGGGAATGTCTCCAGTCCTTCGTGTGTTAACCTTAATCGAGTCTTGTTGCCCTCCGCGAATAATTCAAAAGTCACAACGGAATTTCCTACGTAACCATCATACCTCCAACTGTAAGAAAGCTTTCTCTCGGAAATCACTTCAATGATTTCGCAGCAGTGCAGATATTTTCTCCCATCAGGGCCCCCTTCAAATTGAAACTCAAAACCTTTCACCGGTTTGAATTCCTCAAGATCGAAATACCATTTTTTCATTTCGTCTTTATTGGTGATAGCTTTCCAAACCTTGGAGATGGGAGCATCAAAGGTTCGTTCAATTATAAAGGGCTCGCCATCCATACTTTAAACTATCAATCTGTTTTCATTTCTTTAAGTCTCTTGTGATGATAAATGTAGGAGCCGACAATTAAGAGAATTGGAACAAGTACTCCAAGCCATTTACTTGCAGGGTCACCGACAGCAATAGCAGAATACATAGCCGCAACGAGGTCGTAGATAAGTCCTGCATAAGCCCACTCTTTGATGCGCGGAAAACCCGGAATAAGAATCGCAATCGAGCCAGCAAGTTTCGCAACTCCAATCATGGGAAGGAAATAAGTTGGGTAACCCAAGTGTTTGATTACGAGATCAACGGCATCAGGTACTGACATAATGTTTGGTATAGATGATAACAACATCATCGCTGCAGAAAGACCTGTTAAAATCCAGTAGATAGTATTCGTCTTTTTCATAGGAGTTGCTTGTTTATGATTTTAGTAAAAATACCCATTAAATTTTTTCGTAGTGAAGACAAACTACACCAGAAGAAAACGCACGACTTTTCACAAGTTTTAATTTTGTCCTTTGCTTGAGGTTGTTAAAGAAAGGAATTCCTTGACCCAATAAAATCGGGTTTACGAAAATCCAAAACTCATCAACTAAACCTTCCTGAATTAAAAAATTTGTTGCTGAGGGACTACCGAACATTATAATTTCAGTACCAGGCGTCTGCTTAAGTTTGTTTATTTCTTTTGATATGTTTTCGCTTATAATTTTTGTGCCGGGCAACTTTTTGCTCTTCATGGATCGGGAAAGAACAATCTTTTCAACTTTCTTATACCAAGTGGAGTGTTCGATATCATGCTTACTCGCACCAGGCTTATCGGCTGCTGTTGGCCAATAGGCTTCCATAATTTCATGGGTGGCTCTGCCGTACAATGCGGTATCCGCTACGCTAGTGCGATGGCCCGCATAATCAAATATTTCTTCGTCAACTTTTATCCAATCCATTTCGCCATTGGGTCCGGCCACGAAACCATCTAATGAAACGTGCATAAATGAAACTAATTTTCTCATATGTCGTAAAGTTGTTTAATCTTTTCAATTCAGAACCTCACACCGATAGCCGCTCGTGTTCATCCATTCAATAATTGTTTCAATGCAGACCTCATGATCTTCAACACGAAGTATCCGATCACAATCCTCCAAATCAAAATTTATTCTGGAAGAAGGAAATTGAAGTTGCAAAGCTGACTGAATTTGGTCAGCTGTTACTTTGTGCTCTACATTGGTTTTGAATACTTCAATCATTGTAGTCAAGTCCATTCAGTTGCAAATATAATGCGCAACCGTTCAGTTTCGCAAATATTTTTCCACTATTTTTGATCATAGGCCTGCTGCAACAATTTGATTTCGATTTTTGTCATTTTTAACATAGCATCCATCACACGCTTCGATTTCTTTGGATCAGGATCACTCATCAATTTCATTAAGATTGAAGGAATCACTTGCCACCACAATCCAAATTTATCCTGTACCCAGCCACATTGAGATTTTATTGCATCAGCAGATAGTTTCTCCCAAAACTCATCGACTTCTTGTTGCGAGTCGCATTCTATTAAGAATGAGAAAGCTTCCGTTAGCTTGAATTGCGGACCTCCATTGAGTGCCATAATTTTTTGTCCTTCCAGCTCGAAGGTCACCACCATAGGTGATTCGTTTAGAATTTTAGAGTTCTTGAAAATGGAACAGTAAAATTTAGCAGCTTCCAGTGCCTGTGTATCGTACCACAGAAAGGGAGTAATTTTTTGAGTGATCTTTGCCATAGGTGTATTATTTATTTGTGAAATAATTATTTCGAGCTATCAAGTTTTACCATGCACATCACATCATTGCCCTGATACCACTCTACGCAAGGGAATGTAGCATTGTATTTTGATTCAGAAAATTTTTTGAAAGTGCGACCAATTTGGGATTCGTCTTTCTTCCAGTCTTTCAATGTCTCAGTCAGATACTCGCCTTTCTCAATAGTAAATTTCTCGCAACCCAGTTTCTCAGCCTCACCTACAAACGATTCTAATACTGCAGCTTTATAAATCATGTCTCCACTTTTGTCCTGAAATGCAATTCCAAAAAATGTTCTGCCTTCAATACTTGGTAACAGATTAATCAATACACCAAATGCCTGCTTTATCTCATACGGAAATGATCTTGCGGTGACGCAAAATATTTCCATGTCTTTTTTTAACGTGTAGATTTCCATAAATATTTTACCTCAATTGCTTAGCAAACATAGAGTCAGCAAATGAATTTGATCGGGTGTAAATACGGCATTGTGTGGGGTTGATTGCGACAATATTAAATTCCAACTTTGCCTATCATTAAATTAAAATTTTATGAAACACATTTCCATCCTTGTTCCAAAAGGCGCCGTAGCACTTGGCTGTATTGAAGGTCCATTTATTTTATTTAATAAGGTGAACGAATTTTTTAAAAGTTGTTCGGAAAGCTTTTGTATCCGTATAGCCCACTTTGTACATCACCTCGTTCACGTTTTCGCGTGATAACTCCAGATTCTTTTTGGCAGCTTCAATTTTTACACGTTGCATGTACTCGATTACTGAGTTCGATGTAGCTTTTTTAAATCTGCGCTCCAGGTTTCTTCGGCCTATGGCGAGCATGCTGGCCAATTGATCGACTGTTATTTTTTCTTGGAAATTTTTCTCGATAAATTCCTGGGCTTTTTTGATCGATTCATCCTCGTGATCTTTTTGTCCTCGAAAGATGGTGAACGGTGATTGAGTACCGCGATCAATTTCAATCGCATAATCTTTCGAAAA
>Ga0207155_1095_pt1 | contig 21047 bp, 21 predicted proteins | sample Alteio_BWMinHeat_26_FD_153515 | JGI IMG/M metagenome (GOLD analysis project Ga0207155, IMG submission 153515) | Enriched cells from forest soil in Barre Woods Harvard Forest LTER site, Petersham, Massachusetts, United States -... | ecosystem: Environmental > Terrestrial > Soil > Temperate forest >... | reverse complement strand
TCATCTTGGTAAGCGTGCCAGAAAAAGTTCCCCAAATTGGAATCAGAGTAGCCCTTGAACTGTCATTAACAAATTCGTAGTCCTTTACATTCAGCATTCCAAGCACGCGCTTAAGCCCGAGGTACTGCTCTGCTAGAGAATCGGGTACTTCCAAAAAAATTTTTGAACCTTCAACAAGTTCAATTATTGTGTTCGGTTTCTCGCTATAGCGGTTAAAAATATACAGCGCATTTTCAAACATCGGCATAACTGTACGCAGCTCGCTGACCCACTCACCCAACTTCGGACGAATAAAATCAGAGTGCGCTAACGTAAAAGTAAAATCTGCTTTTCCTTCAGCTACCATGCGTGCAGCCTCAACGCTCGATGGAACTAGGATAATTTTCAGATCGAGATCCTTCTGATGAAACAGCTCCTTAAGTAGAGAAGCACTGTTCTCGTACTTTGAATTATTGGCAGCAATAGCTAGAGACCAATGCTTTCGCTGTTGGGACTGACATGAAAAAAGCGCAACTACAAACAACAAGCAAATACAGAGAGCCTTCACTCGTATAGATGTCAATTTGTATAAGTAAATTAATAAAATGATGTGACTTTATAATGATCTCACTGATGAAAAAATCATCAGGTCATGTTTTGATTATTATAAAGGTTGACCAATTACCTAAACGATAGGCATTACTCGCTTACTTCCGATGCTCCTTTCAAAAAGTAGTTTTCCACTTAAGCGATAACAGTTGAAGTGCGCCTCACACAAATGGTGTTGCTTTCAAACAAAAAAGATCGATGGGTATGGCCATCGATCTTAACATCCTTTCTAAACCTAACAGCGTAAACTAATTAATTTACGGTAACATTCGCGAACTTCTCAATCAATTGTTTTTGATGCGAATCATCTTTGATCAATGATTCCCTTATCTCCTCAGGTTTGATGAGGTTCTTTAACGCAATAACAAATGTTGTACCCTTTCGTTCTTTTGATTCAACTGTCACGCTACCATTCAGTTTGATCACAGCCTCCTTGAGAATAAACAATCCTAAGCCAGATCCTTTCGATTGTAAGTTAGCTCGATAGAACATATTGAAAATCTTATCCACATGCTCTGATGCAATCCCAACTCCGTTGTCAGTATATTCAATATGCGCCTCGGTTTCTGTAGTATGAATTTTTAGCTGAATGAATTGGTCAGCTTTGTTAGAATCGGCATACCGTATTCCATTTGAAATTAAATTATTGAAAATGATCTGCACACGACTGCGATCGGAGAAGAAAGGAGCATCGTTCTTGTAGTAAACGTATTTCTGAATGTGGGTTCCCTCCGCAATGAATTCGTTATCCTGAAAAATATTTTCTGCCAATTCCTTTAAGTCAATTAATTCTGGATGGATATCAAGTTTCTTATTTTTTGAATAACTGACGATCTGCGAGATGAAGTCTTCCTGTCTTTCAATGCTTCGTTTCATCATTTCTAGATAAGGTATAAAGTCGTCTTGTTTATTTTCTATTTTCATCAAGCCCACGAGGCCGGACAGAGATGCTAGCGGCGATCTCAGATCATGGGCCGTACTATAAAGAAAATTATCCAGCTCATGATTTAGTTTATCGACTTTGTCATAGTGCAACTTCAATAAAACAGATTGTTCTTTGATCTCGCGAAGTTGTTTATTTCGTTGATCGATCAGTGTGACATAAGCATTAGTGAGAACTTCAATTTCATAAGCAGCATTGCTTAACGTTAAACCACCAGCAATAGAAGAATCGGACGCAACAGCGTCAGCTATTTTGGAGAGTCGCGCAATAGGCGCCGAAAGTTGCTTAGAAATCCAAATACCTGACAAAAGTGAAAACAGTATCGCTCCAAAAATCATAAGGATGTAAAAAAGGCTCGCCCGCTTTTGGAGTGAGGCATAAAGAGTATCTGAAATTTCATTTAAAGCAGAGAATTGGCGACCAAAGGAAAATGTCAGTTGGTTGAGAACGTTCCTAAGTCCTGATGTACTTCCCAACCCAATTTTTTTTTCAAGATCAACCCTCTTTCTGAAGATATTCGAGTAGGCTTTAAGATGTGCTTTGAATTGTGGGTTAGTCGATCGGGTTGCATTCAGAATTGACATGAACTTATTACTAGCTTCCATAAATTTTTGGCAGTAGAAAGTATCATGCCTTAATAAAAAATCCTTTTCATGTCTTCTGAGCAGCAACACCTCGAGGCTATACGGACGAACTTCCAGCGCATGTGCGTGCAAACGCATTTCACCCTCGAGACCGTAGTCTTTAAATCCGCGAATAAAAACAAGCTCTTCAAGTTCTTTGAACTTTACATTGTAGTTGTTGAAGATGCTGTCAATTTTATTAAGCTGATCAATTAAAGGATACCCTTCCTCCTCCACATGAGACAAAGTCATTGTCATTTCATTTTGTACAATTGACTGGAGACTATCACGGGTGTTTAAGAATCTGCTAGTTCGTGTTTGGAAATATTTTTCGTTGGTCGATTCAAAGTCGAAAAAATCATTATCCGTTTTAATAAGATTAAGCGTGTGTACTTGTAATTGGTTGATGAGTCTCTGTAAGTCTGCAATACGGTTGATTCGACCAAAGGTATCAACTGATACAATACCTACTGCCAGAATGATCGCTGTTAGAAAGAGGAAGCCTGAGAGCATCCGGTTACGGATGGAGTTAAGTCTAAAAAATTTTAGCATTTCTAAGTTTTCAAATACCCGAAACGCCAAGTATACAAATCAAATATTAACAGATTGTTATCGAGAAATGTATTTGAAAAGATTTTCACAACGCTTAAACTAACATCAAAATTATACGAACGAACTAATTGAAAGAAGGCTCTGCAAATCGCTCCTCATATCCTTTCAATTTAGTCTTTAAGTTTAAGACCTCATTTTCAAGTTCATGGCATCTTCTTCGCGTTTCTTCATGAAGAGCTTGCAATCCTTCAGAACTCTGACGAAGCTCTTCTTCTTGTTGCGACAAATATTCGGCTTTATATTTTAATTCCTCCAAAAGCTTCCTAGTCTTGTCGGTGGATTGTCGTTTGGATATAAATGCGGCGATGTTTGCCCCAATTTTTTCAACAAATTCTATATGGGCTTCCTTGAATAGCTCCAGTGAAGCAATCTCAATCACTCCAACGATTTCATCTCCATTTTGTAATGGCACAATTATAACGTTGCGCGGGTTGGCGGCTCCCAAGCCAGATGTAATTTTTATATAATTACGGGGAACTTCCTTCAAGTGTATCGTTTCTCTTTCCTTCGCACACTGCCCAACTAATCCTTCAGCAAGATCAATCTTGTTGTCTTCACGTCTCTTTTTTTCATACGCGTAGGTTGAAACTCTTTCAAAACATTTTTCTTCTTGATTTATAATGTAAAGGGCTGCTTGATTTGCGTGAATGTGAGTAACTAACATTCTTAAAACGCTGTCTCCCAAACTACCAATATCTTCCTCATCATTCTTTAGCAGCTCGCTGAAGCGTGCGGTACCTTCATTGGTCCAATTAATTCTTGATTGAATAACATCGGCCTCGCCCAATTTTTTCTGCATAGCTATAAGCGCCTTGGCAAGCACATCGCCTCCATACTGTTCTTCATACTTAGCGTTTAAATCTCCGGTGCCCAACTTTTCGGCATATGTTGTAGCTCTTTTCAATCGCTCTAGGAATTGATTGATTGCCGCCTTGGTCTGACCGATTTCCTCTCTTGTCTTAACTATTAAAGGTGAGGGAAACACACCTTCTGCCAGTTGACTCATTGTAGTTCTGATTTCTTTGATGACCTTGGTAAGCGCATTTGAATAAGTCAATGCCAGGGCAATTGCAATGACAAGCTGTACTCCAAAAATTACACCAAGCAAAATTTTGGATTGAGCAATTTTGTTACTAGTGATCTCAAATATGTAGCTTCTAATTTTCTCAACAGCCCCTCGAACCGATTGAAGATTCGCAAACAACTGACCCTTTTTTCCATCCTTGTCAGTTAAACCAATTTCCTTTTCAATGTCTACTACCTGATTAAATTCTTCACGGTAATTAGCCAACAACGACATTAGCTCCTTATTTTTTTGTCGATCAAGCTCTGCCCCGAAATTGGAGATTGTCTTATTGAATTCATTTTGATATTTTAAATCCTTGCGAAGGAAAAAGTCTTTTTCGTGTCTGCGCAAGGTGAGCATAGCTACTCGATCATACTTCTGACCAGAGTTTTCTATTTTATGAATAGCTGCTCGAAGAGAACCTTCAAGCCCATAGTCTTTGAATCCTCTCCTCTTCAAGAGTGACTTTGTTTCTTCAAAAGTCGCTATGTTGACTGATGAACTTCGAAGAGTATCTACTAATGCTTTTGTATTAGGATCTGACAGCAGTTCATTTTTTCTTATTTGCCTAAGGTTTTCATTCGCAGCATTGAATGATGCCTGATAGCGATCAAGAACTTCGCTTTGTTCCTTTTCTTGAAAGCTTTTCTGTTTGTAACCTTCGTAGATGAACTCCTTAGTCGCTAACTCAATTCGCTCAATATTGATTAGGAGTTGTTGAGATTGATCATTGAGGTTATGTAATGAAATAATTATTGATATCGAGGAAATCGCGTATAAAGTCAAGAGTATAGACAAAACGATAATCGAACCAAACGCAAGCAATAGCTTGGCTCGTATTCTGATAGCTTTTATGAAATTCAACATAGGATTAAAATTCGCACGAAAAAAAATTTCAGATCTTCTCTACAGATGGCCAACGATAGTGCGATGCAGGTTTGGAGCTTCTTAAATTGTCATAGTTATTTTTTCTCGATTATCTTTTTTAAACGTACCGAAAAATACAAAACAGGTCTTATAAAAATATCTGTTTAACAATTAGTTAATAAAAAGGTAAACCGAAGGCTGCATTGAGATGAATCAAATCAGCCAAGTGTGAATGAAGTCTTAGCGTAAGATTAAAAGAAATTTAAGCTATCGCTAACGCTTGACTTAAAGATCACTTTCAATCCGTGATTTATTAATTCAATCAAAATATCGACGGCATTGAGTCCGTGAAGGTAAATGGCCAGGCGGTAGAGGAAGCCAAACAAGGTGAAAAAAATCATGTCTTGAGAATCCCACTTATTTCCGATGCTCCTTTCAAAAAGTGGTTTAAGGTGCGTGATCTTACCGTTTAAAAAAAACTTGTTCTAAATACACGAACGGCAATATTTCTCGATTGCAGAGTATATAGGTTTGTATAATTGGTTAATTAAGGTTTAACCGGATTATAGGTAAGAAGGCCGATGCGAAAGCACCGGTCTTTTTTTTTAAAGTTTAAGTCCATTTATTTAAGGTCATAAATTTCTTGATCAGGAAAGAAAATACTTCGCAAGGCTTCGGAGGGCAAGCAATCAAGAGTTATGAATCTCTGGGGATTTGCTCAACTACCTTAGAACCAATTAGGCCACAAGGATACCTGAGCCCTATAAACACGGCTGTTGAACAGATTTTTTTTGATTTTATAATAAAAATTGATGGGGAAGAAAATTCACTAATCAACTATGAAACTTATCTTTGTAATCAGCGTATTCAACCATGATCAAGAATCTTACAGCGATATTTTTGTTAGTGTATTTCTCACTTGGTGTAACGTGTCTTCCTTTAGGGAATTTTGCAAGCCTCGCAGACCTACCAGAGATGTATAGATATTGCAAGGCGTTCGAAGATAAAGATATGGACCCGTTTGATTTCGTTACCGACCACTTGATTAACATTGACGGCATCTTCGATGACCATGGCAATGGTGATGATCAAAGACCCCACGCCCCATTTACATTTCATCATTTCACCCAACAGCATTTATCCGTTTTGATCCAAGTGAAACTGGTCTCCACTACCAAAGCTGACCAGACAAAAACAAAGAGCATTTATTCGGAACCTCTTTATCCTTCCGATTTCAATTCAAGAATATTTCGCCCTCCGATCGTTTGATTGTTACTTACCTTCTTCGATAAGAAGAAGAGCCTGAAATTTTAGAAACAATTAAAACTTTTAAGAAAATGAAAAAAATAATCTTAGGATTGCTATTTGCAATCGTGAACCTCACCCTTTTTGGTCAGAAAATCTCAAATGATAAAGTTCCTGCGGCAGTTGCCTCTGCTTTCAAAAGCAAATTTCCTGAAGTCCAAAAGGTAAAATGGGAAAAAGAGAAAACAGAATATGAAGCCAATTATTCACTTAACGGGGCAGAAGTTTCAAGCACTTTTGATGATTTAGGCAAATGGCTTGAGACCGAGACAGAAATAAAAGTTGCCGAGTTACCTGACGCCGTTCAACAAAGCTTGAAAAGAGATTACTCGGGCTTCAAAATAAACGAAGCCAGTCGCATTGAAAGCGCAAATGAGAGTAAGAAGTTTGAAGCGGAATTGGAAAAAGGCGGCGACAAATTTGATGTCGTATTTACACCTGACGGGAAGAAAGTATCCGAAACAAAGATTAAGGAGAAAGACAAAAAGGATTAGATGTGAATCAGAGAGCAGCGTTATTGCTGCTCTCTATTTATAGAAGTTGGGTGTCTCGAGAAGTAAACCTGACAAGTAAAATATCGAACCTTAGAAGACGTTATACATTCTGAATCTAGAAGCTACGAGCTTAGCAAGAACAATTCTACCTCAAATCTTATTTTCGCTCATTAATCAATTTTCTAATAATGTCATTAATTGTTTTATCCGAAGGTCTCGGTGCCTTTATGTCAATAATTTTCCCTGATGAGTCAATCAGAATATAACTAGGGATCCCGAACAGCTTATAATTTTTGTAAAATTCTTGAATCTTTTCTGAGTCTATAATCATGTGTCGTCCCTTCCATGTTTTATCATTATTTAATAACTTCTCCCAAGCTGATCGATCACTATCAATTGAAACATTGACAAATTGAATTGTTTCTTCATTAGAGAATTGTTGTTGCAGTTTTTTGGAAAATGGAATTTCAGCCACACAAGGGCGACACGACGTTGCCCAGACATCCATATAAATCATTTTTCCTTTGAGGTCTTTGAGGGAAATTCTTTTTCCTTCAAGCGTAGTACCTTCAAGATCAGGGGCAGGACTTCCTGGTGCAACCGCAAGCCACGATTTATAAGTCGTGTTTAACAATGGCAAGTATTTCGAATCAATATACGTTTGCTTAAAGTCAGCAAAAACTGAATCGGTAACAGGAGTAATTCCATAAGCATTGAGCCAATAATTAAGATTATATGCCGTAACGTATTCCCGCATTCCTGCAGGAAATTTATTCGTCTTGATAAGTGAGTCAGAAATTTGAGGGGCTAAATAATATTTGTCGTTTGAACCAATAAGTAATTCAGATGTCTGGAGATTGACTTTATTATGCCAATAAAAAATGAGCATACGTTGGTAATCGCTATATGCTAAAAATGAAGTATCTAACGGCACATCGTTTGGAGTGAAACCTATTTTTGTTTCGTAATTCCCTCCACTCTTCAGAGCCTCTGATTTTTGATAAATCGAATAATTATATCGTAAGAAATAATACTCCTGCTCAAACGACAAGATTTGAAATTTGCTCTTATTATCAAGCAATGTGATTTCATTGTCCGTGAGTACAGAATCCTTGTAATATTTTTTGAGGTCAGCGGAGATATCTTTTAGAGAATCTAGTCGGTTGAAAAATTGATCCACCGTTAAGTCAGGAAGGTTGCCTTTACCCCACCTCACTTTTTCAAAAGTCGAATTATACCAACTAATGCAATTGTTTATTTTCTTTCCTTTTCCAGAAAAAATCAATGGAGTTTGATAATCCTTTCCATTCTCTACTATTGTCAAATCATATTCAGGAACAAGATAAATTTCTCTAATTTTTTCTCCGGTTTGGATAAATGCGAGTATTGGTTTTCGTAATTCAACCTCAAATGAGCAATTCCCTAAAGAATCTGTTTTTGTTTGGGCAAGTTGTACTTCATCTATGTTTTTAGTGTGATAAATTCTTACGTTCGAATTAAGTTGGGTTTTACTTTTAATGGTTATTGTCGCTTTTTCATTTTTATTGTTCACACAAGCTACTAATGTTATTACCGACAGAATTAATCCAACGGATACTTTCCAATGTTCTTTCATTTTTATGGTTGATTGTTAGTCTAAGTTATTGGTCAGATGTTTGTTGAGCTTAATAAGTTTTAAGTTCGAACTATAAATTAGAAAAGTACAGATTCCGACTATTGCTCGTCAACAAGTGGTCGCTCGCCAGTGCGCGTATTTACATGAGGGGGGATTACATTAGCACTAAACTGAACAAGGCAGGTTCGACATTCCAGCCAAGGTCGAATAAAAAAAACCTTCAAACTTTATAAATCTGAAGGTTTTCCTTGTGTAGTCCCGGTAGGAATCGAACCTACATCTTCAGAATCGGAATCTGAAATACTATCCATTGTACTACGGAACCATTAATGGAAATAAAAGGCTAAATTTTCCTCAATTAGATTAGATGCAAAAATAAAGAAAGCTCACACAGGGCAAAATTTAATTTTCCATGGCCGCTCGCATACAAACCATTCACGTTGAACTCCTTTCGGAGATCGTCAAAAAATCAGGAAAACCCACAAAGCACACTTTTCAGGATAATTACCTTGGCAATAGTCACCCGCGCTATCCCATAAGCAATCCCATCTTACGCACTACTACGCGCACCTGGTTCAGAGCTAATCCATTCACATCAAAAGAATATTTGACATTGCTCACTTCTTTGATTCAAGCTCCTTCATCAACAGAAAAAATGACTGCGGGTCTTTTGTTGGATTATGCCTCTAAAGATCAAATCAACTTCGATCCAAAAATTTACGACCGCTGGTTAAATCATCTTGTCGGTTGGGCTGAAGTAGATACACTCTGCTACGGGCATTTTAAAATAACGCAAATACTTGAGCAATGGAGCTTGTGGAAAAAGCTATTGCTGAAATTGAACAAAAGCAAAAACATCAACAAACGGAGAGCTTCCTTGGTGTTGCTATGTAAACCACTTACGCGTACAGACGACAAACGAGTTCAAGTGCTGGCGCTGCATTTGATCGACCAGTTGAAATCAGAAAAAGAAGTGTTGATCACCAAAGCGATTTCGTGGACGCTGCGAAGCATGGTAAAACTTCATCGCACGCCACTCTCGATGTATATCACAAAAAATAAACAGGCTCTCCCTGCCATTGCTGTGCGTGAAACTTTGACAAAACTTAAAACTGGTAGGAAGACTAAAAAACCTGATTAAATTTTTACCAGTATCAATATTAAAACGATGGCTGTTGCAAACAGCAACGCAACCATTTTATTGCTGAATTTTGTATTCATACGATTTGTTTTTCTTGTCTATCTAAATTGATAATTTTAATAAGAAGTAAACTCACATGATTGTGTGAGTCAGACGAAAATCACGCTGAATGGAGGATCAACAGGAAAAAATAATTGTTTTCAAAGCCTACGACACGGTGATGCAAGCCAACCTGGCTAAGACAAAATTAGACGCGTATGGAATTCCATGCTTTCTAACGGATGAAAATTTTGTTGGGCTTTACCCCATTCGCAACGAAGTTTTTCCTGGGGTGCGGCTCCACATCTTCGAAAGAGATTTTGATTTGGTAACAGAAACTCTTGCTGAAACTTCTTTAGAAAGAAGTTGTCCTTATTGTCAATCAGTAAATATCAACAGGGAGTTAACAGACGAAGACAAACCGATGAAAGTTTTAGCAGCGCTCTCTTCCGGAATACTCTTCCCCAACCAAATGGTTTTTAAATGCCTGGATTGTCTGCGCGAGTTTGATGGTTGGGAGAATGACCGTTAATCGATCAAATAAATTTCTAAATTTTCAAGATCGTGAATTCCACACGCCTGTTGTTAGCGCGGCCTTCTTCGGTTTCATTGGTATCGATAGGTTTAGTCTCCCCATAGCCGTGGGCCTGTAAGTGAGATGCGTCAATTCCTTGGCTGATCAGATAATCCACCACAGATTGCGATCGGCCTTGTGATAAATTCAAGTTGTATTCATCCGAGCCTTTACTATCAGTGTGGCCTGAAATTTCAACTGAGACTTTAGGATTTTGTTTGAGGAAATCAACGACTTTGTTCAATTCAATATACGACACTTGCTGAAGAGTAGTTTTATCAAAATCAAAATAGATATTTTTCAGTCGCACGGTCATGCCCACCTCGATCTCAGACATGTAAATATTTTTTACGGTTGGAATCGTGTTTTCATCCACCACCTGAACACTGTCTGTCGCATTCAAATATCCTTCCGCACTGGCACTCAAAATATACCAACCTAAACTCGGAATATCTTGGTTATAACTTCCTCCATTAATCGCTGGCGAAAATCCTGCTGACGTATTTTTTTGAACGATTGATAATTTAGCTGCGGCAATCTTGCCGTTGGTTTTTTTGTCAATTACATCTCCTGCCAGTTCAAGTTGCTTCGCTAACGGAGTGAGATAAATGTCTACGTGCAGCGTGGTGTCGCGATTAAGACGTGGCACTTTAAAATCTTTAGCAAAAGGTAAAAAGCCGGATGCATTCGCAGCGATAGAATAGCCATCCACTTCAGGAATTCGTGTTTCAAATTTTCCGGCCGCTGCTGACTTCAGACTGATCGGTTGTTTCAATTCTTTAAGCTTAACATCCACCGCTGCTGCAATAGGTTGCTTTGTTTTTTCATTGTACGTCATCCCCGATAAAATAATGTTGATGTTACGTGGCTTAAGAATCAGCAGATCATAATTTCCTCCATCCACTTTCGCACCGGAACGTGCCGTGAAAATATTTCCTTTTGAATCAATCGTAAAATAAGCATCATCGGAAGGTGTGTTCACAGTCCGGCCCAAGTTTACTGGCTCACTCCAGTTTTGCCAAGTCTCATCCGTACGGGTAGTTTTATAAACATCGATACCACCGACACGGTCTTTTGTAAATCGGTTGCTGGCGAAGTACAATGTCTTTTGATCCGGTGAAATAAATGGTGCGAAGTCATCAGCTACTGAGCTAATCTTTAACTTTACCGGTCTTGAAAAATGACCATCGGGTTGACGAGTACTCAGATAAAGATCACTGAACTTATCGTTTGCTTTTTCTGCAAAATAAATGATCATCTGTCTGCCATCTGCCGAAAGTGAAGCACCATAAAAAATACCCTTATTCATCTTATCAAAATCAGTTATCGACAGTTCATTCCAGCTTCCCGATTTGCTTACGATTGAAAACCCCGGAGAATTTCTTCCGCTGCCTCCTCTGATAAACAGCGTGCCATCTGGCATGAAATTGAAAACTTGGTTAAACCGATTTTGGTTGAAAGGTGAGCCCATGTGCTCAGCCTTTGTCCACTCACCTTTACTGTCCAAGGTAGATACCCAAATATCTTGACTGCTCTCTTTGCCGAAAGTGTTCTGCGGATGATTGCTTACGAAATAGTATAAACTTTTTCCATCGGGCGAGACCACTGGCGACACTTCATTGTATCGCGTATTCACATTGTCGTTCATTTTCACCAGCTCATAGCGTGGACTGATTTCTTGAGCGACAGAGATTAGGCTAGTAAGACAAAAAAGGAATAGATAAAGTGACCGCATGGAGGTTTTTTCGATAAAGATAAACAGATTTCTTCGTGTGAAGAACAATGCTGAACTGGGATATTGCAAGTGTTTTCTTAATTTCCGTTCTGCTAACAAATACTACATTCAATGATTTCCACTAGAGTTGCCTCGATCGACATTTTGCGCGCTATCACCATGATTCTGATGATTTTTGTAAATGACCTATGGTCGCTGACAAACATTCCTCAATGGCTGGAGCACGTAGAACGTGGGGAGGATGGGATCGGTTTAGCAGACACTATATTTCCTGCATTCCTTTTCATTGTGGGACTCTCCATACCGTTTTCAATTGACAGCAGGCAAGCAAAGGGAGATACGAATTGGCAACTCATTCAGCATGTTTTGATCCGCATCGTTGCGTTGTTAGTAATGGGAGTATTTTTTGTGAATGGTGAAGCGATAAATGAAATCGCTTCGGGAATACCTCGCCTTTTGTATAACACACTTTGTTGCATTTCTTTTATACTGATCTGGAATGTTTATCCAAAAACAGGAAACAAGAATTGGATTTTAATTGGTAAGGGGATTGGGATATTGATATTAGTCGCATTGGCATTTATTTATCGCGGTGGGGAAAGCGGAAGTTACTTCTCACCAAGGTGGTGGGGGATTTTAGGTTTGATCGGGTGGGCATATGGAGCAAGTGGATTGGTTACAATCTTCGCAAATAAGAATCTTTTGGCAATTTTGTCAGGATGGATATTCTTTAGTTTGTTGAGCATTGCATCTCATGCAGGGCTCGTGCCGCACGGTGGAGTTTTTTCTTTCATTCCTAATCCAATCCTTAGTGGAACTTTAGTGGCACTCACCTTGGGAGGCGTGTTGACGTCATTTATTTTCAAGTATTACTTAAATCGGAATGAGTATAAAAGACTGATCGTTGTATTTGCATCCATTTCAATTTTATTGATCGGGCTATCCATTGTTACCCGTCCTTACTGGGGACTATCGAAACTTGGAGCGACACCGGCATGGTTATTTTTATGCAGCGCATTTACAATTCTTGCTTTCGCGATTATTTATTGGATAACCGACGTGAAAGGGAAAGCAAATTGGTTTGACGCTATTAAACCGGCAGGCACCGATACTTTACTTTGTTACCTCATCCCCTACTTCAGTTATGCGCTTGTAAGTTTATCGGGGATTCGCTGGCCCGAAATTATGTTGACCGGCCCAAGCGGCCTGATCAAATCATTTTTGTTCGCACTGCTTTGCGTATGGATTACCGGCAGGTTGAATAAAGTGGGGGTTAAATTGAAGTTGTAAAAATTATTAATAGAGCGAGTCATTCTTTCCTGTTCTGACCAAAACATAATCAGGCTCTATTCGATAATCCATATTTACACTTATTTTTTTATTCAATGTGATTACCCCCTTTAAACTTCCCTCCTCACGCAACAAAAAAGGTTCGATATTAAGTTGATTAGAAAAATGAAGACTTCCTCTTCCATGAATTTTGTACATCGTTTCTTTCGCACACCAATACACCGTGTGTTTAACCATATCCGTGCCAGCATCCTTCAACTCAACAGGTGAAAAAATCCGAGGAGCAATTTTTAGGATTTTTGATTTGGGTTGTTCCAGGTCTATGCCCACCGGCTGATCATGATCAATTTGTACTGCTACATAAGGAAACGAATGTGAGAGCGAAAGGTGGTGTGGATATTTTTCCAGAAATGGTTTACCAAAAGCATCTTTCTTCACACCAAAATAGCGAAGGCCAAGATGGTTTGACAATGACAAAACCAAATGCCTGGCTGCAAGCCACTCTAACTTTTTGCTTTCATGCTTGATTTCTTTCGGTGGAGTACCTATAATTTTGTTCGCGAACTCTTCTATGCTTTCTTCAATATGCCAAATGGCCCAGCCGCTCTGATCTCGAGCTTGATGAATTTCTTTCAAGGGCATTGATATTCCGTATTTAATGGTTCAATTTTGGTAAAATAAATTGATTTCAAAATTGTGAGCTCAGTACAAGTCAGCAAATTACATTCTTTCACTGGTCATCGCGATTGTGTTTATACGTTACAACCCGGCGATCAACCGAATCTTTTTTTTTCAGGGGCAGGCGATGGCATGGTAGTGCAATGGGATCTTCAGAACCCAAGTGACGGCAACTTAGTTGCCAAATTACCCAACTCAATTTATTCGCTACTTCACCTGCTTGATAAAAAATTATTGGTGGTAGGACAAAATTATTCAGGCATTCATTTGATCGATTATCAAAATAAAAAGGAGCTGGCCTCGTTGCAAATCACTTCATCTTACATTTTCGATATGCAATCTTTCAGGAACGACCTCGTTATTGCTAGCGGAGATGGCATGGTCACTGTCGTTGACCTGGATAAATGGATAATAAAAAAAATAATAAAAGGTTCAGAAAAAAGTGCTCGTGCTATTTCCATCAATCCTGTTAAGGGAGAAATCGCGATTGGTTTCAGCGACAACGCTATTCGGATTTTTAGTTCGGATGATTTTGAATTGAAACAAGAGATAAAAGCGCATCAGAATTCGGTGTTTGCTATTAGCTATTCACCCGATGGAAATTATTTGTTCAGCGGTGCGCGTGATGCGAAGTTGAAAACCTGGAATGTGAAGTCCGATTATAGTTTGGTTCATGAAGTAAACGCCCACATGTATGCTATCAATCACCTTACATTCTCTCCAGACAGAAAATATTTGGCTACGGCTAGTATGGATAAGGCAATTAAGGTGTGGGATGCAAAGGATTTAAGACTTCTTAAGGTAATTGACAAAGGCCGGCATGCAGGGCACGGCACTTCAGTGAACAAACTGCTCTGGACCTCGTTTAATAACCAATTGGTAAGTGCCAGCGATGACCGTACCATTTCTGCCTGGGATTTACTATTTTTGTAGTTGTTCTTTTAAAGTATTGACACCCGGGCTGTTGCCCCCATTTTTTAAACTTTTGAACAGGACATTTTTTAAACTTTAAAAAACTGTTATTATGAAGATCACACCACTTGAAATTCGTCAGAAGGATTTTGAAAAAAAGATGCGCGGATACGACAGGGATGAAGTAAGTGCATTCTTACAGTCCTTATCCCAGGAATGGGAACGGACACTCGATGAGACGAAAGAAATGCGCATCCGGCTGGAAACTACAGAGCGCGAAGTAAATAAACTTCGTGAAGTAGAGAGCTCGCTGTTCAAAACATTGAAGACTGCCGAAGACACTGGAGCAAATGTTATTGATCAAGCTAACAAAACAGCCGAATTGATTTTGCGCGAAAACCAGATGAATGCCGATGCCTTGATCAACGAGGCAAAAAGGCGCGCAAAAAACACAATTGAAGAAGCCGAAGCTATCTCGAAACAAATGCTTGCTGAAATGGAAGAGCGCTTGAAATCTCTTGGTCAACATTACAAGAATCTTGAATTGCACAAGGAGAATTTGCTTTCTGATTTGAAACGGTTAGCCAATGAAACTATTGATCGCATCGATCGCGCCAAGGCAGCCAGCCGTGAATTTGATCCTGATCAACATTTGGCTATGGCTAAGCGCGAAACAAAAAAATCTCTTTTCCCAAACGCTGAAGTAGAAGCTGAGATAAAGGAACAATCAACTCTAGTAGTTAAACCCATTGCGGAATCTGTTCAACCTGAGCCAATACCTACGCCCGTTGAAAATAAAACAACCATGGCGGAAGCCATGAAAATTCAGCGCTCTTTCTTCGACGAAATTCAATGAAGGGAAAAGTAGCGCTGGAGGGTCTGGAGTTTCATGCCTATCACGGAGTATATCCGCACGAGCGCTCTTCAGGAAATAAATTTGAAGTTGACATTGATGTAGAGACAGAATTTCAGGATACTGCCTTTCATGATGACCTCAGCGGTACCATCAACTACGAAGACTTGTATCGTTTAGTGAAAACTGAAATGGACAAGCCTTCAAAACTTTTAGAAACTGTAGGTCACGCCATCGCTGAAAAGATCCTACAGTCATTCGATAGCGCAATTAGCGTGGAAGTTAAAATTTCAAAATTTAATCCGCCAATTGGCGGTGTGTGCCGAAAAGCGAGCGTGGTAGTAAGTCGAAAGAAGAAATAATCAATACATCGAATTGGAACCATTCTGAAAGCTAATTTATTGGCTTTTCTCTACCTTCATGCCATCAAGTTGGCTAACTAATCTATGGACTATCAGGAGACAATTACTGGGCTTTATTACCTTTTGATTTGTGCAGACGGCACGGTGAGCGAGAAGGAACTGCAGTTGGGTAAAAAGATGATTGCTACAGAAGATTTCGATGAAAAGAAATTCGAAGCGTCTCTAAATATTTTTAAAACCCGCGACAAGGAATCAATTTATAAAGATTGCATCATCGGGTTAAGGAAACTCGATGTGAAAAAACGGATTCGCTCTATCTCCTGGCTCTGTGTAATAGCCAATTCAGATGGGTTTATGGATAAAGAAGAGTGGATGCTTATCTACAAAATCTACGACAACGAGCTCAACCTGCCACTTGATGAGATTTTAAAAACCCAAAAAGAGCTCAATAAAATACTATACGGAAAAGAATTCTTATCGTTTGGTGTAAAGATGGAGGGTAAGAAAGAAAACTGACCTGTTTAACTTATCGAATGATGACCTCCTCTGGTAATTGCTTCCTGCTCTACAAACATAAAACCACGCGCATCAGCTCCTTCGTAAAAGTCAACTGCCTTACCAATTAAATACATGGTGTGTTTTTTGTCGATGAGAACCGTGATGCCTTCCATGGTATAAATCATGTCAGAAGGTTTTTGTTTATCAAAGCCAATAATGAATGAAACACCTCCACATCCATGACCTCCACGTACACCCACGCGAAGACCGTAGCCATCGGGAATATTTTTGGTTTGCATAATCTTACGAGCCTCCGCTGCAGCCGTTGGGGTAAGAATAACAGGTTGAAGTGAATCAAACATGAAATAGCAATCGATTTAAAAAAACAAAGGTCAACGAAAATTAGTTAATTTTCGTGCAAATATTTTTTATGGAAGCTCTTACTGAATTTGGAAAGATCCTTATCCCCGCCTCGCTGGTTCTTTATGCAGTCTATTTGATGGTGCGAAGTTTCATTTCCCGGGAAATTGAATTGAAAAAACTGGAGGTTCGCACCCGAAGTATTGAAACGATTTTACCTGCACGCTTGCAAGCATACGAACGAATCACTTTATTCCTTGAACGAATTTCCCCTCAAAACCTTTTGATCCGGCTTAACAATCCGGCCTACTCCGCCCGCGATTTTCAAAAAGTGCTGCTCGATGAAATTCGCAACGAGTATAACCACAACGTGTCTCAGCAAGTGTACATGACTGAAGAGGTATGGAACCAAGTGCGTAACGCAAAAGAAGATTTGATCATGATGATCAACGAATCCGCTACGCAAGTTGCACCTGATTCGACCAGCATTGAGTTATCAAAAAAGATATTTGAGATGGTGATGAATAAAAAACAAGACCCTATTGGGCATGCCTTAAGTGAATTGAAAAAAGAAATTCAACAGGTATTTTAAAACGACTTTATTCATAATTCGAATGATTTACAAGATTTTTAAAACAAGAGCATTTCATATTTTTGCTCATTCTCAGGTTGCGCTTGTATGCGTATTTTTCATAGTTGACTTTAAATCCTTCGCTCAAGAATTAAGCTCCGTAAGCGGAAAAGTGATTGATGCTAAAACAAAAGAGCCTTTACCAGGCGCCACTGTCTTCCTGGCTAACACCACTATTGGTACTTCGGCAAATGAAACCGGTGCCTTTACTCTTACTAAAATTCCACAAGGTAAATATGACTTTACCGTCTCTATGGTCGGCTACACTTCTTACACGAAACCGATTCTATTTTCAAGCAACAACCTGGAAAGACTTGTCATTAGTCTAGAGCCTGCTTCAATTCAATTAAATACAGTGACCGTTCAAGCCCACAGAGAAAAGCAAGACCAATATTACTATTCGCAGTTTGAAAAAATTTTTTTAGGCACCACTCAAAACTCTAGTCACTGTAAAATTGTAAACCCCTTTGACATTTTTGTTTATAAGGACGGTGATAAAATTATCGCGGATGCTAATAAACCTATAATCGTTGAAAACAAGGCACTGGGTTACGAAATATTTTATGAGCTTAAAGAATTTGTAATAAAAATTGACGATCGTAGTTTTTCAATGGCGGGTATTCCACGATTTGAAGAGCTAACTCCAGAATCTGAAAAGCAAAAGAAAAAATGGCTCAAAGAGCGGGACCGGGCTTACTTTGGATCAGTTTCGCATTTCCTGATCTCACTTAGAAGGAACGAGTTAAGTCTAAATCATTTCGAAATTCGTAATGCCGATGGAAATCTCCTTACAAAACAAGAAATTGTTAGAGATTCTTCCATTCGATACGAAGGTACAATGAGCATCACTTTTCAAGGCGAGTATACTGAACCCGGATATTCCGGATATTCACGATTCGCGAGCTACCAAAATTCAGAGATTAAATTTAAGGGCGACCCCATAACTATTTATAGCAACGGATACTTTGAAGATTTTCATAATCTTTTGCTTGATGGCTACATGGACTGGAACGCCAATATCGCCGAAATGGTGCCGTTAGGTTATCAACCTACTCATCCATCAAAAAAATGATTGCTGTTATTCAACGTGTGTCCGAAGCCTCTGTTACCGTTGAAGGAGTCATAAAATCACAAATACAAAAAGGATTACTTGTTCTATTGGGAATTGAGGACGATGATACCAATGAAGACATCGATTGGCTCGCCAATAAAATTGTAAACCTTCGGATTTTCAACGATGTTGAAGGCGTGATGAATGTAAGCGTGAAAGATAACAATGGAGATATTATAGTAGTGAGTCAATTCACATTGCACGCAAGCACCAAAAAAGGAAATCGCCCGAGTTATATCAAAGCTTCAAAACCAGAGGTCGCTATTCCGCTCTACGAAAAATTCGTAACCACTATTTCAGGAGACTTAGGAAAACCTGTGCAAACCGGTGAGTTTGGAGCGGATATGCAAGTAAGATTATTGAATGACGGGCCAGTCACTATTGTAATCGATACAAAAAATAAAGTATAATTAATTGGTAGCGGCCAACGTCACCAAGATTACGTTTGCCATAACGTAAATGATTGTGATCATACGGAAACCGATTTTATTCATCCGAAAAGACTCTTCGAATTTCTCGTTGTCATGAAGTTTGAGGCAAATCGCTGAAACAACCAAGATAGCAAAAATTGTAAAGAAGGTTAGCGAGTGAAGAATATCAACCAATGTAAAAGATGCTGACTCCGGCAATATCGAGTCAATAATATATTTATTACCAACGGCGGCAAACAATCCGCCCACCGGCAAACCAAATCTAGGCTCAACTTCTGAAGGGTTGGGCGCAAACCCAACCATGGCGATGAGAAATGCAATGTACATGCCGATGAAAATTTTCAAGAACAAACCCCAGGCATTTCGTTCAATGTCCATCTCAATATTGAAAGCAGAAAAAATCTGGTGATCCTTGCCGGGTCGGTAATCTCCAAAGCCCGTTTCGTAAAGTTTTTCATCTACGTTCACTTTGAAATTTTTAATCTGCCACCCGGCTAATGTTCCTTCAGGATCGTATTTACTTCCTTTTTCATCCGCTTTAAATACAAGGCTGTTCCTATCAAACAAGGAGTTTTCAATATGCACATTCAAATGCTGTTTATCGAAAGGAAAATCCAGCACATTCCAATTTTCTTTCATGACACACTTCATCTTCAGCATCGACCATTGTTCATGGCCAATGCTATCCTGTAGCACTTGTGGTTGATCTATTGATTTGGCGTTGGTGATGTCCAGCTGTTTTACAAAATCAAACTCTTTGTTTTTATACAGGAACCAAAGCCAGAAGCGGGCAGTGTATTCTTTGTCGTGAAAATTAATGTCGTGCACGCTCATGACGTAAGCTCCCACTTTCACCGTATCGGGTGTTGCCCGAGCTACCTGAAACGACATTGCTAACACAGTTAAAAACAAGAAGCATCTCATAAAACATCTCAAAGTAAACAACAACGGTTTACTTCACAAATAATTTAACCTTAGAGCTTATCCTTTTAGCTTTGTTTAACCGTAAGTTGTAATTTTCGCTAAAATTCAAAAAAGTCATGCAAATACTGGTAGCTCTTCATTCGCTTAATCGCTTTGTTTTATTAATTCTTTTGCTAGTTGTGATTGTGAAATCACTGATAGGCTGGCTTAACAAATCTCCTTTCGAGAAGGCAGATGATAAATTAAGCCTCTTTCTTTTTATTTCCACTCATACCCAATTGCTTCTTGGGTTGATACTTTACTTTGTGAGCCCGATCGTTATTTTCAGCGGGGCCTCAATGAAAGATTCAATTGCACGATATTGGTTGGTGGAGCATAGCACAGGTATGTTGATTGTCATTGTTCTGATTTCATTGGGACGAATTTTATCCAAGAAATTAACCGATGGCACCGCCAAACACAAAAGAATGTTTATTTACAACATCATTGCCTTGATAACCACTCTTGTTATTCTTGCTGGAAGCCACCGCGGTTTTTTTACCATGAGTTGGTAATTCGCTATTAATAAATTTATCACGCCTTACATTTTTTAAAGAATGTAAGGCGTTTCATTTTATGAAAACCATAGGACAAATCCTCTCACACCCATGTACGCCATTACCATCACAACAATCCAGCCAAGAATGGTGAGCCAAATTGGATGATGATAATCTTTCAATAAATCTTTTTTAAATGTTGATGACAAAATAATTGCTAAGGCAAATGGAAGAACTAATCCATTCACTGCTCCAGCTGCCACTAATAATTTCACCGGCTCACCAATCCAGATAAATACAACCGTTGAAAAAACAATAAATACAATAATGAGGTGACGAAAATATTTTTCAATGAACGGATGAATGGATTTGGCAAATGAAACGGATGTGAATGCAGAGCCAACCACCGAGGTAATGGCAGCACTCCAAAGCACCAATCCAAATATTTTGTAACCAATTCTTCCTGCTGCACTTTCGAAGACAACAGCTGCAGGGTTTTCATTACCCAACGAAATTCCCTTCCATACAATACCCAGTGCAGCAATAAATAAAATAGTACGCATCAATGTAGCAATTAAAATAGCAGAGACCGAACTTTTTGAAACTTGTTGTAAATTTTCTTTCCCTGAAATCCCGGCTTCCAATAATCGATGAGCTCCGGCAAAACTGATGTAACCTCCCACTGTTCCACCCACAATGGTGAGGATCACCAACTCATCGATATGATCTGGGGAAAATGTTTTCACTGCTGCTTCTACCAAAGGAGGGTCAGCTTGAAATGCAACATAAAGTGTAAGGCCGATCATCACGAAACCTAGCACTTTGGCAAAAGCATCCATCGCTGGTCCTGCTTCCTTCA
>Ga0207155_1093_pt1 | contig 21107 bp, 16 predicted proteins | sample Alteio_BWMinHeat_26_FD_153515 | JGI IMG/M metagenome (GOLD analysis project Ga0207155, IMG submission 153515) | Enriched cells from forest soil in Barre Woods Harvard Forest LTER site, Petersham, Massachusetts, United States -... | ecosystem: Environmental > Terrestrial > Soil > Temperate forest >... | reverse complement strand
GCCTTTCAACAGAAATTGGGCGTTAGCGTTGGAGAAGAGTGGCGAAGTGTGAACTTCCATCTCTCCAATGGAAAGATATTCTTCATCGTTTTGGCTGGCCTCTCAATTCTTAGTCTCCTCAGAAGGCGGCGATGGCCTCTTCAGGATCTGCTGTTCGCTCTGATGGCTGTTTACTCGGCCTTGAGTTACGTAAGATTTTTGTTCTTGGCTGGCATCGTGCTATGCCCAATCATTGCAGGTGAGATCGCCGCTCTTCCGGCGTTGATGAGTAGCTCGAAGCGCAATCGGCCAATACTGAATGCCGCGTTAATCGTCCTGCTCTGGTCCATAGTGTTCCATCGCTTTCCAGCAAATGCCGCGCTGCAAAGCGGGATCGAAACTGATTTTCCGTCGGGAGCCTTCCGCAGGCTGAGCACACTCGATCCCCAGGCGCACGTTTTCAATGCCTACGCATACGGTGGCTACATGATCTGGAATACGCGGCAGATATCGACCTTTATCGATTCGCGAACCGACATTTTCGAACACCGCGGCGTCTTGCGTGATTATGTCCGTGCTATTGACATTGAAGACACGTTGGGGGTGCTGGATAAGTACCGGATCCAGTACGTTTTCTTTCCCAAGGAAGATGCGGTGGTCTACTTACTGCAACATACTTCCGGGTGGAAGGTTAATTACGATGATGGGAACGCGGTCATTCTTGAACGTGTCCGTTCACTATAAAGTGAACCCTATAAGACTGACACGCAGCTAGCGCACATTCGTGATAACTGGAGTCGAATAGTCTGGCTTTCCGCTGTGAAATTGTGTATCAACAAGTTGCCGTAGATTGAATTCTCCAAACCGTGTGCAAAATGACTCTTATTCCCAAAACTAGATATAGGTGGCCAAGGCGCTCTAATGCCAGCGATGGCTTCTGGATGCAGCAACAAGCTCAAAGCCTTATTGAGGTAGCGGTGTTCGTATCGATCTTGGCCCTCCCTATCTGCTATGCCGTGGACTTTGGGTATTTTTTTCTGGTTGCCACATCGCTCAACTCTGCTGCGCGCAATGCGATGGAGTATGCGGTCCAAAGCACCTCGTCGCCGGCACAGGCCAGTGAGCCTAGCGCCACCGTGGTTTCCAATTTGGCGATTGCCAGCATCGGACTGCCCGGTGTCTCATCGAGCACAGTTACTGTTCGCATCTGTTCGAACGCCGTGGGCGTGAACGTGTCGGGCAATACAGCCAAGTGCACAACCCCCAGTACGGGGGCTGGGGCGGTCACCGACACCCCCGATACGGACCCTGAATCCCCTACATTCCAGTTGAATCGGGTGGACGTGGTCTACACGGTCGTACCGCCAATTCCCCTCCCCTCGGCCATCTCTCCAAATCTGACGTTTCATCGCATGGTCGAGACAAGGGCAATCCAGTGACTTTCCGGAAGCCTTGCGAGGCATACGCTGCTCAGGACGAACTGCGTGTGGCCCGGGCGGGCTTCTGTGCGATGGCGAACCGGCTGTGCTCTACCTGTGTCAGAGTCGGCAAGACGTTGCGGTGCGATAGCGGTCAGGCCATAGCGGAGACCGCCATCGCGCTTGTTGTGGCCATCTCGGTAGCGTTCTGGCTGTTTGAGCTTTCCATGTTCACCTACACCTGCAGCGTGCTCAACCAGGCAGCACAGGAAGGCGTGCGCTACGCGATCATGCATGGAACCGACAGCTCGGCCTGCAGCGGTCCGGATACTGCGTGCACAGACAAGTCGCCTTACTCGAATGTGCAGACCGTAGTGACCTCTGCCGCGTCCGCCTCGCTGCACGACACGTCTGCGATGACAGTTACGGTGACCTACGGCAACAGCACTGCGGTAGCCGGAAATCCGGTCACGGTCACGGTGGTTTACACCTATGTCCCTTATGTCAATTTCCCTGGGATAAAGAACACGGTGACATTCAGTTCCCAGGGAAGGATCATGTTTTGATTCGCGAGGATGCAGCAATGAAGAGAACGAGTACAGGATGTCTTGTCGGAGCGGAGTCTGGTCAGGCCTCGGTGCTGTTAGTCCTGATCCTGGGCACATTCTTGCTGGCGTCAGTGGCCTTCGCCGTCGACCTCTCCAACATGTGGTTTCGCCGCCAGGCGGCCCAGACGGCCGCCGATGCCTCCTGCGCGGCCGGTGCGATGGACATGCTCTATCTGAACAATGGCACGCTCACGACCAGTCCGGGGTTCACCCCGGGGACAGCGGGTGACTGCAATTCATCTTCCACCGCCGCGATATGCCAATATGCAGGATTCAATGGCTACACCGCGACGACATCTGCCAGCGGGTGGGGTACGAGTACGCCCAGCGGTGCCGTCGCGGTGAACTGGACATTCCCCGCCGCGAATTCGGTAACTGGCGTTAAAGCAGCCGGCGGAGTCGCCAATCCATTCCTCAAGGTCGTGGTGCAGGAGAACGTGAGCACTTGGTTCATGGGGATGCTGGGGAGAACTAAGCAGACCGTTGCAGCGTCCTGTACCTGCGGACTGACGCCAGGACCCCAGCTGGCGCCACTCATCATTCTGAACCCCACCGTTGGCGAAGCTCTATTGTTAACGGGCGGCTCTCACATTGTGATCACGGGAGGCCCGCAGACAAGCATTCAGGTGAACTCGTCCGCCAATGGATCACCTTCAACGCAAAATGCGAGCAATGCTGTCCACTGCACTGGTGGCAGCGGCTTTCCCATTGATACCAGTGCGGCGGGGCCGTTGGGAACAGGCGGAGACCTGGCTGTTTTGGGAGGACCGACTACGAACCTGAATTGCGGCAGTAGCCTTACCCTGAACAACACTACGAATGCGAAGTGGAAGAGCCCCTCACCCGCGGTACCCGACCCCTTCGGCAGCGTGGCTCCCCCGACGCAGCCGCCCGGCATGGTGCCAGCGGCTGTTACCCCCGTAGCCACAGTAGCGCAAGGTTATACGCCGACTTTTGACCCCACCTACGGCTACATCTATGGCACCTGGGTCGCGAGCGGAACGGACAGTTGCCCGAACACGGCTGCCCACCAGCACTTCGTGAAACATAGCAGTTCGTATCCTCTTAACGGTGGGGACATCTGGGGAAACTGCCTGGAGTTTAACCCCGGGTATTACCCGAACGGCATCGACACAAGCAGCCTCGCAGTCTCTGCCAACGATGTTGTCATTTTCATGCCCGGAATTTACTACCTGAATGGCGACCTGACTGTCGCCTCAGGCACGACAGTTCGGAACGCATGGGTCGGAACCCAGCCTGCCACGCAGGGCGTCATGTTCTATTTCAAGAGTGGTGGGCCCCTATTTGCCGGCGGCTCAGGAGGAGCATCTAGTGCCGTTGTCAGTTCTGTTCCGTCGTATTACATGAACTGCTCCGGTACGACAACTCCTAGCGTGATGCCGGCTTCTCTCAATGGGAATGTCCTCGTATCCCAGTGCACTTCAGGAGGAACATACTTCGGTGCCGGGAGTTCTGATAGTTTGTCGGCTACCGGCCTGCGAGGACTCCTCTTCTATTCGGGTCCCGCGAACACCTTCAACGGCACAGTGATCGGTAATGGCGCATCGATGGCGTTTAGCGGCGCACTTTATTTCCATAACAAATCGACCAATTTGGATCTGGTCGAATTAGATGGTGCAGGAGCCTCGACAACCTACGCGATTGGAACCATTGTTGTGGACCGGTTGAAACTAAGCGGAAGTGGAACGATCAAAATGGGCTTGCTTGGAGCTTCGAATCCAGGCCCTCCGGTAGTCGGCTTATTCCAATAACCGCAAAATCTTTTGCGACCTTCGCTGACACGGCATGAGTGGTCACATACCACATTGCGTAGGGTGTCTATGGCCCCAGATTTAGATTTTTGCGCATGAAGAAAGGATCATAAACAGCTGACAGGGTTGCCCTTAGAGGTCGCCTTCAAATGATGGAAGCCCCTCCTCAACTTGATATACTGAAACAGGAAGTACAAAAAGCCCGGCATCCGCCGAGCTTTTCTGTTTTGCACTAGGAAACTCCTTCTCGACGACATCTGTCGCAAGAAAGGACGGGCAGTCCTGAGGCAGGTGCGAGCTTTAGCCCGCACATTAAAAACGGCGCGGAGCGCCTTCCGCGCTGCCGCAGGCCGCACCCTCCAGCCATACAGGTCTGTACCGAAGTCCAGACTTAGGTCCTTTATTTTGAAGACTTTGAGACTTTAGGTACGGGATAGGTACCACGGGACGTTTTTACGCTTCGGGCTCGATCGTGCGCTTCCCGCTCATTTGTGAGTAGGCCCGCGTCAGCGCATAAGCAGCGAGTATGGTCATCAGAGGGTCGAGAACCAGCCGGTAGCGCAAGTCCGCATGCGTGACGTAGTACGGCAATGGGAAGATCACCATCGGCAACGCGTAGAGCAACGCCAAAGATTTCCGCCTGCGCAGAAGCAGTATCAGGCCTGCGATGCCGAGCACCGTGGTAAACATCGTAAAAAATACGATCACACCCGACGTGCTGCCACCAGACGGCTGCCCGGCTCCCGTCCAGAACAGGACGACCCTCTTAAGGGTGAGCCGAACAAACTCGCCTGGATGACTACGAATAAATGCCTTGGCGAGCGTCGCTTTCTGCTGCATGTAACGTACTTCGCCCAACGAAGTATAAAGAGCAAGCTCACTCCGGTTATAAGTCGGGTGGAGGCCCTCTTGTAAGAGTCCCCCGCCACCTGGCTGATTTCCGTTCCACAACTCAAACCCGAAGCAGCTGCGTACCGGAATGAACGCGTGCAGCGTGCGCTCATTGCGCACGATCCATGGCGCAAGCACTAGAAAAGCCATAAGCAAGCTCAGCAGCACATAGCTAGGACTCGTCGTACGCCGACTTTGATAGGCTGCCCAGCCAATGATTGCCAGGCACACCAGCAGCAGCGCAGGATTGATCAATGCGGCGCCTCCAGACGTCGCGCCCAACAGCACCCACACTGCGACTGACGGCCGCCGAACGCATTGCAGCGCAAGTGCGATAAAGCTGACAAGCAGCAGCGTAGAGAGACAGCTCTCCCAGAAAATCGTCGGCATCCAGAGCAGGGGAATCGACACCGCCCAGATTGTTCCCGCAACATTCGCCGCACTAGCCCCGAACATACGGTGGGCAACGCGCATCATCACCAGCACCGTCAGACAGGCGAAGGCAATTTGCATCAGCATCACAACGATTTCTGAAGTGAAGGTGAAGCTGCCGAACAATCGAAAGATCACCGCTATAACCGCGGGATAGCCGGGTGCGAGCAGTGCGGTCGGCCCTGTGGAACCGCCATATGGCGAACTGAATCCCCGGCCTGCCTGCAGGTTGTCGGCTACTAGTCCTAGCTCGATTCCTCTACCGAAGAGCCAGTCATGCGGGAAGTGAGTTACTACGAGCCATAAAATTCCCAATCGGAGTGATGCGGCCAGAGCTACGATTCTCGAAGTATGAAGCCGCCCAGCTGTCGTCGCTCCGGCTCTGGCATCGAGCGGTGCAGCCGCTTCTTCTATTTCCAATGTTCCAGGTAGTGAAATGTACGACCCTTCCTCGTTTGTGTTGAGAAAAGCAAACTACGATTAAAGATTAGGCTTTTGATCGGATAGGCTTGAAGGTAAATGTCCGATATTGTCCAAGGCTAGTTACTTTAGAAACATTTAGATTGCGAAAAGTGCCGCGACCCATGCTCAAAAATTGAAATGCTCACGTTTTGTGGTCGCTGGGCACGTGCACAGTCAACTGTCTTTGCGAGCAAAGTTATAAGTGATGTATTTCTAATCACTTATCGGAAGATTGCACACACTTAGGTGCAGAGTATATTTGAATATTCGCCCACTATGGGCGAATATAAGGCGAATATTATTTCGCCATGCCAACTGCTACCGCCCTGCGTGCCCAAATTGAAGCTGCCTTAGCAAGCAGGATTCCCTCCGCGCTAACGCCAGCGCCACGGATCGTTCGGCCAATTGCGCCTACGGGCATCTGTAATGTCGATGAGCTATTGGAAGGCGGCCTGCCGTTAGGAGCCATCACTGAGATAGTTGGCCCTGAATGTTCCGGGCGTACTTCCCTGGCTCTTTCATTCACCGCCCGAATGACGCAAACAGGCAAGGTCTGCGCGTGGATAGATGTTGCGAACGCATTGCATCCCGAGTCCGCAGCAGCGACAGGGGTGGATTTGAGCCGGCTTCTCTGGGTGCGTTGTGGAGTTCCGGTTACACCAAGCAGGCAGCAGCCTTCGCAGAGCGGCTTTGCTCTTCCCGAGAAATACCTTATCCCTGCACCAGTAAAGAACGGACTGCATGGCGGCGGATTTGGTCCACATCCACGCGGCGAAGTGAAAGGACTCTCTGATGCTGTAGCTGGCTTATTGCGACAGGAGATGATTACACCGCGATGCGCGGAGCCGCAACGTAGTGTGCGGTATGAAAGAGAGGTTTTCGTACCCAATCCTCCACAGCGACCAACAACTAGCAGGAAGAGGATTGCTTCCGGCAAGCCGTGGTCGCGGATCGACCAGGCGTTGCGGGTGACGGACCTACTTCTGCAGGGCGGCGGCTTTAGTGCAATTGTCCTGGACATGGGCAGCGTCGCACCGGAACATGTCTCGCGCGTTCCGCTGGCGACATGGTTCCGCTACCGGGCCGCTGCGGAACGTAGCCAGGCTAGCATTCTTCTGCTGACACAACATACCTGCGCGAAGAGCAGCGCGGGCCTGGTGCTTCGTCTGCAATCCGGCAATGTGCTTCAGGAAGAGATGACCGTATTTACTGGCATCGAGCATCGAGTAGAGGTGGTCCGCGAACGATTTACTGCGGTTCCTACCAATGTCATTCCATTGCGGAAGCCGTCACAGAGCGAGAGGAATACCTGTTGGCATAGTCGAACCACGTGGGCAGGCAGATGACGAAGCCTGTGGAATTATATGCGTGCCTCTATGCAAAGGAGTTTCCGGCACAAGCTTTGTCGCGTCTGCGGCCTGGGTTGCGCAATCAAACGTGCGTAGTCATGGAAGGCGAGCCACCGTTGCAGTCCGTGTGCTCCTGCAACGCGAAGGCACGGAATCTCGGCGTCATTCACGGTATGACTCGCGTAGAGATCGACACGTTTCCGTCTGTCACAGTATTGTCGCGCTCTCATGTCGAAGAATCGGCAGCAAAGGCCGCCTTGCTCGAATGCGCTGGGACATTCTCACCACGCGTAGAAGATCGAAGCACAGATAACGCTTTTGTGTGTGTGGTCGATATTGCCGGCACAGAGAAGTTATTCGGTTCACCAGGCATACTGGCAAAGACACTGCTGGAGCGGGTGAGAGCGCTTGGAGTTGCGGCCTGCGTTGCGGTGAGCAGTAACTTCCACGCTGCCATGTGTCTCGCGCGCGGCGTGTCATCAAGAAATCAAGTAATTGTTATTCCACCTGGAGAAGAGAGCACAGCATTGGCCTCTTTGCCTCTCTCGGTGCTTGACCTGTTGGAGGAACAATCCGAGACGTTCTCTTTGTGGGGTGTTCATACCCTCGGGATGCTGGCGGTTCTTCCCGAGAAAGCGCTGATTGCCCGCATGGGACAAGAGGGCAAACGGCTTCGCCAGTTGGCACGTGGCGAGCTGCCGCATCTGTTTCTGCCGGTCGAACCTGCTTTCACACTCGAAGAGCAGATGGAACTGGATACACCCGTGGAACTGCTCGAATCCCTGCTCTTTGTCGTCGGTGTGATGTTGGAACAACTTATCGTGCGGGCGACAGCGCAGGTGCTGGCGCTCGCATCTGTCACCATCACTTTGTCCCTGGAAGGTGGAGCATCACACACGCGCACGATGAGACCTGCGCTGCCCACCAATGACCGGCAGCTCTGGATCAAACTGCTTCATCTCGACCTTGAAACGCACCCACCACAGGCCGCAATCTTATCGCTGGCGCTCACGGCTGAGTCGGGCAGCACTAGCAAAGTGCAACTCGGTTTGTTCTCTCCGCAACTTCCTGAACCTACGCGCCTCGATGTGACGCTGGCACGCATTCGCGCCATTGTTGGCGAGGATTGCGTGGGCTGCGCCGTGCTCAGGGATACGCATCAGCCGGATTGTTTCCGTATGGAGCCATTTACCGTTCCCTCGGGGCCAGCTGCGAAGAGTACTTCCAAACAACCACGTGCCGCTATACGACAGCTTCGCCCGTCAGAGAACATGACAGTTACATTGCGCGGCGAGCGGCCAGTAGCCTTTTTCTTTCGTGATACATGGTATGCCGTAGAACATGCCTACGGGCCGTGGCTGGTGAGTGGTGATTGGTGGAATCCGACGCTCTGGGATCTCGAACAATGGGATCTGATCGCACATTCCGACAACGGCGTGCTGCTGTGTGGCTGCCTTTTACGTGACCAGAAACAGAACTGTTGGCAGATGGTAGCGCTCTATGACTAAGCGCTATGTAGAACTGCATACGACGAGCGCATTCAGCTTTCTCGAAGGGGCATCGCAACCGGAAGAACTTATTAAGCATGCAGTCGCGCTCGAGATGCCGGCGATGGCTCTTCTCGACCGTAATGGTGTCTACGGCTCAGCCCGCTTCCACACAAGCGCTAATAGAAATGGCATCCGCGCGCATATAGGAGCGGAGATTGCTGTTTCAAGTTTTGGACCGCGCCTTACACCACAAGCATGGCTTCCGCATCAACACGTTGCAGAGCCCGCACGTCTGCCATTGCTCTGTGAATCCCGTACCGGCTACCAGAATCTTTGCCAACTCATAACGCATTTCAAGATGCGAGAAAAGACCAAGTGCGAAGGCGCGGCTACATTTGATGAACTGCATCAATACGCATCGGGCCTTGTCTGTCTAACTGGTGGAGATGAAGGAGCACTAGCAACGGCGTTAGTCAATGGCGGCGAAGAAGCGGGCCGTGAAACCGTAAAGCAACTGGTCAGAATCTTTGGTAGAGACAATGTCTACGTTGAAGTGCAACGACACCATGAGCGCGAGGAAGAGTGGCGTAATCAGGCAGCCATTCGGATTGCGCGCTCCCTGAAGTTGCCGATTCTCGCGACCAATGGCGTCCGTCATGCGGCTGCCTATGACCGACAGATTCTGGACCTCTTCACGGCAGTACGCCACCATGCTGACCTCGACCATGCTGGACGGTTGCTTGCAATGAATAGTCACCGCCATGTGCGTTCAGGGCGAGAGATGACAACACTCTTTCGCGATGTGCCCGACGCGATAGAGAACACAATAGAACTCTCCTCACGCCTGCAATTTGAATTGAGCAACCTTGGCTACGAGTTTCCGCGCTACCCGGTGCCGGATGGCGAGACGATGGATAGCTTTTTGCGAAAGCGTGTCGCAGAAGGAGTCATGCTGCGGTATGGGCCGAAGAACGATCGTGGCCTGGTGGAACGCGCAAAAAAACAGGTCGAGCAGGAACTCGCGCTTATTGAGCGGCTTGGTTTTGCTGGATACTTCCTCATCGTTTGGGACATCGTGCAGTTTTGTAAATGCAACGAAATCCTGATTCAGGGTCGCGGCAGCGCAGCCAACTCTGTCGTCTGTTATGCACTTGAAATTACCGCCATCGACCCGGTCGGCATGGAACTCCTGTTCGAGCGGTTCCTGAGCGAGAGCAGGGGAGAGTGGCCGGACATCGACCTCGATCTGCCTTCGGAAGAGAAGCGGGAGCAGGCCATCCAGCACATCTATCAACGTTACGGAGAGCTTGGCGCTGCGATGACGGCCAACGTAATCACCTATCGTGACAAGTCGGCTGCGCGCGAAGTTGGCAAAGCGCTCGGCTTCGATCAGGAATCTCTCGGTCGGTTATCAAGCCTAGTCAGCCAGTGGGAGTGGAGAGGCAAGACCGACACGATGGCGCACTCCTTTCACAATGCCGGTTTCGACCTGAAACACCCGCGCATCGCCAAGTACCTTGAGTTGTGCATGCGGATTCAGGGCTTGCCTCGCCATCTCGGTCAGCACTCGGGTGGCATGGTGATCTGCCAGGGCCAGTTGAACTGTGTTGTCCCCCTCGAGTGTGCCTCGATGCCTGGCCGCGCGGTTGTTCAATGGGATAAAGAAGACTGCGCCGACCTCGGGATTATCAAAGTAGACCTGCTCGGGCTCGGCATGATGGCGGTTTTGAAGGACTGTTTGGAATTGATTCCACAACACTACGGTGAACAAGTGGACCTCGCGCAATTGCCGGAAGATGAGGAGGTCTACCGAACGCTCCAACAGGCCGACACTGTGGGCATGTTCCAAGTGGAGAGTCGCGCACAGATGGCATCTCTGCCCCGAAACAACCCAACGCAGTTTTACGACCTTATCGTGCAGGTCGCGATCATCCGTCCCGGCCCGATAGTTGGCAAGATGATGCATCCTTACATGCGGCGTCGTCAGAAAAAGGAAGAAATTACGTACCCGCATCCGTCCTTAGAACCTGTACTGAAACGCACGTTAGGCGTGCCGCTCTTCCAGGAGCAGCTGCTTCGTATAGCAATGACTGTTGCCAAATTCTCCGGTGCAGAAGCTGAAGAACTGCGCCGGGCTGTTGGGATGCGCCGCTCCTGGGAGCGCATGAAAAATCTGGAAGTGAAGCTCCGAGCCGGCATGACAGCCAACGGCATCGATGCCACTACGCAGGAGAACATCGTTCAGAACATCAGTTCCTTCGCACTCTACGGTTTTCCCGAGTCGCACGCTGCTAGCTTCGCTCTGATTGCATATGCGTCGGCATACTTCAAAGTCCGTTACCTTGCCGCGTTTACTTGTGCCATCCTGAACAACCAGCCTATGGGCTTTTATATGCCAGCGGTTCTTGTGAAAGACGCTCAGCGGCACGGCCTGCGTATTAGACCTATCGATGTTCAGCGGTCTGATCGGGCCTGCACAATCGAACATGAGAATGATGGCACTCTCTCGCTGCGTATGGGTTTAGGTTACGCGAAGGGCCTGCGGAAACAGTCTGCGGAAGCGCTCGTTGAATCCCGTGCGCTAGATGGTACGTTTCGCTCGGTAGAAGATCTTGCCATGCGTGTACCGTCGCTCAACCGGAAAGAATTGACGCTGCTGGCCCGCATCGGAGCTCTAAACAAACTCGACGGGACCGAACATCGCCGCGACGCCTTGTGGCAGGTCGAGCGCGCTGGCAAGTTGGAGGGTCCACTACTCAGGCAAAGGAGCGACTTGCTGCGAGATGATTCTGAGACTCTGCCTCTTCGGCAAATGAATGCAGAGGAGAGATTGGTCGCCGATTACGCGGGTACTGGCCTAACAGTCGGTAAGCACCCGATGCATTATCGTCGTTCAGAACTACGACGCCAACGAGTCTTGTCCGCCGAGGAGTTGCGGGCCTGCAGAGACGGAGAATTTGTGCGAACAGCGGGATGCATCATTGCGCGTCAGCGTCCTGGCACGGCCAAAGGCTTCATATTTCTCTCAATGGAGGATGAGACCGGTATTGCCAATATCATCATCACGCCTGACCTCTATGAACGACAGCGACTGTTGGTCACGCGCAGCAAATTTCTAATGGCAGAAGGTTCACTACAGAATCAGGACGGCGTGATTCATGTGAAAGCGGTACGTTTGTTAGCGCTCTCCGACAGTGCGCTGGAATTGCGTTCTCATGACTTCCACTAGGTCAGTTTCCGACTGACACCGCGTGTGACCGATCACTAGGGCATGCTGCTGCTGAGTCACTCGCGCGGAATAGCTCATCGATTGCCAAGAGGATTCAATACCCAACTCCTAGCTCTACTGCTCACGAAGGCCTCATCAGCGATTCACCTGAGAGGGTTCTTGCAACGTAGCATGCTAACCTCGGTCACTCGAGTGACACGTCTGAAGGCCATGTTAGGCGCCGAGATCGTAAAGCCGGTCAGCACGAGCATCAAGATGTGAAAGCTGGACGGCGTGGCATCTGACTGGTTAAATGCGCCGCTCCAAAAGCGGGTGTTGTTGATCGATTGCTTCCGCTGCCAGAATTGACGTTCGGTTGCGCTCAGTTCCTGGCGGCAGATCGCCCTGCTCGTCTTGGCTTATCTCCTATGGTGGAAGCGCGGATTGATCTCAGGACGAAGACCGATGTCCTGCTTCCAGGGAACCGTTAGACAGGCGTGCTGAGTCGTGGAATCGAGCCAAGCTTCTCGGGAGAGTGACCAAGTTGGACGCGATCTTGAAGCTCTGACTTGGCCTATCTTTGATCGCAGGGCCGCAGAGGACGTCATTAATGTCAAGCAGACTACATACTTGATGTGCCGCGTCGGAAGGCTGCTGCAGCCTTTTGGAACACTGCTGGTATGGCTTGTGGCACCAGATTCTAACCTGCTCGTGTTCGCTTAGTGGTGGGCAGGCCGCCGCTAAGACGATCCAAGATCGAATCGATCGCCTTTACTTCTGCTTTGAGAATTGCCGTAGTCGCTCGTGACCGAAGGCTTACATAGTGATCGGCTAGCCGTATTCCGCCGCCCTCTTGCCTCACCTTCCCATCAAACTCTCCCAAGGTCTCTTGCCTGTGTGCGATGGCTTTTCGCAGAAACGCTTCCGCCCGCACGCGGTCATTGCCGACTCGAACCGCGATCAGAAAGACCCGGAGATCTGAATCCAGGTCGCCACTCGGACCGTCTTGCAACAACGTCGGCCAAATCGTCTCTAGCCATTTCTCCCCTTTTAAAGTCACGACGTAAGCTATGCGTCCACGTATGCCGGGTTTGCCGGCTCTGACGTGGCCGTCTTCGACCAAACTTTGAAGGATCGGGATGGTCGCGCCCGGAGATAAGCCCGCAAGGGACTGCAACTCGTAGGGCGTTGAAACACCTTCGAGCAGCAGAGCAATCACGAACGCCCGAAGATCTGAGCGTCGTCTTTTGTCTCGCTTAGAAGCCACTCGCAAAGTATAGGGTTCGTCATCCAATGTTTCCCAGATCCAGTTGAACTTGCAGAACGTGTAGAACCTGGTTCCTCATCTCGGAGTCCGGTAGAGCCGCAAAGAGCCAGAGTCGGCACCAGAGGATGAACTCTATCCATTGATCGTTCTCGTGAGGCTGGAGCGTCGGGCGAGTGAGTTCGAAGAGCTCATCAAAGCGCCTCACCGATGGCGTGACGATAATCCGCTTTACGTCCACTGAGTTGAGGCTGTTCAACACCGCGGCCTTCGCGTGTTCAAGGTCGGACAAGCGCAGGATGGACTTGTTACTGTTGCGTCTTCTTCTGGAATTGGGCTTCTGCTTCGTGGCCGTGGCCTCCGTGCCACCGATCAATGATCAGAGCAGTGCCGATTTTCTAGCCGCGTCAGACGCCAGCCGCTTGCTGAGGCACAGAAATAGCAACCATCATGCTCTGTTCTCTCTCGAAAAGCCATGCATACAGCGTGGGCAGTAGGAATAGCGTGAGAATGGTGGAACTAAATAGACCCCAATTACGACAGAAGCCAGCGGCCGTTAGCCTATACTATACCCCCGTTGGTATAAATCTCGGGCAAAGCCTAGAGACTTCCAGGCCCGCTTCGCAGCTTGACTCTCTATGGGTCGCGGAAGCGGTAGCCAACATAACTGTCAGTGAGCAGGTACACGGGATGAGCGGGATCAATCTCCAATTTCCGACGCAACTGACTGATATATGTTCGCAGGTACTCTCGTTCTCCCCCGTATTCTGGTCCCCATACAAGCGTCAGCAGCCGCTGATGCGCCAAGGGTCGCCCAGCGTGCCGCATGAGTGTGTGCAATAATTCGAATTCCTTCGGCGTCATGTGAATCTCTTGTCCTTTTTTGGTGACGCGACGCGTGGATGGATCAACGGTGATCTCGTCGACGGTGACAGGACGATCCGGAGCGTCGGACCTTGTCCTAAAGCGACGGACCGCGGAGCGTAAACGCGCAGTCAGCTCCAGAAACTGGAAAGGCTTGGTGATATAGTCGTCCGCTCCCGCGTCCAGAGCTTCGATCTTATCCTTTTCCTCATCACGTACTGTAAGCATAAGAATCGGGAGGAGCGGATACATTTGGCGTATGCGCCGGCAGGCTTCCATGCCTCCAATGCCATGCATATTTATATCAAGCAAGATCGTCTCGAACTGGTTGTGGTGCAGCGCGACGAATGCTTCTTCGCCGGATGATGCCTCTCTAGGGCAGAATCCTACTGCCTCAAGTGTATTTCGCAAACCCTGACGCAATGCCATGTCGTCTTCGACAATCAATACTGAGCCCGATGTTGTCATGTAAGTTCCTCCGTGACAGCCGGGATGGAGATGACGAATGTTGTCCCGGCCTGTACATCACTCTCGATGGAGATCTTTCCGCCGTGGGCTTCCACAGCTTTCTTCGCTACCGCCAGGCCTAAACCAGTGCCAGGACCACGATGTTCCACGGATGGACTGCGATAAAGGCGCGTGAAAACCTTCTTCCGCTCCGTGGGCGGTATGTAGGAGCCTTGATTGTGAATCCGAAGGACATTCTGCGACCCCTGGCATTCCACAGAAACGCGCACGCACGAATCCTGAGTTCCGTATTTAGCAGCATTGTCGAGGATTTGAACGAGTGCGAGATTGAGCAGTTGCGGGTCACATCGAACCCTTGTGATCTCTGGAGCTATGGAAACATCGACGTTCCTGGATTTTAGTTGGAATGCGCACTCATCTAGAACTCCTCGAATCAACGTTCGTACGTCGGTTATCTCCTCGTGCAGAACGAACTGGGAGGGTTCCAATCTTGATGTGCGCAGCAAGCGTGTCGTGAGTTGGCTAAGGCGAGTGGCTTCTCGATTGATGAGGTCTACGAGGCCGGTTTGTCGAGCATTAAGCTCCTCAACTGCAAGCAATCCAGAACTTACAACGGTGATAGTAGCGAGCGGGGTCTTAAAAGCATGAGCTAATCCGTCGAGCAAGGCCGAGCGTAATTGCTCAGACTGCCGCTCTGCCTCAACATTCATCTCTACTGCCAGCGATCTGGTACGTTCGATCGCCATAGCGGTTATAGAGGCGATCGAGTTGATGCTCAATGAATCAATCGAGTGTCCATATAGAATCAATGCGCCAACAGCGCGAGTTCCCAAAAACAAGACACGAAACGATGCGTGATTTGAGGCATCATCATAATTGCGCTCGCTGAAATAAACGGCCTTGATGGTGTCTTCCGCGTTCGGAGTTTCGCCGCAGCACGACAGCGCATCTTCATATGCATTCCAGAGAGCGACACCTTGGAGAGGAAAGCTTCTCTTGATCAAGACACAGAGCTGTCGCTCCGGAGACTGCTTCCAATCCAGGAGAAGTGTGTCACGGCAGAGTTCATAGAGGGCCTTGTGCTCGATGCTTTGCCTCTCCAACATGAGCTGATGTCGGCGTGCTTGATGAGAGAGGCGGCTCACTATCAGTGAAACACCCTCAAAGGTCGCGAGAGCCATCCAGTTTTCAGGGCGATCTACACGAAAACTAAGTAGCGGCGGGGCGAAGTAATACTCCAAGCATAAGGTTGCGACGACAGAAACTATACTTGCTTCCGCAAAGCCGGCTTTGTCAGCTATGGCCAGCGTGACGAATAGATAGACCGAAATGGTTGCCGCGAGGTTCAGATTATGGTTCTCAACCATGCCGAAGCAGATCAAGAAAGCAGAGGCAAGCAGAACCAGCGCGACTGAACGGATGCGTGCATCGGTCACAGCGTCTCTTCCTCTCTACAGAGTAAAGAGAAAAATCGTAATAAAGTCGTATGAAAGCTGTAACAAGTCTGTAAATAAGACCCCTGGCAAAACTCCTTTATGCCTTCCTTGTGGGTCACGAGTTTACATGTGCCTAGCCAGCATAAATGCCGGTTAGGAGAAAGAAATGAATGCTTATGGAACCTCAGCGGAAGAATTTCACAGCCTCGCAATTGCCCTCTTGCGGGCTCAACACACGCGGCGGTGGCTTCTTGATGTTGAGAAGCCTCGCGCACGGAGCCCCCGGAGTGCTATGGCACATCGGTTTCGGACTGCCGGAATTGCAATGGCGATCCTTGCGATACTCCAGTGTTCGAGCGTGTGCTTTGCACAGTCGACATTTGGGAGCATTCGAGGAACTGTTCAGGATGTTTCCGGCGCTGTAATTCCAGACGCCCAGGTTACGCTGCATAGCGTCGATGAAAATACTGACCGGACGGTGAAGACAGATGCGACAGGCGGGTACACGCTGGAGAATGTGAAGGCCGGTAAGTATAGTATTCAGGCGCAGCGCACCGGATTCGCTGATACAGTTGTCGATGGCATTACGCTGGCCGCCAGGCAGGATCTTCGGTTTACACTCTCGATGGCGATTGCCGCACAGCAGATGACCGTTGAAGTCACCTCGTCTGCCGCGGAGATCAATACCGAAAATGCAAGCGTCGGAGATTCAAAGAATACGACGGAAATTGGGCAGCTGCCGCTGAACTTCCGCGCTTCCACTACGAGTCCTTTGGCGGCCCTGGCAACGTCGGCCAATGTACAGCAAGACAGCCAGGGAAATTTCGCCATCGGCGGCGCCACATCGGACATGATCGGGTTCTCCGTTGACGGCATCTCCTCGGTCAACATTTTCCAGAGTGGTGTTGCACTGGGGGTGAATGCCGCCGGTTCCAACCCCTACCCCTCGTCCGAAGGCATCGCCGAACTCAAGGTCACAGCCTTTAACAACAATGCTGAGTTTTCTCAGGTGGGCGATGTGACATTTACAACCAAGGCCGGAACGAATCAATTTCATGGAAGCCTTTTCGAGTATCTCCAGAACGATGCGCTCAATGCGAAGGTGTATAACTTTTCCGAAAAGGCGCCGGTGCGATTCAATACTTTTGGAGGCAGCCTGGGTGGCCCCCTTTTGGTTCCGCATCTTTATCATGGCCACAACAAAACTTTCTTCTTCTTCGACTATGAAGGCAATCGCAGAAGAACCTCTACGGCGGAGCAATATACCGTACCAACCGCTGCTGAGCGCACCGGGAACCTGAGTGAACTCGCTTCTACGATTCCCATTAACTCCTCCAACCCGAACTGCCCTGCGACCGCAGGCTGCCTCATCAATCCAGCTACCGGATCGCAGGCGACCGGGCAGCCCTTTGCCAATTATCAGATCACGACTCCTCTTAGCCAATCCTCTCTGATGCTGCTAAACAAGTACTATCCGCTGCCGAATGCAAGCAATCTTGGTGGCGGTCTGAACTATCAGACGCTTGTCGCGACTCCCTCGAATACCAATGGTTTTGACGGACGAGTCGATCAGGTCATTACGTCGAAGCAGCAGGTTTATGCCCGATTCAATTGGAAGAATCTCCTCGTCAACGTCGTGAATCCGCTGCTTCCGAACGATGTGGATACTGAGCACGACCGGAGTTTCCTGATCTCCCACAACTACGAGATCAGCGGCAGATGGCTGAATGAGTTTCGCTTCGGCTTCACTCACTCGATGCTTGCTCCGGCTTTCCCGATCCAGGGTGCTGCGGCCATCGCGCAACTGGGATTTCAGGGCGTCGATGTTTCCCATCATCCGACCGATGGGGGGTTCCCGAGCATCGTCTTCTCCGATGGCACGAACTTCACTCCGATCGGCAGAGACCATGTGGGGCCCACGCAGTCCAGCACCAATCAACTTGCAGATAATGTTACCTATAGCCGTGGCAGACACACCATGCGTGCCGGTATCGACGTTCGCTGGGTTCGATTCGGTGTTCCCGAGATCGAGTCGCCATCAGATGACTACGGTCTTTTCACGTTCAACCAAAACATCTTTACCGGAAGTTCGTTTGGCGATTTTCTGCTCGGAATTCCGAACACCACTTACTTTGCAGTAACAGGACCCAGAAACAATGCTGGCGGTACTCAGACCGGCGTCTATGGGCAAGATGAGTGGCGGGTGAACGATCGCTTAACTCTGAACTTCGGTCTACGCTGGGAACTGCTTCCTCCCTTCGTTGATGTCAACGGCATTCAGGCCAACTTCGATCCGCAGACGAATGCAGTGATCGTAAACGACAATCTATACCGCAAATTAGGTGGCCCGGTTCTGGCCTTTTTGCAGTCCTTCAATGCCTGCAATGCAGCGCCTCCGGGATTCTCCGCTCCTGCGGATGCAGGGTATACTCCCTCAAACTTGCTGCCGTGCACCGCTGTCGTATCGAACAGCCAGGAAGGTCTTGCAAAAGGTCTCCGGCAGACATATCTTCGCAACTTCGATCCGCGCCTCAGCTTTGCCTGGCGTCCATTCAATAACAATAAGACGGTCTTTCGCGCCGGCTTCGGCATCTTTACTGTGACCGCTCTTGGCCAACTCCAGAACAACAATGAGAGCAACCCGCAGTCGTCTGTCTTTACCTATACAAACAGGAACGCTGTCGGAGTTCCGTCGTTCCAGTTTCCCCAGCTGACCCCTCCGGGTGTTGCGGGACATGCTCAAGTCGGTGGAGGAACAATCCAACAGGCTACCGATCCACACTATCGGGATGCGCAGGCGGCGCAATGGAATGTCACCATTGAACACGAACTTACGGCAAACACTGCCTTGAGGGCGAGCTACGTTGGCATGAATTCCTATCGTTTGAATGTCACCGTCAATCTGAATCAGCAAGCCCCGACAACGGTGCCGGCTTCACAACCCAACCCCAACCCGATACCCTTCCCGAACTGGGGGACCATATTCACGACGGAGAATCTCGGTCACCAGACCTATCAGGCACTGGAGCTGCAGGCCACGCACCGAACGGGCAGAGGATTGTCGTACCAAGCCAATTACACGTGGGCGCATGACCTTAGCGATGCCCAGGGTGACGCGCCGACCGCCTTCCAGGGCGAGACCCGCTATGGACTCGCGGACGAAGACCGCTTCGCCATCAGTCGCAACCGCGGCAACGTTGTTGGGACACGCCGCAATCGCTTCTTGCTGACAGGAACGTACGAGCTGCCATTCGGCAAGGGCCGGCAGTGGGCCAGCTCTTCATCCGCGGCGAACGGCATTCTCGGAGGTTGGAATCTGAACACCATCACGTTGCTGGAAACGGGTCCTTATCTAACTCCAACCATGAGCGTGAGCAATGATCAGACCAACACGAACCCTGCCGCATCCGGTATAACGGTAGTTCGTCCGGATCGCGTCGGAAATCCTATCCCTGCTCATCGCACGAATGCCAATTACTTCAACATCAACGCGTTCGCGCCCCCTCCGCCGGGTGCGGGACGGGTTGGCAATGCGGGAGTTGGCAGTCTCGAGGGGCCCGGAACTGTGGCAGTCAATGCGGGTTTGGCAAAGGTGATCCCAATCGGGGAAACCTGGAGCCTTCGCTTTGAAGCGACATTTACGAATGTGCTGAACCATACGAATTTCGCCCCTCCGACGACGGACATCAGCACTCCGGCTTCCTTCGGTGCGCTCACGACGGCACAGACGGCGGAAAGTGCAGGTAACCGGACAGGGCAACTCGCGCTCCGCCTTAACTTCTAGTGTTGCTCGCAAACCATAAACCTGCAAGGTCGACCTGTCATGCTCCTTCGATAGGTCGGCCAGCAGGGTGAACTACCTTACGGCTGGTTTGCCATTCACTTGAGGGCGCATATGCGCGACGAACAATGAGCAAAGCCAAATGATTAGCGACCCGACAAACATTCTCGTCATTGCAAAAGAGGCGCCTCTACGTTCTCACCTTCGGCGAGCACTTGAAACATTGGGATTTGATGTGGGAGAAGCATCAAACGGTGTAATTGCACTGACACGTCTTCGTATGGTTGATTACGAGGCCATTATTCTGGGGTGTCGCATGTTCGGAGGGGACAGCATGGCTGACTGCAAACAACTTCGCAGTCTATATTCTAGCCTTCCGATTCTCATTCTTAGCGCCCATAACTCCCTTAACAACAAGGTGGCGGCCTTCGAGGCCGGGGCTGACGATTACATGGTCCGACCATTTTCAAAGCGCGAACTCAATGCGCGTCTTCGATCAGCGATCCGACGTTCTCACCCGCCAGCAGTTGGAATAAGCGGGCGTTTCGTGATCGGACAAATTGTGCTTGATTCGGCAAGACATCGAGTCGAGAAATCTGGATCCGAAGTGTCGCTGACGCCTCTTGAATTTCGTACCCTGCAGATGCTGATGCAGCAGGCAGGTAGACCGATCACCTATTCCGCGCTGCTCGTCGCACTCTGGGGTCAGGACTCCAAGCCGCATCGGGAACACCTGCGCGTCGTAATTAGTGCATTGCGCAAGAAACTCGAAGATAATCCTTCGTGTCCAACTTATGTGATTACTCACAGCTTTTTTGGATATTGCTTTCGCGATCAATAAAGTCGCCCTACAGATTCAGGCGCACTTCATGGCTTCAAATATTGCAGCGTGACGCGTATGCAGTGGTGGTCTTCGTCTCGTGTGATCACTACTACTCCGACGCTGAGGCATGCGGCCCGAGCTACAGATCGGCTGGCGCCGAGCAGTATCCGGATTCGATCGTACTCGTGAGTGCCAAGCCCACTACCCGGATGTCGAATACGGGTGTAACTAGAGAACAGGTTTTGGGAAAAGCCATCCTTGTGTTACCCGGCCAGGACTGGGCTAGATCATCGCCAGGGCAGTGCAGTGGTCGAGGAACCCAGTTGGTAAAAGCATTACGAATTGGGATGGACCTGGGGTGGGAGCGGTGTGCATGGATGGCTCGGAAAGTGGCAGTCATAGAGGTCTGGAGAAGAGACTTTGGTACCCGGCAAGTGGTTGATACCCGGTCAGATTCTACCTTCACGCCGTACCACTCAATCCGATGAGTTTGACTGAAAATCCTATACAAGGTCGGGCGATTTTGACCCTCATTTCGGGCCGCTTGTACCAGAAGTGATTGTGCTTCGTTGTAAAACGCCCTTCCCCACCCTGCCCTATGTCAAAATCCGTGCACCAACTCTGGGGTGTGTTCGAGACTATTTTGGGGTAAAAGATTACTAACTCGGTACCCCCATGGGCAGGTGTCATCGAGGTACCCGGGGTGAGAGCGATCGGAGACTGAGAGGACTGGATGAGCCCTCGGGTGCCTAGGGGCGGGACTATATATCTGCATCGGGAAGGACCCCAGCGCAGCAACTTGACAGGCGGCAGGAGCCGGTGTGCGGAGGTGTTTCGTAAGTGCTTGTGGAAGTCGGGAATG
>Ga0207155_1091_pt2 | contig 21184 bp, 19 predicted proteins | sample Alteio_BWMinHeat_26_FD_153515 | JGI IMG/M metagenome (GOLD analysis project Ga0207155, IMG submission 153515) | Enriched cells from forest soil in Barre Woods Harvard Forest LTER site, Petersham, Massachusetts, United States -... | ecosystem: Environmental > Terrestrial > Soil > Temperate forest >... | reverse complement strand
GCGCGCACGAAGATACGCAGAAACATGGGTTTCGTCAGCTTGCCAGTATTCGTGTTTTGCAGCGAAGGGTGAAAGCTTGAGATGAGGTATGTATTGTTTGGCATTTTGTACTCGGCGCCATGCGCGAAGGTGTATTCGCGACGAGACTTGATAACTCCGGCCCGGACAAGGTGGGCGAGATAACCGTCGAAGGCAATTTTGCCCAGCGTGATGACGACGCGCAGGCGAGACAGTGCGGCGATTTCGGCGTCGAGATATGTCGAGCAGTTTCGCAGTTCGTCTAGCGCAGGTTTGTTGCCGGGCGGCGCGCAGCGTACGACGGAATTGATGCGAATGTCGGTGAGTGCCATGCCGTCGGTGCGAGAGGTTGCATCGGGTTGAGACGCGAAGCCGCTTTCGTAGAGAACGGGGTAGAGGAAATTTCCCGAGCCGTCACCCGTGAACGGGCGACCAGTGCGATTGGAGCCGTGCGCTCCTGGTGCGAGGCCGATGATGAGGACGCGGGCGAGCGGATCTCCAAAGGACGGCACGGGACGCGCCCAGTATTCTTCGCTGCGATATGCACGGCGTTTTTCTGCGCCGACCGCAGCACAGTAGTTGCGCAGTCGCGGGCAGCGGTTGCATGCGATGACGTGCGCGTTCAGTTCGTCGAGAATGTGTGCCGAGATGGAACCTTTTGCCACTACAAGAGTGTAGTCGGCTTGTTTGACCGTGATGGTGCATCCCCGTACCATTGGAGAAGGCGCGCGCGTTGATTTTCATGCCGCTGGCGCGCCGAGAAATCATCAACCCATCTTAAGAAGGTCGCACCCATTGAGCACCGCAGACACAGTTGAGAAGAACGAGAGTCCCACGCCTGAAAACCCAGAGCAGGCGCATGATGTGCAGCACGACCACGCGCACGACCACGTCGAAGGCCATACTCATGAGCACGCAGCCGGCCCTGCGCTGAATCCTGAACTGACTCGCACGGTGGACGTGACGGTGCCGGCGGAGGAAGTGGAGAAGGGTTACAAGGAAGTCGTGAAGCGCTATCGCAAGATGGCGCGCATTCCGGGCTTTCGCGCGGGCAAGGTTCCGGAGTCGCTGGTGCGGTCGAAGTTCGCGGACGCGATCAAGCAGGACGTGATGGAGAGCCTGTTGCCGCAGCACTTTCGTGCGGCGCTTGACACGCAGAAGGTGACGCCGATTTCGCAGCCGCAGGTGACCAACCTGAAGCTTGAGGAAGGGCAGCCGCTGCAATTCCAGGCGGCATTTGAGGTGATGCCGGAGATCAACATTGCCGGATATCAGGACACGAAGATTGCCAAGGAAGACGGGCGCCTGACCGACGAAGAGTTCCAGGCGGAACTGGACCGGATTCGCGATGCGCGCAGCACAATGGAGCCGGTGGAGGAAGAGCGCATGCTGCAGCGCGGTGACTGGGCACAGGTGAGCTACAGCGGATTCGACAAGGCCGCTGAGGGTGCTGAGCCGAAGGCGGAAATTTCTGCGGATGAAGTTGTTATCGAGATCGGCGGCAAACAGACACTCGAGGCCTTTACCGAAGCGCTGACAGGCGCGACGGTCGGGCAGGAGATGGATGTCGACGTTTCGTATCCGGAGGATTTCGGCGAGCGGCGCCTGGCGGGGAAGACGGTCGCGTATCACCTGACAGTGAAGGGCATCAAGCGCAAGATGATGCCGGAGCTGAATGACGAGTTTGCAAAAGAACTCGGTGAGTATGACTCGTTCGAGGACTTCAAGACGAAGCTGCGGGAGAGCCTGGAGCACAACAAGCAGCGCCGCGCAGCAGCCGAAGGTCGCGACAAGCTGATCGATGCGCTGGTGGCGCGGTTCCAGTTTCCTGTGCCTGAGACACTTGTACAGCAGCAGGTGGATGCGCGGCTGGAGCGCGGACTGCGCGCGCTGGCCATGCAGGGCATGTCGGCAGATCACATGAGGCAGTTGAACTTCGACCGGCTGCGCACAGCGCAACGCGATACCGCACTGCAGGAGACGAAGGGCGCGCTGATTCTTGATCGCATCGCGGATGAAGAAAAAGTGGAAGTACCTGACGAGGAAGTGGAGAAGCAACTTCAATACTTCGCCATGGAGCAGAGGGAACCCGTTGAGACACTGCGGCAGCGTTTGACGCAGGATGGCGGGCTCGCTAGAATCCGTGAACAACTACGCCGCGAAAAAACTGGCAACCTACTCTATGAGCGTCTCGCTTCGTAGCAGTCCGCATTTTCTTACACGCACCAACCTGTTTTAGGAGACGGCATGGCATTGGTCCCGATGGTTGTAGAGCAGACGAGCCGAGGCGAACGCGCCTACGACATCTACTCTCGATTGCTTCGCGACAACATTATCTTTCTGGGCACTCCGATTGATGATCAGATTGCCAACCTGATCATCGCGCAGATGCTCTTCTTGTCTGGAGAGGATCCCGACAAGGACATCCAGCTTTACATCAATTCGCCGGGCGGATCGATCACAGCCGGCCTGGCGATCTATGACACGATGCAGTTCATCAAGAACGATGTTGTGACGTATTGCATCGGGCAGGCGGCCAGCATGGGCGCATTTCTATTGATGAGCGGGAAGGCAGGCAAGCGCTTTGCGCTGCCAAACTCACGGATCCTGGTACACCAGCCGTCGATGGGCGGCCTCTCAGGTCAGGCGACGGATATCGATATTCACGCGCGCGAGATTCTGCGAATTCGCGAGATTACTAATAAGTTAATGGCGAAACATACAGGCCAGGCTCTGGACCGTATTGAGCGCGATGTTGAGCGCGATTTCATAATGAATGCGCCACAGGCGAAAGAGTACGGCATTATTGATGAGATAATCGATCGGCCTCGCACTTAGCGTGGCCTTTAGGTTTGAGGGCTGTTTGAGGGCTAAGGAATGAAGACGCGCACGGGATCTGACGACACGCTTCGTTGTTCGTTTTGCCATAAGTCGCAGGACGCTGTAGCGAAGTTGATTTCATCGCCCAGCGATTACCCGCGTGCATACATCTGCGACGAGTGCGTTGCCGTTTGCAACAGCATCCTCGAAGATGATCGCGCTGAAACTCCTCCCGGGGCCGCGCCTGCGCATCTGCCGAAGCCACAGGAAGTGAAGGCGTTTCTCGACGAGTATGTGATCGGGCAGGAAACCACGAAGAAGAAGCTCGCGGTCGCTGTTTATAACCACTACAAACGCATCCAGATGAACCGCGTGCGGGGTAATGAAGTCGAGCTCGCGAAGTCGAATATCCTGCTGGTCGGGCCGACGGGTAGTGGTAAGACACTGCTCGCGCACACGCTTGCAAAGATGCTGGACGTGCCATTTGCCATCGTTGACGCCACGACTCTGACCGAAGCGGGTTACGTCGGCGAAGACGTTGAGAACATCATTCTGAAGTTGCTGCAGGCCGCGGATGGCGATGTTGCGCGAGCGCAGAGCGGCATTATCTATATCGATGAGATCGACAAGATCGGCCGCAAGGACGAGAATCCGTCGATCACGCGCGACGTGAGCGGCGAGGGCGTGCAACAGGCACTGCTCAAGATTCTTGAAGGAACGGTCGCGAATGTTCCGCCGCAGGGTGGGCGCAAGCATCCGCATCAGGAATTTACCCCGGTAGACACAACAAATATTCTGTTCATCTGTGGCGGGGCGTTCGTCGGACTCGAGCGGGTTGTCGGCCGCCGGGTGGGCAAGAAGGCGCTGGGTTTCAAGGCAATCGCTGATCGCGCCGGGCAGGAGAAGGACGCGACGCCAGCGCAGCGCGACATCGAGTTATTGCGACAGTCAGAGCCGCAGGACCTGATTCGCTACGGCTTGATTCCGGAGTTTGTGGGACGCCTGCCAGTGCTCGGCATTCTGGATGAACTGGATGAGGTCGCGCTTGTAGAGATTCTGACGAAACCGCGCAACGCGATCCTGAAGCAGTACCAGCGGCTGTTTGAGTATGAAGGTGTGAAGGTCAACTTTTCTGCTGAAGCGACCACTGCGGTCGCGCGCGAAGCATTGGCACGCAAAGTCGGTGCGCGTGGATTGCGCATGATTCTCGAAGAGCTGATGCTCGACTTGATGTATCACCTGCCAGGCAACAAGAAGATCAAGGAGCTTGAGGTCACGGCGGAGATGGTGCAAAGGCGCGATCTCACCGTTTCGCTGCTCGAGAAGGCCGGCTAGTAGACGGTTGTTCGTGGTTCCGCAGTGGTACCGATCGCGGAGTGAGCCTTGGCGACCGTCGTCAATCCAATTCAGTTTCCCTGTGGAGAGGCGCATGCGCTCGCACTGGCGCAGGACGAGCGTTGCGCCGAACTTACACGCAAATGGGTGATGCTCGCGTGTATTTTCGCGTCGAGCCTCGCGTTCATAGACGGCACCGTCGTCAATGTTGCGCTGCCTGAGTTACAGAAGATCTTCTCCACCACAGTCTCGCGTGTGCAGTGGGTGCTGGAGAGCTACCAGCTGCTTTCTTCGGCTTTGCTGCTGGTCGGCGGGGCGCTGGGAGACCACTATGGACGCCGTCGCGCTCTTGGCGCGGGAGTGCTGATCTTTGTGGCGGCGTCGATCTGGTGCGGTGTTGCACCGACTATCAATCAGTTGATCGTGGCACGCGCCGTCGAGGGCGTGGGCGCAGCGCTGATCGTTCCGACAAGTTTGTCGATGCTGGCTTCAGCGTATCCGCCGGAATTGCGCGGCGGCGCGATTGGCTCCTGGGCTGCGTGGACGGGGCTGTGTGCTGCGCTTGGTCCGGTTGCCGGCGGATGGCTGATAGAGCACGCCTCATGGCGACTTATCTTCTTCCTGAACGTACCGGTCGGAGCAGTGGTGTTGGTGCTGCTGACCCGGATTCCCGAGAGTCGCGGATTGAAAGAGGGCGATCGCTCGCAGTTGGATTGGTTGGGCGCGGCGTTGATCACACTTTCACTCACGGCAATCGTGTTGGGATTGCTGGATGGCCCGGTGCTGGGTTGGTCGTCGCGGCGTGTGGTCGTTGCGTTGGTTGCCGGCGGCGTACTGCTTGTCGCTTTTTTACGGGTTGAGGCGACGCGCACAAACGCGATGATGCCGCTCCGTCTCTTTCATTCGAGGGAGTTCACCGCTGCAAACATATTGACCTTTTTTTTGTATGCATCGCTGGGCGGATCGCTATTCTTTTTACCGTTCTATTTGATTCAGATAAAGCGTTTCAGTGCGACTGCGGCCGGCGCATCTTTCCTGCCATTCATCGCGCTGATGTTTTTGTTCTCAGCGCGTGTTGGGGAGCTGATGTCGCGTGTGGGGGCGCGGTTGTTACTGGTTGTGGGAGCGGTAATCGCCGGGTGTGGGTTTGCCCTGTTCGGCTTGTTGATGACGCAGCCCGGGTACGTCCGCGGAGTGCTGCCTGCGGTTCTGATGCTTGGCATCGGCATGACGCTGAGCATTGCGCCGTTAACGGCGACAGTGATGAATTCGGTGCCGCAGCAGGAAAACGGCGTTGCATCCGGTGTGAACAATGCTTTATCGCGCGTTGCAGGCTTGCTTGCGGTGGCGCTTCTGGGGGCAGTGCTGCAGGGGACGTTCTCAAAAAAACTGTCCGCTGAACTGAACAATTCGAACCTCAGTGAGGCACAACGAGTCGAGCTGTGTGCGCAGAGAAACAAGCTGAACGAGGCGCGACTCGCAACGGCGAGCGTCGACGCGCAGATGGAGGCAAAGCGCGCTCTCAATGCCGCGTTCATCGCTGGGTTCCGGCGAGTGATGGACCTATCGGCTGCGGGCTGTGTCGCCGGTGCGATTATTGTTGCGTTCATGATCCGCCGCAGCAGCGGCGCCCCGCGCAAACTCAGTGGGGTGGCAAGTGGATGAGCTGACTCGCTATGCGTTTGGTCGCCGCAGAAAATGGAGAAAACGGCGCTCAAACACCTTTACTGCCGGGCAGGAAACAAGAAGCGGAGAAAAGGTTCCACGCGCTTAGCCCAGGCCTCCTCATCGTGAGTCCCGCCCTCGACCCGCATATAGAGCAAGTCTTCGTGGTCGCGCCAGCCGCGCTTCAGCAACAGTTTGTGAAGCAGGACAGAATCGTTGAGCGAGCTCTTTCCGCCTTCGCGCGTGCCCATGTCAAGCCAGATGCGCGGGCGAATCTCGATCTCTGCCTCGTTCACAAAGGCCAGGATGCTCTTGTGGTCCCACCACACAGAGGGCGACAGGACGGCGAGCTTGCCGAAGACTTCGGGGTGAGCCAGACCGAGGAAGAGCGTGACCAGGCCGCCGAGCGAGGAGCCGCCAAGGCCGGTGTTTTCGCGGTCGGGCAGCGTCCTGTATTCGTTGTCAATGAAGGGCTTCACTTCTTCGATCAGCATCAGGCCGTAGAGGTCTGCATCGCCCCCACCCATCTTCGGGTTGCGGGTTGGGGTGTATTCAGCGAGTCGATGCGCGCCGGTGTTGTAGATGCCCACGATGATGAGCGGCTCTACCGCGCCTTCGGCAATCAGGCGGTCGGCCGTCTCGTGCACCGCCCAAATGCGACCGGGGACGTATGCTGTTTTGCGGTCGAAGAGATTCTGTCCGTCGTGCAGGTAGAGCACCGGGTAGCGGCGGTCGCTCTCGTCGTATCCCTCGGGAACGTAGACAATGATGTCGCGATCTGTCGACAGGATGTTTGAGTGAAACTGGGGGTGTCGGCGAAGCCGGTCGTACCTAACTTCCTGTTCCTCTTCCACGCTGGTTGGCGCGTAGTCTAACTCTTCAGTCTCGGGCACTCGACCTTCAACCTCGTCTTTCATTCAATTCACTGTTTCTTGGTATTTGATGCTTCAGCAGTCTTGTTGGCGGCAGCCGAGGGTCTGCTTTTGTTACAGTGTGACGACAGAAAATCTAGGTTAGCAGCTTGCCTTGCAAACAAGGCGCCGGCCAGGCAGACAAAATTTGAATCGTGAATATCACAAATGGCATTCGTCGCGTCTTGGTCGCGATATGGAGTTGTTGGTCTTCGGCCACGCGGGCGTGCCGGCGATTGTGTTTCCAACCTCGCAAGGGCGCTTTTTCGAATTTGAAGACCGCGGGATGATTGCCTCGGTCGCACACAAAATCGACGCGGGGCAGCTGCAGTTCTTTTGCGTTGATTCGGTGGATGCCGAGAGCTGGTACAACCGCAATGTTCCGCCGCGCTGGCGCATCGCTCGCCAGGTCCAGTTTGAGAACTACGTAGTGGACGAGGTGCTGGCCCTGCTTCGACAAAAGAACCATGATTCGCACTGCATCACCGTGGGCGCAAGCTTTGGTGGATACCACGCTGTGGATATTGCGCTTCGGCACCCCGATACTTTCACGGGATTTCTTTCCATGTCGGGCGCATTTGATGTTTCGACATTTCTTCGTGGGTATTACGACGACGATGTATATTTCCATACGCCGCCGCACTACATTGCGAACATGGGAGACCCATGGTTTCTCGATCGCTATCGCAGGAACACGTATCTGTTGGGAACGGGTAACGATGATCAGTGCCTGGGACAGAATGAGTATCTTGCAGGACTGTTTCGCGCGAAGGGAATTCCGCACCGGCTCGATGTATGGGGCGATTGGAATTCGCATGACTGGCCGACCTGGAAGCGCATGATGAATGAGTATTTGTAGGGGGCGCAAATTCGCTAGACTACTTGCAATAGGTTGTAGTCGAGAGGGAACGAGTCGTGAAGCGAGTTGGTGTTTTGTTCGGAATGGAAGATACGTTTCCTGGTGCGCTGGTCGAGCGCATTAATGCGATGGGTCACGATGACGTCAAAGCAGAATTTGTCGAAGTCGGTGGCGTCAAGATGGCGGAGCCCTCAGGCTATGCCGTGATCGTTGACCGCATCTCGCACGACATTCCGTTCTATCGCGGTTATCTGAAAAATGCGCGTCTGACCGGCACGGCGGTGATTAACAATCCATTCTGGTGGTCGGCGGACGATAAGTTCTTTAATTACGCATTGGCACACAAGCTGGGCGTAGCGGTGCCGCGGACTGTGCTCTTGCCGCATAAGCGCTTTCCCGAGGGGACGACGGAACGCTCGATGCGCAATCTGCAGTTTCCGCTGGATTGGGATGGCATTTTTGAATATGTCGGTTTCCCGGCATTTTTGAAGCCTTTTGATGGGGGCGGATGGCGCGACGTCTATCACGTGCACAATCGCGAAGAGTTCTTTTACGCGTATGACCAGTCGCGCGATCTCTGCATGACGCTGCAGGCTGCGGTGAAGTTTAATGAATACTTCCGTTGCTATGTCGTCGGGCAGGAGAAGGTGCATATCATGCCCTATGATCCGCGGCGTCCGCATCACGAGCGGTACATCCAGGACCCGCCAGCGTATGACCGGAAATTGATTGCACGCGTGGAGAAGGATGCGCTGACGCTGTGCCGGGCGTTGGGCTATGACCTGAACACGGTGGAGTTTGCGGTGGAAGACGGCGTACCATATGCCATCGACTTCATGAATCCGGCGCCGGATGCAGACCTGCATTCGGTAGGGAGAGCGAATTTTGACTGGATTGTGGACGCCGTGGCTGAGTTAGCTGTGAAGAAAGCGCAACAGAAGCCGCAGGAAAGCGGTTTCCTGTGGTCGGCGTTTCTCGGTGGGGAACCGGTCGGCAAGGGCAGGAAAACGCCCGCGAGGAAAGCCGCGGCGAAAACGGCAGCGAAGAAGCCGGCCACGCGGAGCACTAAGGCAAAATAAGCCTCAGCATGCGTTGCGCAAAATGCGGAAGGGTGGGCCGGGTGGCTATGCCGCTTGTGCCTTGGGCGGGCGTTCCGCAAGGGACGATTTCGCCGGTGTGTGGGGCGCCGGTGCACTTTTACCGTTTGCGCGTCTCTGCACGGGGGTTTGACATCCTGCAAGTGCGGGTCGATGAACCGCAGAAAACTGGTACACTCAGGCTCCGTTTGCGCGGCTCAAGTTGACCAGGAGGCACGATGCGCCCATCGTTTTCCATTGGCATCGAAGAGGAGTACCAGACCATTAATCCTGAGACGCGCGACCTGTGCTCTCACATCAAGACGGAAATGCTCGCGAAGGGCAAGATGCGGCTTGAGGAGCGCGTCAAGGCTGAAATGCATCAGTCAGTGGTCGAGGTTGGTACGCGCATCTGCAAGACCATCGACCAGGCGCGCGAAGACCTCTATGATCTGCGGCGGCAGATGATCCATCTGGCCGAGGAGCATGGTCTGGTCCTTGTAGCAGGCGCGACCCATCCTTTCGCAGACTGGCGGGTGCAGGATATCTATCCGGATGAACGGTACGCGCGCGTGGTGGAAGACCTGCAGATGGTTGCGCGCTCGAATCTGATATTCGGGTTGCATGTGCATGTGGGCATCGAAGATCGCGAAGCAGCCATCCGACTCATGAATGCGCTGCGATATTTTTTGCCGCACCTGTTGGCCCTTTCTTCCAACTCGCCGTTCTGGCACGGCAGCAACACCGGCTTGAAGAGCTATCGCGCCAAGGTTTTCGACAAATTCCCGCGCACAAATATTCCTGACAGCTTTTCCAGTTGGAGCGAGTTTGAGAACTTCTGCAATCTGCTCATCAAGACCAACTGCATGGACAATGCGAAGAAGATCTGGTGGGACATTCGGCCACACCCGTTCTTCAGCACGGTCGAAATACGAATCTGCGATATTCCGCTGCGTGCTGAGGAAACGATTGCGATCGCGGCTCTGATTCAGGCGACCGCCGCAAAACTGTGGAAGCTCCACAACCAGAACCAGGATTACAGGCAGTATTCGCGCGCACTTTTGATGGAGAACAAGTGGCGTGCGGTGAGGTATGGCATCAGCGGCAAGCTGATTGATTTCGGCAAAGAGGAAGAAGTGAACGAGGACGACCTGATTCGCGAATACCTCGCGTTCGTCGATGATGTGGTGGACGAACTGGGCAGCCGTGAGGCGGTTTTCAGCGTGAACAAGATTCTTGAGACCGGTTCAGGTGCTGACCGGCAGTTGGCCGTTCACGCGAAAAACGGCGGCGATCTGCGGGCGGTGGTTGACTACATGGCTGAGGAGACGCGGTTTGGCTTGTTCTAAGACTTGTAGAGTGAGTGGGCCCGTGAATGATAGCCTCTGCGTCGCATTTTTCGTTGGGCCGTTTGTTGCATTTGTTGCAATTGTGTAAACATATTCCTGATGAGTTCGACGTTGCTTCCCCCACATAACCTGCTTTCAACCGCATATCCGACAGAGTTCAAGCCCGGCGCTGAGACCGCAGTGAAGACCTGTCTGCGCATCGCTCCGACTGAAAAAGTGACGCTTATCACCGACGAAGCGACCATCGAGATCGCCGCGTCACTGGCTGCGCAATTGGAAGCCGTCGGTTGCGAATGGAACGCCTTCGTGCTCGAGGACCTCGCGCCCCGGCCGCTGGTCGCCATGCCGTCGGAAGTGCTGGCAGATATGGAGACGAGCCATGTCTCGATCTTCGCGGTGCTGGTCCAGCAGAACGAATTGAAATCGCGCATGCAGATGACGAATGTCGTGAACCGTCGCAAAATGCGTCACGCGCACATGGTCAACATCACGGGCGAAGTGATGGTGGAGGGAATGCGCGCGGATTTCCTGCACATCGATCGGCTGAGCCAGAAGGTGCTCGATCTGGTCCGACCGGCGAAGTTGATTCGCGCCACAACGGCGGCGGGAACCGATATCCGCGCGGAACTGAATCCCGAGTACAAGTGGTTCAAGACGAGCGGCATTATCAGCACGGAGAAGTGGGGAAATCTACCGGGTGGGGAAGTGTTCACTGCGCCGGGTGAAGTGAATGGCACATTCGTGGTTGATGGGGTCGTCGGCGATTATCTGTGTCGCCGATATGGCGCGCTTGCCCAGAATCCGCTCACCATCGAGATTGCGAAGAACAGGATTGTTTCCTGCGATTCTCAGCACAAGCAGCTCCGGGACGATTTCTGGGAATACACCCACCGCGATGAGAATTCGGATCGGGTGGGCGAGTTTGCCATCGGCACCAATATTGGCGTCACACGTGTGATCGGAAATATTTTGCAGGATGAGAAATTTCCCGGGATTCATATCGCCTTCGGGGATCCGTATGGAAACCATACGGGCGCACCGTGGAGTGCGACGACGCATATTGATGTGGTTGGCCTGGGATTCAACATCTGGGTGGATGATCAGCAGATCATGCGCGAGGGCAAGTTCCTGATCGACGCGTAACCGGCCCCTGAGCGACTGTTCAGCGAAGTGCTGTAGCACAATGTGTCGCTGCCGCATCCAATGGTGCATGACGACGCAAGCTCTTCCCAAGAAAAAACTCGGCAATTCCGACCTCGACATTACACGCATCGGCTTTGGCGCATGGGCCATTGGAGGTGGCGATTGGGAGTTTGCCTGGGGTGCACAAGACGACCAGGACTCCATCGACGCGATCCATCGCGCGCTCGATCTCGGCATGAACTGGATTGACACGGCTCCTGTCTACGGGCTGGGTCATTCGGAAGAGATTGTCGGCAAGGCGTTTCGCAGCTACGGCGGGCCGGAGCCCTACGTATTCACCAAGAATTCGATGCGGTGGGACATCAAGAACCGGAAGATCTATCGCAGCCTCAAGGCAAAGTCTCTGCGCGAAGAATTGGAGGGAAGCCTGCGGCGTCTCGGCGTCGACGTCATCGATCTTTTGCAGATTCACTGGCCTGATCCTGAGTCGGAGATTGAAGAGGGCTGGCGCACGATGGCCGGGTTTGTGAAAGAAGGCAAGGTTAGATACATCGGGGTATCGAACTTCACCGTGGCGCAGATGGAGCGGATAAGGCCGATCCACCCTATTACCTCGCTGCAGCCTCCATATAACCTGCTGAACCGCAAGATCGAGTCAGAGATTCTGCCGTACTGCGAGAAAAACAACATCGGCGTTCTCGCCTACTCGCCGATGGCGTCCGGGCTGCTGACAGGTGCGATGACGGCAGAGCGGATTGCGAATTTGCCTGAGGACGATTGGCGAAAACGGAATCCGAATTTTCAGCCGCCGAAGCTCGAGAAGAACCTGGAGCTTGTCGAGGTACTGCGCAAGATTGGTGAGAGGCACGGCCGAACCCCGGGCGAGGTCGCCATCGCCTGGACGCTGCGGAAGCCCGCGGTGACGGGGGCGATCGTTGGAGCACGTAGCCCGAAGCAGGTAGAGGGCGTGATCGGCGCAGCGACGTTCCAGCTGAGTCCGGACGAGGTGCGCGAAATCGATCAATTCGTATACGAGAATGGAGTCGGGCAGGCCTGAGAATTCAGAACTGGAGCTACACTTCTTCACCATGGTTCCTGAATTTCGTAACGACTTCAATTTTCGATATACGCCAGAGCGGTATCACGCGTTCCTGGCGCGGTTGAATAACATCACTCGTTCGAATATTGAGTTTCGTGTCGCGGAGACTCCCTGCTTCTTCCCTCAGTCGCTGCTCCAGGAAATGGCGGACGCGGGATCTGAACTGACGCATCAGCTTGTCGATAGCGAAGGGTACATGCGCCTTTCAGCCGCAGCGGTGCCCGATGCGTACCGAGTGCCCAATGAGTCTGCGCATCCGCATTTCATGACGGTGGATTTCGGTCTGGTGCGCGACGCCAATGACCGTCTACGGCCGAAGCTGGTTGAGCTACAGGCTTTCCCCTCGATCTATGGCTACCAGGCTGTCGTGTCGCAGGAGTACACGACTGAGTTTGATCTCGACCCCAACCTGAGGTGGTTTCTGGACGGCCACGACGATAAGAGTTACTGGTCCCTATTGAAGAAGGTGATCGTGGGCGATCACGCCACAGAAAATGTCGTGCTGGCGGAAATCGATCCGTTGCACCAGAAAACGCTGCCCGACTTCCATGTTCACGAAGACCGGCTTGGCATTCGGACCGTGGATATTTCGCAGTTGGTGAAGCAGGGAGGCAAGCTGCACTATGCCCACGAAGGCAAGCTGATCCCGATCGACCGCATTTACAACCGTGCGATTGTCGACGAAATGGTTCGCAGCAACGTGAAGCTGCCTTTTGACTATCGCGACGATCTGGCCGTGGAATGGGCGGGGCATCCGAACTGGTATTTCCGCATCAGCAAATTTTCCATTCCGCACCTCGATCACCCCAGCGTGCCGCCGGCCGTCTTCCTGGACGATTGGTTTCAAGGCAAGGGCAGGGAAAAGCTGCCGGAGGACCGTGAGCAGTGGGTGTTCAAGCCGCTCTATGCGTTTGCCGGAAAGGGAATCCAGTTCGGGCCGACCGATGCGGAGCTGGATGCAATTCCACTGACCGAGCGGCACAATTATCTGCTGCAGCAGCGAGTGAAGTTTGAGCCGGTGATCGCGACTCCGTTTGGCATGACACAGGCCGAGGTGCGCATCCTGTACGTCTGGCCGGATGGAGAATCGCTGCACCCGGTGCTGACGCTGGTGCGGATGGGGCGGGGGAAGATGATGGGTGTGGACCACAACCGTGATCAGGAATGGGTCGGAGGATCGGCAGCGCTATTTCTTCCGGACAGCTAGGGATGCGCCGTTGTCGCGAATACAGTTGCACTGTTATCGCGCACGTTACTAATGTGTAGTTCTTAAACGCGTAAGTTTGAGATAGCGTCACACGCGTAACTGGGCTAGACTGCTCAGCGGAGGGCGCAGATGTTGATGTATGCAAACGAGACGAACACGTTCGGTGCGGATCAGCTTCGCGCGTCCGTCCGATTCCCCATCCGCCTTCCGATTCGACTGAAAACAGCTGAGGGCGAGATCAACGGCGAGACAGAAAATATCTCCGCAAGCGGATTATCCTTCCTTGTGGAAGGCCAATTGCATGAGAACGCTCGTATCGAGTTCACAATTGCGATGCCTGGTTCTGTAATGGGCTCGCAAGCCGACGTAAATGTGCATTGCATCGGCCGCGTCGTGCGTTGTGAAGGCTCAGAGCCGATGAAGCACGCGGCTGCAGTGATTGATGAATACTATTTTGTTCCCTAGACTAGTGACCCGCATGATTGCAGAACTGGATTCGTTGTCTCCGCCTCCTGAAACCGAAAAGTCCGCGGCCGCAAGTGGGACCATTGCGCCAGTCCGCATCATTCTGGCCGATTCACAAGCTATCTATCGCGTTGGAATCCGCAAGGTCTTTGCGCTGGAAGATGATCTACGCGTAGTGGCCCAGGCGGAGACGCTCCAGAACCTGCACATCGCGATCCAGCGGTTTCCAACCGACATTGTGCTCCTCGAGGGTGGCTTGTTGACGGGCACGCACGACGCTATTCCTGCGCTGCTGCAGGCGGCCCCACATGTGCGCATTATCGTGCAGGTAAACGAAACAGACGAGACGAATACGGTAGAGCTATACCGGCGGGGTGTGCGCGGAGTGATCTCACGCTCGATCGCGCCTGACCTGCTGGTCAAATGCGTCCGTAAAATTGCGCAAGGCGAGACGTGGATCGATAACCAGTCGATTAACTGGGTCATTGAAGCGTATCGGGCCCAAGCTGTGGCGCTGACCAGTCCACGCGTGCAGCCGAAGCTTTCCGACAAGGAATACGCGATTATCAGCTGCGTTACGCAGGGCATGCGTAACAAGGAAATTGCATATCACATCGGCACGACCGAACAGGTGGTCAAGAATTACCTGCGCAAGGTATACGACAAACTGGGCGTATCCGACCGTCTGGAACTGGCTCTATATTGCCTGCATCACCAGTTACTAAAGAAGCATCCTGCCGGGTCCCCGACTCTGGTCTCGAAGCGGGACGATCAGCATGACGCTCAGTCTGCTGTATAGCCGATAGAAGATGCGCGGCAAGCGACCCGCACATTTCTTTTGCATACATTTCGACCTTTACTAAGCCGTTAATCACCCGTTAGTTGTAGTGACTGTGAGACAACTTGGGTGGTAATGCTTGCATACATATAGTCACACCCTGAACTTGAGGTTCTTGCTCCATATGCACGACATACTGCTTGGCATTCTCTTCCTTTGCATGGTGCTGTTTCCAGCCGCCATCGCAATGCGCTCTGGTAACGAGCGAGAAACTTCACTGCATACAGTAGACAAGCCAGAAGTCAATCATTTCATCAGCTAACTAACGCGACACTGCCACACTTGCGTACTACCCCAGTCTCTCAGATCACTTTGGGCGTTCCAGCTCAAACCTGTCACGCGTTCGGCTGTATGTCGCACCCGCCATGCGGCCGACCGCGTCCAGCTTGTCAGGATCGATCCGGTAATTCGTTAGCAGGTCATGGCGAACGTGGAACCGCACGACCTCGCCCAAAACAATGTTTCCGCCGAGCGGGCCTGGGCTGACTTCGACCATCTGCAGCAGCTTGCACTCCATGTGGACGGGGGATTCGGCGACGCGGGGCGCGCCCACCATTACTCCCGGAACAGGCGTCAAGCCTGCCAATTCAAACTCATCGACATCCGCGGGTACGTCTGCTGACGTCACGTTCATTTGCGCGGCAAGCCGCTCGGGAACGATATTGACCACGAATTCGCCGGTCTCGTGAATATTGCGCAGAGTGTCCTTGCGCAGTGGCATGCCGGGCGCAGGATTGCCGCGATTGACGGGGCAGAAGGCGATGACCGGCGGATTGGCGCATACTCCGGTGAAGAAGCTGAACGGCGCAAGATTGCGCACGCCGTTCGCATCTACCGTGGAGACCCATGCAATCGGGCGCGGAACAATGGTGCCGACCATTAGTTTGTACAGATTGCCCGGCTCGTGTTCCGCCGGATCAAAAGCCACCATGGCTGCGCTGGACTGGTTCACTGTCATTATTTGATTGATCCGGCGGGTTCGGCCTTCTTCTGTTTTTCCTGTAAGTCCTTTGCTCCCCAGCTTGCCCAGTACTCTTTCCACTCGACCTCTTCGCCGGCGGGCAGAACGTGGATGGGATTCAGGCCGTCGAGCATCACTGCATACTCGTCAGTTGCGGTCTTTTTGTGCTGGTTGGCGAGTGCTTTTGGGTGTGGTCCATGGTGTATTCCACGTGGATGTAGCGTGGCGTATCCCGGCTCAATGTTGTCTTTACTGAAAAAGTCTCCATCGTGGTAGAAGAGGAACTCATCGTAGTCGGTGTTGCGGTGGAAAAAGGGCACGCGCAGCGCTTGCGGGTCCTGCTCGAGCGGCCGCGGGAGAAAGCTGCAGATTACTGCGCCTGCGGTAAGGAAGGTAGTGTGGGCGCTGGGCGGCAAATGAGCGCGGTGGCTCATGATCGGACGAATGTCGCGCAGGTTGATCTTCCACACCGTCAGGTCGCCTTTCCAACCGACGACGTCGAGCGGATTGAACGGATAAAAGACCTTGGAATAATCGTCCTCGCAGCGGATACGCACTTCATATTCGCGCTCGCCTTCATCCTTGGCTCGTTTGTATTCCTGTGGCTCGGGGAAGGTGATGACGCCGGGGTCGTAAAGCGCGTGGTGCCCGAGCAGGCCCTTCTCCGGCTGCTCGAACTCGCCCTTTGATTCGATGATCAAGAAGAAATTGTCTGTCGTGCGCGGCACGATGCGATATGTGACGGCGCGCGGCAGGTTGATGTAGTCGCCCTTTTCAAATTCGATCGGGCCGAAGTCGGTCTCGATCGTTCCTTCACCGCGATGGACGAAATAGAGCTCGTCACCATCTGCGTTGCGGAAGTAGAAGGGCATCGGCGCCGAGCGGCGAGAGACGAGCACCTTGATGTCGTTGTTCGCGAGGAATGCCGTGGGCGCGCCGTCCGCGTCGTGCAGATCGGTGGGCTGCAGCTTGTTGAGGTCGAAAAGATGCGGGCGGAGTTTCCCCTCGAAGCGCAACCAGTTTGTCGGCGGGTTCGCGTGATAGAGATGCGACGCCTTGCCAAAAAATCCCTTGCGGCCGTGCTCTTCTTCAAATGTTCCTTCGGGCAGGGCAACGTGAGCCTGAGATGCGGTCTTGCCTCGTTTCAGCGGATACATGGGTTCTAGCTCCTTTGTGGGCGGACCACGCGATTGCGTAGCACGCCAATCTTTTCAATTTCCAGTTCAATGATGTCGCCAGGCTGAACCCAGCGGTTCAGTTCAAGCCCGCAGCCGGTGCCGACAGTGCCGGAACCGATGATATCTCCTGGATAGATCGTGTCGTCCTGACTTACAAATTCAATCATCTGCTCGAACGACCAGTGCATGTCGCGCGAGTTACCGCTGGACCACTGTTCGCCGTTGACGCGTGCCGTCATCTGCAGCGCGTACGGATCGGCGATTTCGTCGCGAGTGACCATCCAGGGCCCAAGAGCGGAGGACCAGTGCTTGCCTTTCGCGGGGCCGAGGCGCACCTTCATTTCGCGGCGCTGGATATCACGCGCGCTGAAATCGTTGAGGATGGTGTAGCCCGCAATGTACTCGCGCGCTTCCGAGGCATGAATGTTGCGGCCCTGCTTTCCGATGATCGCGGCCAGCTCGAGTTCGTAATCGAACTTCTCAGTGAAACTCGGCCACAGAGCATCCTGATCGCTGCCGAGCAGGTTGTGATGGCCGGTCTGGTAGTAGACAGGAATCTCGTACCACTCCTGCGGCATCAACTCGCCGCGCCGCTCGAATCCAACCTTAACGTGCTGCTCGAATGCGAAGAAGTCGCGGAGCGAGCGTGGATCGGGCAGCGGCGTGAGCAGGCGAATTTCTTCCATGCGATACCGGATGGTCTCATCCCGCTCGCCTTTGCAGTTCCCCGGAGGCAGCCTGGCGATCGCTTCCTGCGCGAAATGCATCGCTCGCGCGCCGCCATCAAGAAGACCGCGCATAGTGCTAGGCACCAGGGCATCCGCGAGTGAATAGCTGCGGTGCTCGCGAGCGGTGGCAAAGTTGAGGTCGATTACGCCATCTTCGACAACCGCTCCCAGACGCCGCTGGCGCCCGACATGCGTCGCGACCTCAAAAGTGCAAAGTTTCATCGTGGCTTCGTGTCGACCGCGTCTTACAAATTGCCGCGTGCTTCCTGCTCGCGTTCGATCGCTTCAAAGAGCGCCTTGAAGTTGCCCTTGCCGAAACTACGGCTGCCTTTGCGCTGAATGATTTCAAAGAACACAGTCGGACGGTCCTCGACGGGACGAGTGAAGATTTGGAGCATGTAGCCTTCGTCGTCGCGATCGACCAGGATGCCGAGCTTTTCGAGTTCATCGATCGGCTCATCGATCTTGCCGACGCGTGCCTGCAGCTCAGCGTAATAAGAGTGCGGCACCTTTAGAAACTCGATGCCTTGCTGCTGCAGTTGCGCGACGGTCGACAGAATGTCGTCTGTCGCGAGCGCCATGTGTTGTACTCCGGGCCCCTGGTAGAAGTCGATGTACTCCTCGATCTGAGATTTGCGGCGGCCTTCCGCCGGCTCGTTGATCGGGAACTTCACATAGCCGTTTCCATTGGCCATGACCTTCGACATCAGGGCGGAGTACTCCGTCGAAATATCGTTGTCGTCGAAGTGCTGGTAGAGACCGAATCCCATGACGTCGCGGTAGAAATCGACAAACCGGTTCATCTCATTCCAGCCGACGTTGCCGACGGTGTGGTCGATATGTTTCAGCCCGACAGGCCGCGCAATGGGATCGTCGGCCACCGGACGAAAGCCGGGCAGAAACACGCCGCGGTAGTTGCTGCGTTCGACGAAGGTGTGGATCGTGTCGCCGTAGGTCGCGATGCTCGACATGGTGACGCGGCCGTTCTCGTCTTCCAGCGTGAAGGGTTCGCGTACGCTGCGTGCGCCGCGTTTGGTCGTCTCAATCCATGACTTCGTTGCGTCGTCGACCCAAAGCGCGATGTCGTGGACGCCGTCTCCGTGCTTGTAGATGTGGTCGGCGATCTCGTTTCCGGTGCGCAGGGGCGTGGTCAGCACGAAGCGCACTTTGCCTTGCTGCAGGACGTAGGAAGCCCGGTCGCGAACCCCGGTTTCAGGCCCTGCATAGGCGACCAGCTTCATGCCGAACGCAGCGCGATAGAAGTAAGCGGATTGCCGCGCATTGCCGACGTAGAACTCGACATGGTCGGTGCCATTCAGGGGGAGAAAGTCTTTTGTTGTCTGCGATGGAGTCTGGGTCAGGGTCGCCATTTTTCGATAATCCTCGAAGGTAGAACTACGAGCCCATCCCGGGCCCGCGCGAACTCTCTAGGGTATACCGGCCCGCGAAGAGTTGACCAGCCGTGCGCAAGGCGGGTAGTGGGCCAGTTTGAACTCCGGGGCAACCAAGTTACCTATAACCCCGTTTTCCGGGAACTACGGGACTTGTCCGACAAGCGGACTATTCGGTCAGGTGGATTGTTCTCAGTCATGGAGCGAGTGGGCGACGAGATAAATGGTTTTAATCGGCTTTCAAGGCCTGTCTCTGCTGATTGCAATTTCATTTCCCGGATCGATAATTTGCGAGACAATTCCAAGCCGGTCGGCTGCTTCGAGGAACATTCGTTCAACATCTGGCAATTCGGAATAGACAGGCGGGTTGTGAAACGCCCCGTAGTGTATTGGACAAGCGACTCTGGCTTCGAGGATCGCAGCAGCGGATGCGGCTTGATCTGGCATCAGATCGGCTGGGATGCCACTGGGTTTCATATTCGGAAACTGCGTGATGGCGCCGTTGATCGGAAGAAATGCGACGTCCGGCGGACCGCACCGAGCCCGGATCTTCCACCAATGGCCATGCCAAAGTGTGTCGCCAAAATGCATGAGCTTGATATTTTCAAACTCGACTAGGAACGAGACCTGCGGGTCACCCAAGCCATCAACCGCGGGCAACGCAGTCACGGTGAATGGCCCGACTGAAATCGGTTCATAGAGAGTCGCCCCGATGACGGTGAACCCATCGCGCGCAATCTTCCGTGCGTTGACAGGATCACAAAACACCTTCGCATCCGGTCGAAGTTTTCGCCGCAGGGCATCGGGATCGTAGTGGTCAGGATGCAGGTGCGTGACCAGTGCAAAGTCGAGAAGTTCGGAACCGAATACGATCGGCAAGCGCGGATCGCCCATCAATGACCGGATCGGTGCCGTGTGCTCCAACAGGTCAATGACGAGAGTAGCCCCTCCGGACTCGATTTCGACGCCAGCCCAGAAAAGCCGCACAATCCGCATGCGCACATCATATCTCGTGGCTGCGATTGCCCGGATCGAATGAAGCATCATGCTCAGTCGTATCCTGCTCGTCGCTATCACTTCCTCATGCCAGCGTGCGCTGCTGCCCAAGAGGATACCGGGCCTGCACCCGACGTCGAAGAGATCCATCACCTCATTGAGCGGTATACCAAAGTCGTAGACACGGTCGACCTAAACCGGCTTCTCGGAAAGGTGAAATCGAACTGCGTGCAAAGTCGCCTTTTCGGAAACTTCAGTCATTCACTGCAAACTGACCCACTACCGCAAGGCGTCAATCGATCTTCGACAAAGAACTTACCGGCAAGCAGACTTTTCGCGTAACGCGAATTGTCTCCGGATGGACCGTGATCTGGGTACAATCCCGAGAGGCGCCGCGCCTATGGAGATAGGGATGTCCCATCTATGGCGAATATTCCTCACCCTGCTGTTTATTTTTCCCTTCTCTTCATCTGCACAAGAGACACACAGCCATAACGCACCTGAGAAACTGGGAAAAGTATCGTTTCCGATTTCCTGCACACCGGCAGTTCAGCAGCAGTTCGACCGGGCGGTCGCGCTGCTTCACTCGTTCGCTTACACCGACGCCGAAAATGCATTCCGGGGCGTGGCAGAACTGGATCCTCGCTGTGCGATGGCGCATTGGGGCATCGCAATAACGCACTTTCACCAGCTTTGGGACCCGCCCGTTTCACCCGCCGCAATTTCGACTGCCCAACAGGAAATCCAGCGGGCGCAGGAGATCGGGGCGGGCTCCGAACGCGAGCGCAAATTCATCAACGCGCTGGGCTTGATATATCAGGATGCTGCCACCATTCCGTACCGCACGCGGGCGTTGAACTACGAGCACGCGATGAGCAATCTCGCTTCAGAGAACCGGAAAGATGTCGAAGCACAGGTGTTTTACGCGCTCGCACTCCTGTCGAACGCATCTCCTGCCGACAAGACTCATGCGAAGCAGAAACAGGCGGCCGATCTGCTTGAGCCGCTTGATCGCACCTACCCGCAACACCCAGGAATCCCTCACTACCTCATCCACGCTTACGATAATGCGGAACTCGCGCCGAGAGGCCCCCCCGCGGCAAGAGCCTACTCCCAGATTGCACCCTCAGCGCCGCATGCATTGC
>Ga0207155_1092_pt1 | contig 21230 bp, 22 predicted proteins | sample Alteio_BWMinHeat_26_FD_153515 | JGI IMG/M metagenome (GOLD analysis project Ga0207155, IMG submission 153515) | Enriched cells from forest soil in Barre Woods Harvard Forest LTER site, Petersham, Massachusetts, United States -... | ecosystem: Environmental > Terrestrial > Soil > Temperate forest >... | reverse complement strand
ACTATGAATGAGGAGATCTATGAGATTTTTAGCTCTAATTGGAATTACCGTTGCCATCTCAGGTTTGGCCCAAGCTGATGATACAATGATTACATCATTTTCTGTGAGCCAGCCCAGCGGACTTCAGGCTTTAGAGAAGAAGTGCCCCGCAGTGGATAAAGGCATTGGCGCTTATGCCTCCCAAAATAAAGTCAAAGTTGAAAGAATTCTTAGTCTTCAAATGACTGAAGCTGCTTTGGCTCAACCAGGTATGAATAACAGTTTTTTTTCAGATCGGGAGTCGGGAACCAAACTTTTTAGCACCTCTGCTGAAGTTCTGCTCGAGAACAATGAGCATGTCACTGTAGCGCTTGGGTATTCACTCTGCCTCTAAGGTATAAGGTAATGTAGGTACCAGGTTCATTTTTCGTTAGCACTGCGTCCAAAGTCGTAGACTTTATGGTGATTTTAAAAAGGAGTACTTCCATGCTTCGCCTTTTAGCTGTAATAATTTTTCTATCCGGCCCGATAATGGCTTCGGCAGATCAATGCCAACCGATATCGGCATCCATAAACGTAGCTGACACCGGAGGGGTGTTTCAAATCGATAAGGGCTGCGACTTAAACGGTTCCACATATTCCTACGGAATTTACCCAAACGGAAAACCTCAGTTAAAAGTTACGACGAGTACGCAGACATCAGAGACTGACATTAAGATTTATAACCAGGACAAATCTAAACCCAAGACTAAGAATGATCTTGATAGCTGCATTAAAACCATCGTGACCTCTGGCTCAGGGTTGAGTGCAAATCAGCGGGCGCAAGCCGAAATCGCAGCACAAGTTCTATTAAGTGGAGAGCTGGATTATAACGACGTCCTCTCTCAGCTCGTAGCCATTTGCTTCACGGATTCGAACTAGCACGATATTCCGCCCCACCGGAGGCGATGTCCGACTTCATGGTAATTTTTTAATCAAATACAGATTTATTTGAGTTGAGCTTGATTTGCTTTTTGCATTGCCTTTGTAATGCGAGGTTGGAATTGCATGGAGCAAGAGAAAAGCAGAAGTATTTGGGAGCTGCTCAGCGATGTCTTCCGAGAAATAGCTGTCCTATGGTGGGTCTTTGGGGTGCTTTTAGAGCACGAACATAGGGATTACATCCGTGGAATTGTCATATGTCTTGGAAGTATGATAATATTTAGTTTGAGTATTGTTTTTGAAGGACAGAGAGACCGTATGGAGAAGAAAATTAAATGAGCCTGAGTTATATCGCAGGGCTACTAACTGGATCTCTATTGCTTGTCCCTATTGGGTATATCTACACTTATTATAGGAACAAAAACCAGGCTAAGCACCGGTAGCCTTGACAACTGCCTGATAATGATCAGTTTTAAAATACTTGCCGATTCTAGTTAAATTGGGCTATAAAAGTCCCTTAGTTATTGTTCTAAAAGAGGTTTTAGGGAAAATGAAAGACGGAATACATCCAGAATTTTTTCGTGCAAAAGTAACCTGTGTTTGTGGGAATTCTTTTGAAGTCGGATCAACCAAAAAAGAGATGGGCATTGATATTTGCTCGGCATGCCATCCCTTCTTCACCGGTAAGCATAAGCTTATGGATACAGAAGGTCGAATTGAACGCTTCCGTAAAAAATACGCTGCCACAGCGACCGCAAAGAAATAAATTTTTTCAACCACTTAAATGGGGTTTGTTTGCGGCATCGACGATGCCTGTTGGGGGTCAAGCTGTAATTGAGGGTGTGATGATGCGCTCCCCACATTCTATGGCTGTCGCCATTCGAAAACCTTCAAAGAAAATTGTTATAAAAGAATTTAAATGGGTCAGTCTTTCTGATCGTCACACCTTTTTAAAGAAACCGGTTTTTCGGGGCATGGCCATGCTCATCGAAGCATTAATGAACGGAATGCAGGCTTTGAGTTTCTCAGCAGAGCAAGCGGCCCTTGGAGAATCTGAGAAAGACAATTTAAATGTCACCCCTATCACAAACAGCACTGATCTTCTTTCAAAGAGCGCCATTATTCTCAGCATGATTACAGCACTGGGTATGGGTTTATTTATGTTTGTGGTTTTACCACACCTCCTTACTGATTTTTTAGGACGCCATTATTTTTCAGGGTTTGGTATAAACACATTTAAATTTCATCTTGTTGATGGCCTTATCAAGATGACACTTTTCATTGGTTATATTTTACTCATTTCACAAATGAACGATATTAAGCGTGTGTTTCAGTATCACGGAGCTGAACATAAAAGTATTTTTACATTTGAACACCATCATGCCCTCGATATCGCTCATGCCAGGGCTGAATCTCGATTTCACCCAAGGTGCGGAACAAGTTTTATTCTTACCTTGATCCTTGCCTCGATCTTGGTTTTTAGCGCCATCTTTCCGTTTTTGCCAAAACCAAATTTTAATCCAATTTTGACAAGCCTTTTTTTTGCGGCGATAAAAATACCTTTGATGCTTCCCATTGTTGGGTTTTCTTACGAATTTATACGCCTTATGGGAAATGACAACTGTCCCACGTGGCTTAAGGTTCTAAGTAAACCAGGCTTATGGATGCAGTCTCTTACAACAAAAGAGCCCGATGACTCACAACTTGAAGTCGGCCTTGCCAGTTTGAAGGCTTGTTTGTGGCGCGAAGAGAATCTCACCAAGCAGGCTGCCAATAGCGACCTTATTGAAATAGAAGATATAGGCTCGCCTGTTTTTGAAAATCGCCTCGCTAATCGCCTCTAACTAAATAGGAACAAAATGTTTAAAAAACTAGACGACGTTGAGTCGCGCTTTAATGAACTCTCCCAGCTTCTGGCAGATCCAAATGTGACAAGCCAACCTAAACAATATACATCATATATGAAAGAATATTCGTCTCTTGGGGAGCTTGTTGCCTCATACAAAGAATATAAAAAAATTAAAGCTGAGCACGATGCCACAAAAAAAATGATGGAGACTGAAAAAGATCCCACACTTCAAGAAATGGCCAAAGAAGAACTTCCACAACTTGAAAAAAATCTTAAGACGCTTGAAGAAGCTTTGAAATTTCATCTCCTTCCAAAAGATCCAAATGACGATAAAAATATTCTTGTTGAAATCCGGTCTGGAGCCGGAGGAGATGAAGCTGCACTCTTTGTCGAGAGTTTGTTTACAATGTATTCAAAGTATGCGTTAAAAAATAATTGGTCCGTTGAAATTATGTCCATGGGCGCGGGTAACATGGGCGGGTTCAAGGAAGTTATTTTTGGAATTCGCGGCAACAAAGTTTATAGCAAAATGAAATATGAGAGTGGGGTTCACCGGGTCCAGCGAGTTCCAAAAACTGAAACACAAGGAAGAATTCATACATCGACTGTGACAGTCGCTGTTCTTCCTGAGGTTGAGGAGGTTGATATCAATATTAACCAAACCGATCTTAAAATTGACGTGTTTCGAAGTGGCGGCCCCGGTGGCCAAAGTGTTAATACCACAGACTCCGCCGTACGCGTCACTCATGTTCCCTCGGGAGTGGTCGTTGTCTGCCAAGACGAAAAATCACAAATAAAAAATAAAGCCAAAGCCCTTAAGATTCTCTACGCCAGGCTTTATGATGCCGAAATAACACGACAACAAAATGCCTTGTCCACTCAGCGAAAGAGTCAGATAGGGACAGGTGATCGAAGCGAACGCATACGGACTTATAATTTTCCTCAAGGGAGGGTCACCGACCACCGTATTGGCCTTACTCTCTATCAGATAGACAAAATTATTTCCGGCGATCTAGATGAGCTCATTTCTCCACTCATCACACACTATCAGTCGGAGGCTTTAAAATCTCAGTGAACGAGTGGAATATTCAAAAGCTTATTGTGTGGACAACCCAACATTTTTCTTCAAAGGGAATTAACTCTTCAAGATTAGATGCAGAACTGCTCTTAGCTAAAACCCTTAAATGCAAAAGGCTTGATCTCTATCTGCGATTTGATCAACCGGTTTCAGCAATAGAGCTACAATCTTTTAAAAGTTTAGTCTTGAGACGCTCTCAAAGAGAACCCATTGCTTATATTTTGGGACAACAAGAGTTTTTCAATCGCGTTTTTGAAATCTCCCCAGGAGTTTTAATTCCTAGACCTGAGACTGAAAGTGTTATTGAAGAAGCATTAGCGTGGGCAAAAACTAAAAATGAAAGCGAGCTTTCCGCCTTGGATATCGGATCTGGCTCGGGGGCAATTTCAGTAACCCTTCCTCTTGAAGATCCTCGAATTATCGTAACGGCCCTGGATATTTCAAGTAGGGCTGTCTCACAAACAAAAATCAATGCTGAAAAAATGGGTGTAGGCCCAAAAGTAAAAGTAGAGGGTGTTGATTTTTTGGAATGGCAATCCAGCGATCTCTTTGACTTGGTTATCAGCAACCCCCCATACATTGGTAGGGCGACGGCGCCAAGTTTAGAAAGTGATGTGAGAGACTATGAGCCTCATGAGGCTCTTTTTGGCGGTGAGAAAGGCCATGAAACTCTTCAACAATGGATTCCTAAGATGGCAAAATTAATTAAGCCTTCTGGCCTTTTGCTCTGTGAAATTGGCTATAATCAAAGAGAAGTGATTCTGAATTATGCTCAAGAAACAGGTATTTTAGAAAACATCGAAGTTATGAAAGACTACAGTGGGCACCCACGCATTTTGAGGGCGACAAAGAAAGCCGTAACACAAAAGGAAAAAAATGGATAAAATAGTTGTAGAGGGTGGCACACCCCTTAAGGGAGTAGTTCAGGTTTCTGGAGCAAAAAATGCAGCACTTCCGATTTTATTTTCTACGCTCTTAGCTCCTGGCAAACATATTCTAAATCGAGTTCCAAATCTTCAAGATGTTTTGTCTACATTTGAACTCCTCAAAAGCCTCAACGTAAAATCAGATTTTAAAGATCACGTAGCAACACTTTTCACTGAAGAGCCACAGAATATGGAGGCCCACTATGATTTGGTTAGAAAAATGCGGGCCAGTGTTTTGTGTTTAGGGCCCCTCTTAGCCCGATATGGGCACGCGCGAGTGAGTCTCCCAGGGGGGTGCGCCATTGGAGCGAGGCCCATTAATCTCCACCTAGATGCTTTAAAGAAGATGGGCGCAGAAATAAAAATCGAAGAGGGCTATGTGGAGGCCCGGTGCAAAAGACTTCAAGGAGCGAAGATTATTTTTGACGGAGTCACCGTGACGGGCACAGAAAATATTATGATGGCCGCAGCTCTGGCAAAAGGAACCACTATTTTGCAAAACTGTGCTAAAGAGCCAGAGGTCGCAAATCTTGGCGAATATTTAAATGAAATGGGCGCAAAGGTTTATGGTGCGGGCACAGAAACAATGACAATTGAAGGAGTGGATAATCTTAATGGTGCGTCAGCAACCATTATTGCAGATCGTATTGAAGCAGGCACTCTTGTTGTCGCAGGAGCCATCACGGGCGGAGAAATTGAAGTTCAAGATTTTGACCCCCTTATAATAGAAGCCCTGACATTGAAGCTCCGAGAAATTGGTTTTACTCTTAATTCTCTAACGGGGTCCAAAAAAGGGTTAAAGGTGACATCTCCAAAAACCTGGAACGCTATTGATGTTGTAACGGCTCCCTACCCGGGCTTTGCAACAGATCTGCAAGCTCAGTTTATGGCTCTGATGTGTTTTGCCCAAGGGACCAGTACGATTAAAGAAACTATTTTTGAAAACCGCTTTATGCACGTTCAAGAGCTTTCGAGGCTTGGCGCTGATATTCAAATCAAAAACCAAGTGGCGGTTATTAAAGGAAATAAAAAAGCCATGACCGGAGCGCCAGTGATGGCTACAGATTTACGGGCAAGCGCTTCACTTGTTCTTGCCGGATTAGGCTCTCAAGGAAAGACAACGATTTCTCGAATATACCATCTTGATCGAGGCTATGAAAATTTAGAAAAAAAACTCAGAGCCCTTGGAGCAAAAATAGAACGGGTGCCGTAAAAACTGCAGAAAAAACAACGCCTCAGTTGGAGGGGCCAACTGAGGCGATAAATTAGGGAGGGGATGGTACTTCTTTTAGATTTACTGACTTACGCTTATGGGAACGATTACTTGATTGTTCTGGCTACCCGGAGCCAGTTCGTTCTCAATATTATTATTCAGCATAGTCGCCGTACTTAATACATAACCTGTCATAATAACTTCACCACCTTTGAACTTCTCCATCTCGGCTGTCATATCAGTGGTCACAACAGGTATGATATCATTGCCCTTTTGTATGGCAAATCCAACACCAGAACCAACATCTTGAGATGTGTAGTTAACGATAAATCCCTTAAAGGCATTCTCATCCACATTCATTGCTTTAAAATCGTAATCACTTGAGATGGCCTTATATTGAAGAGAGTTTTTCTCACCTGCAAAGTTATCAAAAATAATACTGTAGGTCTCTCCTACAACGAGGGGGATCCGTTTTAAATCAAAAGCAAGTTTAAAGGGTTTGTTGAGAATGACATCAGAACAGATTTGGTCTTTGAGTTGAGTTTGAACTCCAAGAACGAGGGTGTTTTTTGCCTCATTTATGCCTTCAACAACAAGTCTAGGGTTCTTATGACAGGGGGTGGGTAAAACTCCATCTAACGAGATAATTCCTGATGGGTTGATGCGGGCTGATTCAACAAGGGCGTGGCCATTTTGTGCGCCCTTAACCATACCTGAAAGAAGAAGGACTGTAATGACATAGGCTAAAATCAAAAGCTTTTTCATGAACTCTACCCTTTCACTTGTAACGACATCTTCACGATTAGCAAGGTGCATGCCATGTAAAAATTGCGCTCTAATCTTTTCAGTTCATTCTAGTCATGACGCTTTGTTTAATCTGGTGCAGAAATGGAATTAGATCATTAAGATTAAGTTTCATTTTGGAACTGGAGTGCCTAAAAAATGGATTGTCTCTTTTGTAAAATCATAGAAGGAAAAATTCCGTCTCAAAAGATTTATGAGGACAGGGACGTCATTGCAATTAAAGACATCTCTCCCCAAGCTCCAATTCATTATTTATTTATTCCCAAAAGCCATATTGAAAATCTAGATAGTCTAGGGGAAGAGAATCTTAATGTGATGGAGCATCTCTTTGGTGCAATTAAACGTGTTTCAAAGAAAGAAGGTTTTGCGTCCCAAGGTTATCGTACCTCCATAAACACCAATAAGGATGCCTGTCAGTCCGTCTATCATCTTCATGTTCACTGTTTAGCGGGCCGTCAGTTAGGCGGAAATATGGCGGGTTCATAAACTGAACTTAAGTCGAGGCGGAATGTAACTTCAGGATAATATTGAAGCCTTTGCGTGCTTAACCTAAACTTGAAGAGATGACATCTTATGCAAAAAAGTGGATCGTCCGAGACGACGTTGGTCATATTTATGGCCCCTTTGAGGTAACCAAATTAAAAGACCTCCTCACTAAAGGGATCCTCACAGGCGATGAACAAACGGCCCAATATCCTGCCGGAGACTGGCGGCCCATGTCGACGGAACCCGAATTATATAATTTAATACTAGATACACTCTCCTCAAAAAAAGAACCTGCTGCGGTTGATCAGCCAGCACCAAAAGTGTCTGAAAAAAAGCCGACGATCCCTACAGAAATTTTTTCTAAACAGAAAACAAAATTAAAAATAATCCCTCCCCATACGATGACCCGAACTCAAACGAAGCAAGAACCACTTTCTAAAAAAACAAGTTTTTTTGGAAAATTAAAGTGGGGCCCCAATTTTGTTCCAATTGCGCTTGTGATTGGGGCTTTTGTTTTATTTTTCTTTGGAGCTGTTTTTAAAAACTCACACGGTAAGAATGCTTCGATAAATTTATTAGCCCCACATCCAAAGGTGAATGGTGATTCGCAAAAAGCAGAGAACTTTATTAAAGAGGGAATGGCCGCTTTTGAAAAAGACACTTACTTAAATTATGTGAGGGCTGAAGAATCTTTTGTTCAAGCCGTCAACGAAGCCCCAGAAAATCCTGACGCCCTCCTTATGCTCATACTCACTGACCTTGAACTTTGGCCACTAACAAAACAAGACAGCTATGATCAATCGACAATTCAAAATCTTATACAGGCCATCTCAAAGGCCGATAAACTCGGGGCCCGCAGAGCTGTCGCTTCGCCAGCAGTAGAACTCATGCTTGGTAACGATGCTACTGCCCGGACAGAAATAGATTCAGCTTTAGTAAAAGAGCCTAACGATGCTTTTCTTTATGCCATGAAGGGCCAAACTTATTTTGAGATGGGTGATTTTACCCAAGCCGCAAGTTATTTTGAAAAAGCGGGAACCCTTAACCCACAATGGGTAAAATCTTTCTATCGTCTTGGGTTAAGCTTTTCAAAGCTAGGACAAGGAGCCCAAGCCCAACAATATTTAATTCAAACACTCAAAATGAACCCAAATCATCCGGCCGCTCGTTTAGAGTTGGGTGTTGTAGAGGCCCACTATTTTAATCATGATGAAAAAGGCAAAGAATATTTGACCGTCGCCCTCGATGGAGACGAAAAATTACTTCCCTTTATTGAAGCCCGAGGGAGAATCTCCCTTGCTGGCATTTTAGTTCGGGCTGGAGATAATGTTGCCGCGAAAAAACAAGCTCTTATGGCGGAGCAGCTCAGCCCCCAAGATCCGGACTTAGTTGAACTTTTGAATCGTCTTGGAGAAAAAGCCTCAGAGGTTCAGGGGGGGCTTGATCGAGAGCACATGTCTTTAGGTGATCAGTACATGCGAACTGAAAATTATCTCGGAGCCCAAGCTCAGTACAAAGCAGCATTTGCAAGCAATCCAAAAAATGCTCGAGCGGCGATGAAAATAGCTGAGGCTCTATGGAAGCTTCATCAGTCTACGGAAGCCATGGAGTATCTACAAAAATCAATTGGAGCCGATAGTCAATTTATTGAAAGTTACGTCATGTTGGCCGACTATAAAAGTCAACGCTATGATTTTGAAGGCGCGGCCCGGACCCTCGAAGCTGCACTTAAGAAAAGTTCAAAAAACTATGAAATTTATCGTGGTTTTGGTGAGCTTGAATTGCGAAGGGGTAATCTTGGAGCTGCCGAAACTAATATTATCCATGCCCTTCAACTCTATGAAGCTGATCTTTTAAGTAATGAACTCATGTCAAAAATTCAGCTGAGCAATAAAAATCTCGTTAAAGCTTTAGAGTACGGAAAGAAAGCTATCGATATCGATCGTGGAGATCCGAAAGCTCAAGTGGAATATGCCAGGGCTCTTGGAGCCTATGAAGGAATTAAGGGTGCTGTAACATATCTGCGCGATCTCATCAGTTTATACCCTGCCCAAACAGAACTTAGAACGGGTTTAGCAGATATTCTAATTCAAGATGAACAGTACTCAATTGCAGAGCAAATTTTAAAGCAAGTTGTTGCCGCAGAAGAGTCAAATAAAGAAGCTTTCTTACTTTTGGGCGACTCCCAATTCGCCCAATCAAATTATAATGGGGCAATTAATAGTTATTTTGCATCAGCGCGAATCGATCCATCTGATCCAACCGGTCTTTCTCGAGCCGGTGAACTCTATCTGAAAACAAATCGATTGGCCGAAGCCATTAAACAGTTTGAACTTGTTTTGAGAGTGAATGGTTTATTTCCGCGAACCCACTATAATTTAGCCCGTGCTTACTTTGCCGAAGGGATTACAGAAGAGGCTCTCAACCATTTAGCTCAAGAGAAAAAACTAAATCCCAGATTAGCTGATCCTTATGAGTTTGCTGGCGACATTTTATTATCCACACGAAAATTTCAAGGTGCTGTGCGAGAATATCAGACGGCATCGGAGTACCGACCCCTGGGGGCTGCAATTTATGTGAAACTTGCCAAAGCTTATCGCGGCCAGGGTCTCTATGATGAAGCCATGGCCATGTTGAGGCTGGCTGCAGCCAAAGAATCTGGGAATTCAGAAATTTACAAAGAATATGGTTATATATATGACTTAAAGGGAATGGCCGCTGAGGCGTTAGCAAACTTTGAAAAATATTTAACTCTCGAACCAGGGGCTGCAGATCGGGCCGCCATTACGGCGAAGATCAATGAATTGAAATAGGAGACCAAATTATGATTAAAGGGGTGCAAAGTAAAATTAAAGAATCGAGTCTGAGTCTCAGCCTTCTTGCATTGAAGGCGGCGACCGGGCTCTTTGTGGGACTTACCTTCGCTCTTATTTTTCGTGAACTTATGGAGGTGGGAAGCTTTCTTTTTACCTTTGTTATCGTTCTATTTGGAGTAGTGTTTTTAAAGTTGAGCCAATCATGGAAGTTCACGGGAGTGCTCCTCTTTGATTTATTTTGTATTATGACAGCCATGCTTTTGCGAATGTACATTCTTATTGCGCCCGGAAAGTGAGTTTTAGATGCTCGATTTAAAAGCCATAATAAATGACCCAAATAAATTCAAAACAAATTTGAAACATCGTGGCGGTGATCCCACTGAAATTGATCGCGTCTTAGCCGTTAATGACGAGCGCCGCAAAGTAATAACAGCCGCTGAAACTCTCAAGGCCCAGCAAAATAAAATGAATCAAGAGATAGCCTCTTTAAAAAAAGCAAAACAAGATGCAACAGTGCAATTAAATCAAATGAAAGAGTTAAGCCAAGAAGTGAAACGTCTCGAGGTAGAGGCAAGTCTTGTGGATAGTAAAGTGCAAGGGCTCCTTGAAACATTGCCCAATGTTTGTCACCCCTCGGTACCCGTTGGAACTTCAGCCAATGACAATAAAGAAATACGAAAATTTGGTGAGAAACCTAACCTTAACTTCAAACCCTTAGAGCATTGGGAACTAGGAGAAAAGCTTAAGGTTTTAGATTTTGAACGGGGCACGAAAGTAACGGGTGCTCGATTTACCTTTGTTAGAAGTTACGGAGCAAAAATTGAACGAGCCCTTGTGAACTTCATGCTCGATATGCATACGAAAGAACATGGTTATGAAGAAATTATTCCGCCATTTATTGTGAATCGCGATAGCATGCGCGGTACGGGGCAGCTTCCTAAGTTTGAAGAAGATCTTTTTCACTTAGACAAAGTAGATTATTTTTTGATTCCTACAGCAGAGGTGCCTGTCACTAATTTTTTTAAACAAGAAACTTTAGATGAAGCTCAATTGCCCGTGGCTTTTGCCGCATACTCTCCTTGCTTTCGAGCCGAGGCCGGCTCTTATGGTAAAGATACTAAGGGGCTTATTCGCCAGCATCAGTTTAATAAAGTGGAGGTCGTGAGATTTACTCACCCGTCTCAATCCTATGAACAGCATGAATTGTTGACGGGTCACGCGGAAAAAATATTACAAAAACTAGGCCTTCACTATCGTGTCATGTGTCTTTCAACTGCGGATATCGGTTTTGGTTCAGCTAAAACATACGACCTTGAGGTGTGGTTACCTGGGCAAAATGCATATCGTGAGATTAGCTCATGTAGCAATTTTGAAGACTTTCAAGCCCGCAGAGCCAATATTCGGTTTAAACCTGCCGGTGGGGGCAAACCTGAATTCGTTCATACCCTTAATGGCTCTGGCCTTGCCGTGGGTCGCACTTTGGTGGCCCTTTTAGAGAACTTCCAGCAAGCCGATGGGAGCGTTCTCATTCCTAAAGCGCTACAACCCTACTGCGGCTTTGACAAAATTCCTGCCAAATAGACCGCCTGACTTTGATACATTAATCTATGTGGGGTTTCCGTTTTTCCGCTGAGAGCACTTCAAGCCATTCCTTCTCACTAATGCTATAAACTTGTGAAATTTGCTGGACTAAGTTTTCGGGAGGTAGCCTGTTTCCGTTTTCCCATCCGAGAAGAATCTCGCATGTTATTCCTAGCAGGCTCGCGGCCTCTTCACTTGAAAGACCAGCTCTTTCCCTCAGACCTTTCATAAATTCGGCAAATTGTCGATCAGTACTCATATTAATTTGACCTCCATCTTTGACGTGTTCTATTCAAGACACATTTATTCGGTATCTATCTCAGGCGCCTTCTCCTCATATAGGGCGCTGTGTTTCATCGTGTCTCTGTGCCAGGTCTCTGAGTTAAAGTTAATTATTTCATTGATCTCATCTGCACGTTTTTCAATTCTTGCAATTCTATGTAATAAATCAGGAGTGAAAACATCTTTAAACTCCATTATCTTTTTTGGATTAACTTGTGGAATCTCTAGTTTTTCGTCGATGATATTCTTGTTTATAGGTCGAACGTCGTTGAATTCATTTTGCCTTAGGCCGTCAGTTGATATCTTTTGGGTCGTTTTAATTTGAGTGGCAATTAAAAACGCAATAAATGTTGCTGCTCCTAAAAACCGAAATATCTTTTCCAAGGTTGATCTTGATGCGTCCTTCACTCCCAAATACCACTCAATCGTGTGTTGACAGTCTTTTCTGCTAAATGGCTTATGTAGAAAAAGAGGATAATTCCAATCGGCCTCAGTTTTTTGAAGGAATTCTTCATTGGTTAAACTAGAAGTCATCATAAATGGGATTTTCTTGAATTGTTCCTGGCAATTTCTCCAAAGATCCAGACCCGTTTTTTGGCCTGCAAGAAAATGGTCTGCAATAATAAGATCAAAATTGGAATTAGACTGGAGGACTTGTTGGGCTTCCTCAGCCGTTTTTACGCATTTTAATCTCATGTTGCCGTCGACTGTTTCACAAATATGGCGCATCAGGTTTTCAGATTCTTGGCTATCTTCGACAAGAAGTACCCTGTGTTTAAATTGCCTCTTGGGAAGAGTGTTTTTGAACTGGGCACCTGTTAAATCGATTGATTGAATTGCATTCATATTTCCCTCCTTCGTTTTAGACCTTTTTAAGACCCCTACTTTGTTTGGCTTTCAGTCATTGTGGCGAAAAAACGTGTTTCTAAAATCGTTGCATTTTGAAGAAATCGTCACAATTGAAGAGGTTATTCGATTAAAAAGCATGACTACTTAACGATAGTTCGATGAGATTAAAAAGAAATCTATTACTAGGCAGTCCTTTATTAAACTTTATTAGTTTATGTCAAATCGCAAAACCGCGTCATACTCGAATTTATAGCTGCCCATGGAGGGGCGTTGAGAAAGCAAGGAGGTTTTTGGAAATCAGATTTTCCCTTATTAGTTGTCGGAATTCTTACTGGGTTGATGACGCTTTCTTCTTGCAAGCGCCCTGTGTTGCCTCTGGAGTATTTAACTCAAATTGTAGCTGAGTGTCAGCAAGACCAATTCCCAAAGGATGTTTACATCCCATGTACCGCCACAGGAATTTATTCCGATGGCAGTCAGCAAGATGTAACACAGATTGCAACATGGCAAGGCGATAACTCTATCGTTACTATCGGAGCTGGAACCAATCCGGGTTGGGTTCGTGGTGTTGCCTCTGGAAGCACAATATTGAGCGTCACTATAGGATCAATTCAAGGAACACTGCCTATAACGGTGACAACAGCAGCCGTTGTAGAATGCGCGATAACCCCATTCGACTCTGCATTTTATGCTGGTGAGACCGCTCAATACTCAAGCATCTGCATTTTCTCAGACAGTACCTATTTGAATGTTACGTCTTCTGCAAGTTGGTCATCAAGTTCGCCGGCAACGGCAACCGTTGCGACGGACCTCAACCACAACGGCCTTGTCACTGCCGTTAGTCAAGGCACGTCCATCATTACAGCCACTTTTGATGGAGTAGTAGGTGTGGCAGAGATTATTGTTCTTCCAAAACAACTTCTGTTGATTCAAGTTGGACCTAAGATAGCGACAGTCGTTCAAGGTTTGGGATTGTCTTTCACCGCCACAGGTATTTATACAGATCTAAGCACAGTAGATTTAACCCCCATCACCACCTGGTCTGTTACAAATGGTACTGTGGCCTCAATCAGCAATACGACAGGATCGATAGGTTATCTCACGGCATTGCAAGTGGGAAATACAACGGTAGTAGGCAATTTTGGAGGGTTCAGCGATACTGCTGCTGTTACAGTCACAAATCCCGTTCTGAATTCAATTACGGTGTCACCAGTAAACCCGTCAATAGCAAAAGGACTTACTCAAGCCATGGTGGCAACGGGGCACTACTCTGATGGATCTAGTGTAAATATCACAAGCTTCGTAACTTGGGGAACCTCCAATGGAGCTATTGCGTCTGTGAGTAATTCCTCCGGAAGTTACGGTGCCACAACAGCTGTTGGAGTTGGAAGTGCGACTATTTCTGCAACTCTTGGTGCTATTATGGGGTCAACCACATTCACCGTGACACCGGCTCAACTTGTTTCAATCGCAGTGACTCCAAGTAACTCGACAATCTCAGTAACACAAACAGAACAATTAACAGCCACTGGAACCTATACTGATTCGTCGATGGTCGATATCACAACCTCGGTTGTTTGGGGGACGAGCGATGGAACGATTGCGTCTGTAAGTAATATTCCTGGAACTCAAGGCGTAGCGACAGGTGTCGGAGGCGGGACCGCAGTCATCTCAGCGGTTCTTGGGTCGATTACGGGTCTCACCAATTTAACAGTAACCCCCGCAACTCTCACATCCATCACAGTCACTCCCAGTAACCCAACCATATCTGGTGTGGGGAACCGGCAGTTGACAGCCACAGGACACTACTCTGATGGATCTAGTGTAAACATCACGACGTCGGTAACCTGGACAACGGGCAATCCAGCCATTTTCACTGTCAGTAATATTTCTGGAAGTCAGGGGTTAGCAACAGGAGTATCAGTTGGGAGTGCCACTGTCTTTGCAACGCTTGGTGCGACTACAGGGCAAACTATAGTTACAGTTATTCCTCCAGTATTAATATCGATTGCGGTAACTCCAACCAACTCGACGATCAAGCTACTAGCGACCAAACAGTTCACTGCCACCGGCACCTATGGGGACGGTTCAACGATAAATCTCACGGCAAGTGTGACATGGGCTTCATCCAACGTGACGACAGCCACGATCAGTGCGAACGGGCTTGCAACGGGATTACTTTTAGGATCAACAACAATTTCTGCAACTTTGGGAGCCATCAGTGGATCAACAACACTCACTGCCACTTTGTTTTAAGGAGAAGGCGAATTAAATATGTTGGCGCTGTATTTATTTTTTTGGTGGCAGGTACGTTGATGGCAGACATTACCTCCCAAACTCTTCGGCCTGCCTTAAACTCTTACTATCAGACGGTAGAAGACGCTCAACTTTGGTTACATACAAATGAATCTGTACCTCAGTCTTTATTGTTTGTAAGCCAATTCAACACGGTTGAGGATCCCATAATGGGATACGATGCAAGCACAGGTGGTACGACGGCAGTAGTCCAAAGAACAAGCAGTCTTCAGCTTGGAGGATCTTGGCTTGCCTCTCCGCAGCTTCAGATTGGAACCGACTTTGGCTTAAATGTCGTTCAGATGGCTAATGGCCCATCTTATTTTGGAGTTGGTGATCTTCATTTCATGGCCAAACAGAGTCTGCTTCAAAAAGAGAATGACTGGGGTCTCTCTCTCTCGCCGGACCTTTACATTCCAATTCCGAACAGCCATCCGTTTATGTCTAATGAGACCACTGGTTTTGGTGGAAGATTATTTTTTGAGAAAAATATTAGGAGCATTGGGCTTGCTGTCAATGCCGGTTATCTGCAATTTCCTGGTGCGACGTATAGCACTACAGATTACAGCACGCAGTATCCACTAGGGATCGGATTAAGAATTCCAGTAAATACAAAAGTCGCTTTAAACTTTGAGGGAATGACAGCAGTGCTTCCTAACTCAAGCCTTAATGATGGGCCTGGCGATTTTTATGTCGGCACCCGAATCGCTGTATTTAAAGGTGGAATTTTAAGCGTCGGCGGATCTTATGGAACAATTCCTACCGACGGAGGTGCTAGCGTTCGTATTCTTGTGGGACTTGCCGTTCTTCCTCGAACTAAAGATCCAACAAAAGTAATGCTTCGCGAAACGACCAAACAAACTAATACTCTTCAAGCATGTAATCCTAAACCCATTCTTATTCAACTTCCAGGAAGATCTCTCCTTACAAGGGAAAAACAAAAATTGAACGTGTTACCATTCTTTGTTTCTGATAATGGCCCCTTCAAAACGATTGGCCTCAATCAGCCATCAGGTACAACAAAAGACGGAACTCGGTATGCTGATAATTCTCAAATGATTTTTGCAATAGATCTTTCGACCCTACCTCAACGCTCGGATGTTGTCTCATTAGAGAATATTTTGTTAAAAATGAAAGTTCACAAACTTGTTCATCATAAAGACTCTAGATCGGGAATGCTTTGCCTTATTAATGAGAAGGTGTGTTCGGGGGATCTCCCAAATTCCAAGATAGCGAGAGAAAAAATTAATCCTTTATTTTTTAATGGAAAAGAACCACCCAATGATTTCTTTATGCAAAGCATACGAGGTCTAGAAAAAGATGGAATTGTTACTGCGAATTTAGCCCTGCCCCTTCAAAAACTTCTTGAGAACTCCGTCGCCCCCGACTCGATGGATGTGATCTATGATCAATCTGGGGACCCTAAAAAAGTTCTTTATTTTGCAGCAGCTCCCGATATTTACGTCTTAAACGATGTCCAACTTGAGGTGCAGCTCACTGTTGAGACTTGTACAACTTCCAACTCAGAAACAGTTACCGAGCCACATTCGATAGAGCTAGAGCAAAAAGAGGGTGGCATATGAACCAATCACCTGGTCTTCAAAGGAAGGTTGGATGGAGAGTCTATGGAAGTTTTATCTTGGTCTTTGGCATTCTTTGTTACTTATCTCTTTTGTCATACAAAAATGCTCAAGTGCTTGTATTCGATACCCAGTCTGTTGATACCACTTCAGCATTAATGCACGAGCTACAAGGTCTCACGTCGGCTCTCCGCGATGCAGAGACAGCAAACAATGTCTATGTACTCCTTGGAAAAGAGAGACTCTTAGATAGTTATCGGCAGAAAGTTGATCATCTTTTAAGTCAGCTTCAGAAAGTTGAAGGTCCAAAATCGAGTGCCGAAGATTCCGAGCTGAAAAAATTAATCCAAGCAAAGATCACTGACATGAATTTAGCAGCTTCGGAGCGAAAAAATCATGGTCTAAACTATGCTTTGCAGATCTTTCTTACTGGCAGGTGGCAAAGCATTTCTGAAGAAATACAGAAGAAAGTTGAATATATCCAAACCCATCATAGCGGAGTCCTTAAAGTTCAAACTATTAAGAAGCGGCAAAGTATTGAAAAAACAGTTTCATCAATTTTAACCGTAGGCCTCGTTGTGTTTATTTTATTTGTATTCGCAGCTCTGATTATCAGGCAAGAGATCGTAAGACGTTTGAAATATGAGCTTCTCCTAGAAGAAGCCCGTGGGGAAGCAATACGAACATCTGAATTTAAATCACAATTTTTAGCTAATATGAGTCACGAGATCCGAACGCCCATGAACGGAATCATGGGAATGGCAACAGTTCTTCTTGAAACCAACCTTGATGATAAGCAAATCAAATATGCTGGAATTATCAAAAGATCATGCGAGGCTCTTTTGAGAATCATTAATGACATTCTTGATTTTTCAAAAGTTGAGGCGGGTAAGCTTGAAATTTGCCCAGAAGATTTTGATTTGAAAAGTCTGCTTGGTGAATTAGAGGCGCTCTTTTCGAATAACACCCAAAAGAAGGGTATTGGGCTCCATTTTCAAATTGATTCCGTCATTCCCCAGATGTTGGTTGGGGATTCAGGTCGAATTCGTCAAATTTTAAACAATCTTATGGGGAACGCTGTTAAATTCACCGAAAAAGGTGGCGTTACAGTTATTTCGTCCGTAACCAAAGCAGTAGGGAGTATTTATAAGCTTCGTTTTGAAATTAAGGATACGGGTATTGGTATTCCACTGGAGCACCAAGAAAAGATTTTTGGGGCATTCGCGCAGGCAGATAGTAAAACAGGAAAACGCTTTGGTGGTACAGGCTTAGGACTGAATATTTCAAAAAGGCTTGTGGAAGTCATGGGCGGCCAGATTGGCTTTACCAGTGAAGCAGGAAAAGGCTCATGCTTTTGGTTTGAGCTTGATTTATTAAGTGCTGAAAATCAAAAGGTACCTCAGATAAAAACTAATCTGATTCAGACTAGCAGTTTATCGCTGGTTTCAGAAAGAGTATTAAAGGTCCTTGTCGCAGAGGATGATCCCACCAACCAAGAGGTCATTAGCAAATATCTCGAAAAGCTCGGATTTAGCGCCGATATAGTGCCAAATGGTAAGGAGGCGATAGAAAAAGTTACTTCAGCAACCTACAATATGGTTTTTTTAGACTTCCATATGCCTTTCTATGATGGCTTAGAAGTTTTAGAGAAAATCCGAAGTTTGGAAAAGAACAAAGGCCTACAAAGAACACCTATTTTTCTAGTAACAGCCACCACTTCAGAGGAAGTAGCTAAACGATTTGAAGGACTCGGGGGAAGTGAGCTTATTCACAAGCCTCTCCAATTTGAAAAATTTAAAGTAGTCATTGAAAAATATAGTAATAATGGGACGATACTGCCCTTTGATGTTCACACAAAAGGTAATGAACGAAAAGCGAACCTTCTTATTGCTGATGACAGCGATGTCAATCTAGATCTCCTTAAGATTTTTTTAGAGCCTAAGAGTTATGATCTGGATTGTGTCTTTGATGGAAAGGCAGCCTTCGATCTTTTTAAAGAGAAAAGATATGATTTAGTTCTCATGGATGTGCAGATGCCCATCATGGACGGCTTGGAAGCCGTTAGGCTAATTAGAGTCTGGGAGAAGGATCACGCTCAGAGTTATATTCCTATATTAGCTTTTACCGGAGGGGTAACGGAAAAAGAGATCAAGGAATGCTTGGATTGTGGATGTGATGGGTATATTTCAAAGCCTGTTGAAAAAGAAAAACTTATAGCTTCAATAGAAAGTCAATTAAAGAAGAGAACTGAACCACTAAAACTGGTGGCTGGTGACAGCTAAATCAAAGTTTATTTTCATGGAGGAAAATATGAGCGAAAGAAAAGAAAAGGAAGTTTTAGTCTACGTTGACCCAAGACTTGAAAAGCTGATTCCTAAATTTATGACCGCACAAAAAACTCAGTTTGAGCTTATGAAAGCAGCTCTTAAGAATCTCAAGTACGAAGACCTGAAGCTTTTGGGCCATCGTATGAAAGGTTCCTGCGGCGGATACGGTTTTGCACTCTTGGGGGAGCTTGGGGGAAAAGTTGAAAAAGCTGCGGAGGTTCAAGATTTTGAACTTTTGTCAGATAGCATCTCTAAATTAGAAATTTGCTTCGAGAGTCTTAAAATAGAATATCGAAAAATATAGAAAGGGAGATCTATGGCACGCATTTTACTTATAGACGATGATCAAACGGTTTTGGACCTTGAGAAACTGATGCTTGTAGAAGAGGGTCACGAGGTTATGGTGGCTGGAGACGGATTACAGGCATTGGAGCTGCTAAAACTCTATGAGATGGATATGATTGTCGTGGACATTCAAATGCCCAGATTTAACGGTTTTCAATTTGTAAATACAGTGAGAAGTAATCCACAGCTTGAATATACGTCTATCGCTTTCTCAACTGGTAACAAGGACAAAGATAGCGTTGTACAAGCTGCAAAACTAGGAGCGGATTTTTATCTTATAAAACCAATTATTCGAGAGCAGTTTTTAGGAAAAATTAGAGAGCATTTTTTGGTGAAACCACCAAAAACTCATCCAAGAATCGAATTGCAAGAGCCATTTCTCGAAGAGGTCAAGGTTCATAAGAGAATCTATGTCAGTTATATTTCTGACATTGGAGTTGAGATTTTAATCGACCAAGATTTGGAGGAGGGGCAGGTTATTGAGCTGTCATCCTCAATATTTCATGAGGTTTTTTCAGCCGGTCCTCTTTTAAAAGTATTGTGGATCAAGCCCCACGATACTACCTTAAAGAAGGCGTTTCTAGTATTCGTAGATCGCAATGTAGAGACTGTGCGCAAGATTCAAGGATTTATTCAAAGAAAAAATAAATCAGAAGCAGCACTAAAATATCCGAAGTGGCGCTGATTTCAATTTAGGGAGGGAGGAATTGTGGGTTCTAACCAAACAAATAAAATTCATATCGAAGTTGATCCGGAGTTGCGGTCACTTTTGCCAAAATATTTGGAGAATAGGAAAAAAGATTTAGATAATCTTAGGACCGCTCATAAAGAAAGTGACTTCGAGTTCATCAGAAAAACAAGCCACACTATCAAGGGGCATGGCTCAAGCTATGGATTTATCCGGTTAACTGAAATTTGTATATTGATAGAACGGGCTGCTCAAAAGAAAGACGCTAAACACATCGATACTTTGCTCAAGGAATATGATGAATACGTCAACAATATCGAACTTACCTAGGAGGGGTTAATATGTATAAAGTTTTGTTAGTTGAAGACTCTGAAGAGTCTAAAGACTTGGTATGCCGTGCTCTTGGGCCAGGTTTTGAAGTCTTGTGGGCAATTAATTTGGAGAAAGCCTTTAAGAATATCAATGAAAACCAGTGCGATATTATTTTGCTAGACGTTGGATTGCCCGATGGGGACGGGTTTCGTTTTTTCTCCCAACTTCTCAATGACCACCGGCATAAAAAGATTCCTGTTATTTTCCTAACGGCAAAAGATGGGGTCTCAGACAAAGTCTTGGGATTTTCCCTTGGGGCGGATGATTATATTGTAAAGCCTTTCCAGCCGGCGGAACTGAAAGCTCGTATAGAGATGAGATTGAAGAAATATCATCTACAACAAAGTGAGGCCCAAGTACTCAGTAAGGGTGAAATTGAAATTAATTTAAATGCTCAACGAGCATTCCTAGTGGCCGACAAGAAAAAGGTAGACTTACAACTTACCCCTCTAGAATTTAAATTGCTGACATTACTCGCCACTCATGACGACCAGGTGTTTTCACGAAATCAATTGCTTGATAAAGTGTGGGGTACAGAAACCTATCTCACAGATAGGTGTATCGATACTCATATTTATGCGCTACGAAAAAAATTAGGTGGGTCTGCCGGGTATATTCAAGCCATCTACGGTGAGGGCTACCGTTTCTCCCTGGATATTGTAACGGGGACGATATCTAAGTCAATCCGCCTCCGGAAAAGACCTTGAGAAGTTGGTAGATATACTAAGAATCTAACCCCATCACTCCTGCCAGGAATAGGAGACTCAATATCTACATTCCCATTCATTTTTTCAAGGGCCATTTTGCAAAAGGCAAGGCCAAGTCCTACTCCCTTTCTT
>Ga0207155_1070_pt1 | contig 21319 bp, 20 predicted proteins | sample Alteio_BWMinHeat_26_FD_153515 | JGI IMG/M metagenome (GOLD analysis project Ga0207155, IMG submission 153515) | Enriched cells from forest soil in Barre Woods Harvard Forest LTER site, Petersham, Massachusetts, United States -... | ecosystem: Environmental > Terrestrial > Soil > Temperate forest >... | reverse complement strand
GGCTGAGGCAGTCAGGACGCCGCGCTTGAGTTGCTCTGCGGGAATGTGGCTTATTGCATTGGTTGCGCCCCGAATCTTGAATGAGCCGATGGGCTGCAGATTTTCGAGCTTGAGGTATATTTCGGCCGCTGCATCATCGATGTTTAGCCTGATCAGAGGCGTCCTGATGGCCGAGCCGCGAATCGCTCGCTGTGCATCGACTATGGAGTCCAGAGTCGGAATATCTGTCATTTGGATTTCAGATATTAGGCGATCGTGGGAAATAGTTAAAGCGAGCCCCCGCGAGCGTGATCTTCTCAACCTTGACCTGTCGCCTGTTCGTCCTTTAATTTCAATCGGTTACAGCTCGACTTATCACTTGGGCGAGTTGGCTGGTCAACCGAACAAAAAAAACGGATCTGCAACTGTCGATATTTCAATCCTCATCCCGTCGTAAAGCTGGATGGCGGCTCGGATCAGTATCAGGGCCGCAACAAATTTACAGGTGGAGGCAGTAACCAATGAAGTATATGTTGCTGATATATCATGACGAGCTTGCCTGGGACAGCCTCAGCGAGAGCGAACGGCAGGAGACCTATCGGGAGTATAGGCAGCTAACTCAAGAGATCACATCGAGCGGACATCATCTGAGCGGCTCTCAGTTGAATCCGAGCAGATCCGCCAAGAGCGTCCGGGTGCGGAATGGCAAGCATCTCGTCACCGAAGGTCCGTTCGCCGAGACGCGCGAACAGCTCGGAGGTTACTTCCTGATCGAGGCCAAGGATTTCGAGGAGGCGACCGGAATCGCCGCCCGGATTCCGTCGGCGCGAGTCGGCACGGTCGAGGTCCGGCCGCTGGCTGAGTCCGCGGCGCCGACACCCGAATAGCGGCTATTGGCCGGCAGAGAGGAAACGTCCGATAGTGTCATTCAGAAACTTAGCGTCGGCAGGGTTGCTGGCCGCACCCGCCGTATGGCCCCAGAGCGACGGGATCGGGACCAGAGAGACGCCCGGGATGAAGCCTGCTTCATAGCGGGCATCCCCAATCGGGAAATAGAGATCCGTTTCAGAGGGCATGTACAGCAACGGGACCTTGATCGAGCGCAACGCGCGCTCGACGTCACCGGCGAATCCCGGTGTAGTCCCCACATTGTGGCGCTCCCAGGTACGCATCTGCAAGATAAGATCATTGGCATCCGCTCCGGTGATGAAGTGTGTCCGGCGATACTCAAAGAACTGTTCGAACGTGGTGGCGGAAGTGCCGGTCTGGCGCCACAGTTCCCGGCGCCACCATTCCTGCGAGAATAGCCAGCCCAGCCACACGGTCGCGAAGGCCTCCAATCCCTTAGTGGGCGGAGCGGTGTAGTCGCCATTCTGGAAGGCTGCGTCGGTCGTTATGGCTGCGATCTGTCCCTCAAGTCGCACTACTCCGTGTGGATAGGTTTTGGCCGTGCCAGAGGTTGCTACGATACGGTCGGCGAAATTGGGATAGCCCACAGCCCATTGGAAGGCCTGCTCAGCGCCCATTGAGAAGCCGACTATTGCACGAAGGTGCGTGATCTTCAGCTCCTCGGTTAGGAGCCGGTGCACTACTTCAACGTTGTCGCGTATGGTCATTACCGGAAAGCGTGGACCGTGGTATGGCTCTGGAGTGTTGCTGGGGGATGAAGAGCTACCGTTACCAAACAATTCCGTCGCTACGAGAAACAGCCTGGACGCGTCAAGCGCCCGTCCTGGCCCGATTAACCACTCATATCCATGAAAGGTTGCCATGTAGTGCGAGGGAAGTAGCACAGCATTGTCCCTGGCGGCGTTCAAATGGCCGTAGGTTCCGTACACGACGCGCGCCTTAGGCAGCGTTACACCGCTCTCGGTGCGGAAGTTGGAGATCACGAACTCATGGCGCTCTGAAGGCTCCTGTTTTGAAGGGGCGCTTTGCGCTCTGGCAATCGTCGTGCCTGGAACGACGAATGTTTGTGAGATAAGGATCAGAATAATCAGCTTTTTCATGGTTGGAAACTCACGCGATGGCGAATATGCGGACAGATTGGATCAGAGACTCGAAATCGCCCTCACCACCGGATCGAGGTCACTTAACTCTGAACCCGCACCGCGAACCCTGGCCGCCTAAAGGCCGAACCACGAACGAGTGCTGCCTAGCCTGACATGCATGAATAAATCCCGGTTAGAAATACTACCTTCTTATGACAGTCCTTTGCCAGATTGGACAGGCCTTTTCTGGATGGGTCGGATCACAGCAGGCTAAATAACGAGGCTATTCATATCGGAGAGCCTCCATTGGGTCAACTCCGGCGGCGCGTCGCGCCGGTACGTAGCAGGCTAATAAGGCCACTCCCGCGAGCAGTAGCGGCACTACCGAGAATACAATGGGATCGGTAGAGCTGACCTCGAAAAGAAGGCTGCCGATCGTCTGAGTCAGGGCAAGCGCGCCTGCCGTGCCAATGGCTGTCCCGGAAATTGCAAGGAGCAGTCCTTCACCGAAGACCGAGCGCACCAGGCTAGCTGGCCGCGCGCCAAGTGCCAACCGGATTCCGAACTCGTTCGTGCGGCTACTGACGTACACACAGAGAACGCCGTAGATTCCCACGGCCGCCAGCAGCAGGGCCAGCAGCGCGAATCCACCTAACAACAAATTGGTCAGGCGCTGGCTGTTTAACGTCTCGGTTATTCGATCGTTCATCGTGCGCACGTCGCTGATGGGCAGATCGGGTTCCATCTCGCTTATTGCCTGTCTGATTGTCGAGGCGGCCATTCCCGTGTCGTCCGCGCGCACCGTCAGGTGAGCGATCTGGTCCGGCGACTGTGCGAGTGGCACATACATATGAGGCTCGAAGCGGTCGGCCAGAGTGGTGTCTTTGATTCCGCCTACGACACCTACTATGGTGTACCACGGAGGGTCTCCGGTCAGGCGGAAGCGCTTGCCAATGGCATCTCCTCCCGGCCAGTGCCGCCGCGCCATCGTCTCGTCGACGATCGCTACAAGCTGTGAACCCTCGCGATCCGTATCAAGGAAGCCACGTCCCTGGGCCAGGGGAATACCCATCGATTGAAAATAACCTGCAGTCACATCGGCCGTTTCTACCTGCGGCTGGACCCCGCCAGGCGCGGGCTGTTCACCTTCGACGATGTATCCGTCGGAATTGCCCCCGCCAGCAAAGGGCAGGTCGGACACTATTCCAGCAGCGCGGACGCCGGGCAGATCGCGAACTCGGTCGACCACGGCCTGGAACGTCTGAACAGCCTTTTGGGGGTCTGTTTTTAGTGGCAGGGACAGCCGCATAGTGACGACATTATCAGTCTGAAAGCCCGGATTGGCCGTAATCAGGCGCTCGAAGCTCCTGAGCAAAAGCCCGGCGCCGACGAGCAAGACAAGGGACATCGCTAGCTGGCCGGCGACAAGGACCCGATTTATGCGCCTGGTGGCTCGCATGCTGCAGCCTCTCTGACCTTCGCGCAGCCCTGCGTCCATGCCGATGCGATAGACGCGCAGGGCGGGCACTATTCCGAAAAGGAGTCCAGTCCCCAGCACTACAGCCGCCGTGAAGACCAGGACGGTCGCGCTAAGACTGACTTCGTTTATTCGACTGAGGCCCTGAACCGGCAGCTTGTCGAGCGCTCGCAGGCCGAGCCAGGCTAGCAGTATTCCTACAGCGCCGCCGATGACCGCCAGCAGGATGCTTTCGGTCAGCAGCTGCCTGAGGACCCTGCGACGCGTGGCACCAAGCGCAAAACGCAACACGATTTCCCGGCTGCGCCCCGCCGTGCGAGCCAGCAGCAAATTCGCGACGTTGGCACAGGCGATTAGCAAAACAAATCCAACAGCGCCCAGGAGTACGAGGAGTGGCGTTTCGGTTGATCCTACAAATGTTTCCTTCATTGGCTGAACCACGATTTTCAGGGCGGCGCCAGCCTCGGGCGGATCGCTCCATCGAGAGACGAGGTCCAGGAAGATTGCAGTGGTATTGGCCTCGGCTTGCGGGGCGGTAACACCAGATTTCAAGCGCGCGATGCCCCTCAAGAAGAAAGGCGCATGTCGCTGCGGGTTCAAACCGACCGGAACCCATATCTCAGTGGATTGCCACGGGAATGTCGACGGCATTACTCCGACGACCTCGATGGCGGTGTCGTCCAGGTTGACGGTCCTGCCAATTACGTCCGGGTCCCCTCCGAAACGCCTTTGCCAGAGCCCATAACTCAGGATGCAAACATTATTTCGGGCGGGCGCATCTTCCTCTGCTCGAAAATCGCGCCCGACTACGGGGTTGATTCCCAGTACCTTGAAAAAGCCGGCGGTAACACGCTTGGCAATGAGTTGGACGGGCTCACCGGATTGAGTGAGGTTGAGTCCGGTCGGCGCAAAGGCCGCAATGCCCTGGAAGACGCTATTCTGATCCCTGAGCGCTGCAAAAGACTCTTGAGACAGGGGCCAGTGCCCAAGGCCACGTTCCGGGTAAGACTGCAGGAAGGTTACAAGGCGGTCGGGCTCCGGGTAGGGGAGGGGACGGAGGAGAATTCCGTTCACCAGGCTGAAGATCGCGGTGTTCGCTCCAATACCGAGCGCAAGCGTCACGACAGCGACAAGCGTAAACGCGGGGCTCTTTCGCAGCGTGCGAACACCATAACTTAGATCCTGTTTCAGGTCTGCAATCATACTGATCCCCGATCCCGCTTCAAGTACCACCGGTTCTGGCGTGACTGGCCGCTCGATTTGCCGAAGCTCGCTGGTAAGCATACCTCCGGCGTAAAGCTCGCGACGAACTGCGTCATGGGCCTCCTGTTGACTTGCGCACCGCGATCGCAACTCCTCAACTCGATCGTCCAAATGCTGAGCGAGCTCCTCAACGATCTCGGCCTCGCGGGCAGGCGAAAGGTGCAATCCCGCCAGCCGTTCTTTTATCTCTTGTTCCCAGTTCGGCATATTGACCACCTTCCTATGCGAAGCTATATTCCTATTCGAGCCAGTTCCTCAGCGATGTCGGCTTCTCGAGTGGGGGCCAGCTTCGACCCGGCCAATCGTTCTCTGATCTGCTCCCTCCAGTCAGGCATTCTTGACTTCGCCGGTGTCTGGCTCCAAGGAGCATCATTTAATCTGGCAGCCCGGCATTTCTCGGCAGCCGGAGGCTGTGTGCCGCATGCAAGATACCATCTTGTTGTCCAAACTCGAGGGACAAGCTGGAAGCTTGTCCAACATCGCTACGCAGGCTCGATTCCCGCGATCCGGTTGATAGCCAGGACAAAAGCCTGCCAGGTGCTTCGCTGGGCCGACAGGACCTTCTTTCCCTGAGGAGTCAGCCGGTAATAACGCCGCCGTCGCTGGCCGGCCTTTTCGATCCAGCGTCCATGGATCCATCCGCGCTTTTCAAGCCGGTACAGCAGTGGATAGAGCGATGCCACATTGAAGCTGAGCATCCCATCCGACCGCGCCTCAATCAGCTTCCCGATTTCATAGCCGTGCCGTGGCCGTGCCTCGACGAGCGACAGCACAAGCAACTCGGCGCTGCCTTTCTTCAATTCGCGATCCATCATTTTTGAACTCATATATTGTATAGCGATATATAACCTAGAAGCATAGTCAGAGTCAAGAGGGCGTACATAGGCTTCAGCTTTTAACTTTCAGTTTCAGTTTCGTCGGAGGGGAACGGGGAGCCTGGGGCTCAAGACGGCGGCGTATCGCGTTCTTTGTGATCATTCAGCAACCTTCGGGCGAGGGGTGTCAGGTCTATGCTGATTATTCGTTCTCTCCAGGGAGTACTCTTCGATCGGATGACGACTCCGGTAATCCAGCGAGCATTGATCATCTGGTCGAGCACTGGCACGCTGACCGATAGATTATCTGAGGTAGGGACCTCGCCTCGCGCCCGCAACTGTTCGATCGCATCCAGAACCGCGATCCAAGAAAGATCAATATTGGCTGCCATATTAGGAAATCTCGCCAAGCTGCCATGAGCCGGATACAAACGTAATACTACCGAAACCCCGCTGTGATGGCCAACAGTAACGTGTGATGACCGTTACAGTGCAACAAACGGTGGAGCTTCTTTCCGCGGGCTGAGCAGAGCGTGGAGATCGCCCAGCTCCCGGCGCCCCCAACCAAACTGTTATCGGGTTCAGAAACAGTGCTGCTCGTGGAAGACGAAGACTCGGTCAGGAAACTGGCGCGTCAGATTCTCGAAGCCAGCGGCTACACTGTTCTGGAAGCCTCGCGACCCGAAGAGGCTCTCATGATTCTGGCCGGCCACCATGAGCAGGTCGACATAATGGTGACGGACGTAGTGATGCCGCAGATGAGCGGATCAGACCTGGCCGAAGAGCTGGCCAATCGATACCCGGAAACGAAGGTCCTCTATATGTCAGGCTATAATGATAAAGCCGTCGTCAGTCACGAGATGCTAACCGGGCAGGTTCCGTTCCTTCAAAAGCCATTTACTCCCGACGATCTGAGGCGCAAGGTTCGTGAGGTGCTTAACGCCAAAGGCCAACGCCAATCAAGTAGGAATTAGCAGCGGATCACCAGGTCTCGGGCGTCCTGCATCAATACGATCTTGACGACTGAACCGCTACTCAGGAGCGTGTTCGGTGCCCCGATATGGGCACTGGCTGCGTCTTGAAGAGTTCTGTGAGCCCGTCAGCGACGATCGCAGGTGTGAAATGGAACTGGCTGAGTAAATACGCCGTATGAGAATATTGCGCTACCACCGATATTCGAGACCTCCTCAGCCCCCGCGGCAGGAGGGAGCGACTGCAAGGAGTCTTCTTATGAGGAAACCCATGATGCGTTGCGCCATGTTCATGACTCTGCTCTTGGTCTGGCCTGTTCACAGTGCCAGTGGTCAGGAACTGAGCGCGCCTGAAAAGAACTTCGAGTATCTCTGGCAAACCTACGACCGAAATTACGCGCTGTTTGGGGCAAAACACATAGACTGGGCGGCACTATACAAGGTCTACCGGCCCAGGGTGACCGCAAAGACGACTGACGCTGAATTGTTCGAGGTGCTATCAGGCCTGCTCGGCAACCTGAACGACAATCACGTCAGGCTAAATGCCCCGGACCGCGCGTTTCAATCGGGCATTCTTGGTGAGATGAAGCAGGAGAGCTTCTCGCTAGACCTGGTGAAAGCGAGTTTTCTTAAGGCGAGAGCCAAGGAGTTAATGAATGGCGTTTTCGTATATGGCTGGCTGACGGATTCGATCGGCTACTTCCATTTCAGCCGGTTCAGCCAGATCGAACTGAGCAGCGCCGCCATCGACGAGATCATCATGGAGTTCAAGGACGCCAAAAGCATCATAGTCGATGTGCGAGCTAACGGCGGCGGCGATGACCGAGTGGGAAGGCTGATTGCCGACCGGTTCGCCGACCGCAAGCGGCTCTATATGAAGACCCAGATTCGGAACGGCCCGGATCACGATGACTTCACGCCGCCCAAATACTGGTACGTCGAGCCGGACGGTCCGATCCAATTTACGAGGCCCGTCATTTTGTTGACCCACAGGTTTTCGGTGAGCGCAGCCGAGAACTTCACCCTGGCCATGCGAATCCTACCGAACGTCACCGTGGTGGGTGATGCGACTTCTGGTGTCTTCGCAGACGTCTATGGCGACCGCATGCCGAACGGATGGAGGTTTTCGGTGCCATTCAAGCTATTCGTAGACCAGGACGGGTTTTGTTGGGAAGGCATAGGAGTACCGGCCGCCATCCGGCAGACGAACACCAAGAAGGATCTGGATGAAAAGCGAGATAAGCCCCTTGAGCTGGCCGTTGCGCTGATTGAAACAGGAGCCCTCAAGGCACAGCCTCAGACTTCAAGCCTCAGAGATATTCGCGACTCTCTGGCCTGGAACCTTTACCGCTCAATTAACCAAAAGGGCATCACCTCAGCGATAGCCGAATTCAACAAGGCAAAATCGGGCAACCCGAATTCCTATTATCTGGATCAAGAGGAATTGCTCGACGCCGGCAATAAGCTCTGGGACGCCGGCAAACACAACGAGGCCTTCGAAGTATTCAGAATAAACGCGCGCGAGTTCCCCAGGTCAAGTGTAGGCGACGAACGGCTCGGCGATGCCTACGCGGCCACCAGGGATGATGTTATGGCGCGTCAGCAATACCAGAAGTCGCTCGAGTTCAACCGGCGGAGCTATCCCTGGGAGATACAGTCTTATGACGACGCCAAGAGACTGGCATCAGGGACCAGGTTGTTGGCTCGGAGCCTCGAAAGAGATATAACCGACAAAGGCATAGACGCGGCCGTTAAGGCCTTTGATGAGGCAAAACTCGGCCCGATTTCTTCATATTACATCGATGAGTCTCAGATCAATCAACTGGGCTATCAGCTTTTGCGCCGGGGAAGGATGCAAGAGGCGATCGCGGTTTTCGACCTGAATGCGCGGGAATTTCCTCAGTCATTCAACACTTACGACAGCCTGGCCGAGGCCTACATGACCACGGGGAACAAGGAACTGGCGATCAAGAATTATAAGAAATCGATCGAGCTGGATCCCCAGAATACGAACGGCGCGGACATGTTGAAGAGGCTGGAGGCGGCTCCTGGCCAGGCTGATTCAAAGACCTATGACGCCTATACCGGCAGCTACGACTCGCCCATGGGCGTAATCGACATCACGATGGATGGCAACAAGCTGTTCGCCCAGCCTGCTGGCGCCTCAAAGGAAGAGCTCACGCCGGAGAACGATGGCGTGTTCAATATAGCATCCGTAGGGGCCAGGGTAACATTCGTCAAAGACGAACGCGGCCATGTGATCCAGGCGCTGATCCGGTTGGGCGACCAGGAAATCAAGGCCAGAAAGATCAAATGAAAGACCGAGGTTGCAAGCCTCGACTAGTTCAGCCGGTACCTTGTGGTTGCGGTCGGCTTGACCCGGGCATCCGATCAATAGCGAGATGGACAGCAGAGCAGATCAACCAATAGATATTACCGGGCAGGTCGCCATCATCACCGGTGGCGGCCGCGGACTTGGCCGCGCGTTTGCCACGGCTGTTGCCGCGGCGGGAGCCTCGGTCGCTCTGGTCGCGCGCTCAGAAGGCCAGCTCTCTGAAGTCACAGCAGACATAGCCTCGGCCGGCGGACGGGCCATCTCATTCGCGGCCGACGTGGCCGATTACACCGCGGCGAGCCGGATTGTCGACCAGGTAGAAAGACAGCTTGGACCGGTGAGCTTGCTGGTAAATAACGCCGGCGTAGCGACGGCGGTTGGCCCTGTGGCGGAAACCGAGCCGCGAGACTGGTGGCGATCATTCGAGGTCAATATGCTTGGACCCTACCTTTATTCCCGAGCCGTCTTGCCCGGTATGATCACCGTCGGCCGAGGCAGGATCGTGAATGTAGCGAGCGGCGCCGGCCTTCTGGCTATTCCCAACATGTCCGGCTATGTAACCAGCAAGGCCGCACTGATCCGTTTCACCGAAGTCCTTGCCAAAGAGGTCCGCGAGAACGGCATCACTGTATTCGCCATCGAGCCCGGCACGGTCCGCACGGCGATGGCTGAACAGACAATGGAATCACGCGAGGGGCAGAAATGGATGCCCTGGTTCAAGAAGATTTTCGACGAAGGCCGAGACGTTCCTGCGGACTATGCGGCCCGGTTGGTCTTACTGCTAGCATCTGGAAAGGCTGATGCGCTTACTGGCTGCTTCCTGGATATAACCGACGATCTATCCACACTCGTCCAGCGAACAGACCAGATTCGCCGCGATGGCCTATACACCCTCCCCCTACGCAAGAGCACGTGACTGTCGCGTAATGTACACGAAGAGGTTCATCTCATTGCTCGCCGGCCGCGAACTGAAACTCAAAAGCTGATAAAACTCATCAAAACTATTCATGTCCGTAACGCTAAGCTCAGTGGTCCCATGGGGTCGAACGATGTCCGAATACAGGTTGATGTTCGACTTATCCGAACAGCAACTCGACGCCAGCATACTCGGATGCGGAGACGGCCCGGCATCTTTCAACTCCGAGATGACCGCGTTGGGCCGCCGGGTCATATCAGTGGACCCGATTTATTCGCTCTCAAGGGAGCAGATCGAGCAAAGAATCGGCGAGACATACGATACGATCATATCGCAGTGCAAAGCGAACCTCGATAACTACATCTGGTCCCTCTTCAGCGATCCCGACGCACTGGGCAGGCACAGGCTCGGAGCAATGCGCGGTTTTCTGGATGACTTCGAGACCGGTCTGGCAGAGGGCCGCTATCTTCACCAGGAATTGCCGCACCTGGGTTTCAATGATAAGCAATTCGATCTCGCCCTCTGTTCTCACTTGTTGTTTCTCTACACGGAGCAATTGTCGCTGGATTTTCACGCGGAAGCGATACTCGAGATGTGCCGGGTCGCCCGCGAAGTCCGGGTTTTCCCCCTTCTAGATTTGAAAGTGCGCCCATCTGAACACGTCCAGCCGGTGATCTCGCGGCTCGAGCAAGCCGGGCACGCCGTCGAGATCGTTAAGGTGCCGTACGAGTTCCAGCGCGGAGGGGATGAGATGATAAAGGTACTGAGTAAATAGCAAATGAGGTACCTGCGCGGGAATCAGCGGGCAGATAGACGGCCCGCCTTGTCACCATAGTTTTTGGTGGCTGATGTGTCGAAGTAACACCCCAACGGCGGGAACCTTTAGCACGGAATCAATCATCTGGTGGGTTCGGCCTGGCTGGCTTAGCCCGGGTCCTCTGTTTTCTTCTCAGTCTGGTTTCTGGAGACCAGCCTTGATAGAGTGTCAGGGACTAACCGTTCTGCGAACCCGGCGATGAAACACCATACGACAAGCTTTGCGTAGTCACCAGCCGCCGCGGGTTTGCCCTGTTTCAAGAAATCCAACAGCACCAGCCCGTTCAGGTTTTCATCGGGTCTCATGAACCTGGGGAAGATGTCGCCGGTCAACAGCCCTCCAAGCATCAGCATGTACAGGATGACGGCAAAAACCGCGCCGTTGATTGCCGGCAGGAAGACCTGAGGCCAGTTGTGCACGAGCTGGGACACGCTATCAACCGGATCCCCGCGACGCGCTGCGCCCTGGTATCGCTTTTGCAGACTCAGTAATCCGCCCATGCCTCCAGCGAATAATGCCACCGGTAATGCCGCGGAATAGGTCTCTCGAACGCCGACGACATTGAGCACGAATAAAACGCCCATGGCCGCAATTCCGATCAGGGTAACAATGGCTACCCGTTTGGAAATCCGATCCCGGATCCTCTCGCCGAAGGGGCCGATCGAATAGCGCAAGTAAATCTGCCCTAATAAGAACTCGATGTCCGCGCGCAGTTCTCGTTCTATGCCCTTTGAGTTCTCTGCAATGCTCGGCGGCTTCGATGCCAGGTAAGCTTCGTATTCCTGTAAGTCAGCAATATCTCTGTATCGCAACCGCAGGCTCCACACTTTGCGCGCCAGTCTTTCAGGGGGCAGGAGGCGGGAAAGCATCAAATCGAACGCGTACAGGTCATCCCAGCAGAGCGAACCCTCCTCTTTCTTCCTGAGAATCTCATCGGCAATCATTTTCGAGTCGGCGTCGACCGTCGCCGCAGGGATGCCACGCAGCTCGGCATTCAGGTGGTGAAAGTAAAGCAATCCATAATCAGGCAATGGTTGATTTCCATTAGGGTTTGATCGAACAGGCAGCACTCCGACCGGCGTGGGTGTGGACATAAGGACACTCCTCAAATGGACAAGGGACGATTGCGCGCCCACTCTATTCTTGACTACACTCCGTTGTCAACGGTGTTCGCACGATGTCTTTGCCTCTAATTTGGTTGGGGCATTGCTCGGCAGAGGATACCCGTCTTCAGACTAGCGACTGGCTATCAAGACCGGCCTCAGCTATATTCGTCCAGCTTTCCAGCGAAGCGAGTGCTGATTCGGTGGAGGTTAGCCCGATGTATCCGTACGTGGAGATCGGTCAGTTCCGGCTGGGGACATACGGGATATGCGCGGCTCTAGGTTTTTTCGCTGCCTGGGCGGTCTTCAAAGCAGACCTGGCCCGGCACGATCTTCCGGCAAAGTTTGCCGGTACGATGGTCGTCTCGACTGCTCTCGCGGGAATTGTAGGAGCCAAGGTTTATTTCATAGCTGAGACACCGGGAGCTCTATTCGCCAGCTTCTTCACCCGGATATCGGAGCCAACCGGCCTATCCTGGCTTGGCGGACTGATAGCAGGGACTGCGACTCTATGCGTCCTCGCTCTGGCCTATAAAATTCCTTTACTAATGTTGTTCGATTTCGCGGGACCCGTTGGAGCGCTAGTGTATGCATTTGGACGAATGGGATGCCTGCTCGCGGGCGACGGCGACTATGGCAGGCCAACTTCCCTTCCCTGGGGCATGGCCTTTCCGCGCGGGATCATACCCGCATTCGAGGCGGTTCATCCGACGCCCATTTACGAGGTTTTGTTCAGCGCAGCTCTCTTTTCATTTCTTTGGCGGCTTGGTTCAAAGGCACGACCGTTAGGTGTGGTGGCAGGCACCTACCTGGCACTGAGCGGGATCGCGCGGTTTCTAGTGGAGTTCATTAAGTTGAACCCCCGCATCTGGCTGGGGTTAACCAACGCCCAGTTCGTGAGCCTCATTTGCATAGTAGCAGGGGTCGCGCTCCTGCTGCGCGCTTTCGTTAAAAAGAGCGACAGGGTCTCAAATCGAACGTCCGCGTCCACTTCCGCCTAGAGACCAGACCGAGAGCACCGCCGCTGACCCCATTGGGCGAGATCACCAACAAAATCGAAAGATCCAATCGACCTCTGGAGAGCAGCTACTGCACATTCAGTGTCAGGGTTACCGCGTGAGACAGCCTACCCGACGAATCCATACCGGTGAAGACTAACTGGTCCGCGCCGGATTCCGCACTTCCCTTCACCTTTATTTTGAAGTTCAGGCCGGTGTCTGTCGTCGGGGTCGAGTCCAGGCCGATCTTGAGGCCTCGCGGCAGCGTCGACGGAGGACTGATTGTGACAGCATCAGTAAATCCGCCAGTTCGGGCGATGTTCATCGTGACATTGACTTTGCTCCCCGGCGACGTGTTGATGATTGGCTGGGTAAAGCTGAGTGAAAAGTCAGGCGCCGGTTGCGGCAACCCAGTGAGCTTGGCAACGAACGCATCTGATTCCCCGAACACACCCGGCTGGTAATGCAGGAATGGTCCTACCGTTGCGGGAAATGTAGCCTCTGAAGACATTGTGCCGCCGGCAACGTACACGTTTCCCCCGCTGTCAACTGCGATTCCGGCAGCGGCATCATCACTCGCGCCGCCCAGGTAACCCGCATAAAGGATCGTGGAGCCGGAAGAGTCGATCTTGGCGACGAACCCGTCACCGAATATCGTTCCGCCTCCATAGACGGCGGCGCGGCCGGACGCGCCAGTTACTGGGAAAGTAGCCTGGCTCGAGGTCGTCGAGCCAGCTATATAGGCGCTACCTCCGGAATCAACAGCGATACGATAACCGGCGTCGCCGCCCGAGCCTCCAACGTATCCGCAGAAGACCAGCGCAGATCCAATTGGGTTGACTTTGGCGACAAAGGCGTCGCCAAGGTGACCGTTTGTTCCTCCATAGCTCAGCATGGGGCCGACTTTGACCGGGAATGTAGTCTGGTCTGAGCTGGTCTCGCCAGTCACGTACGCGTTGCCCGCGTTATCGACGGCAATCCCCAATCCCTCATCGTCGCCGGCGCCGCCGATATAACCGCAGTAATTCAGGCCAGAGCCATCAGGCTTCACCTTTGCCACAAAAGCATCAGTGCCGCCTCCTAGAGTCAGGGACGGCCCAACTGCCAGGCCGCTAAACCCGGCCGGCGCCGATGATGTCACTCCGGTCACATACGCCGAGCCCGCTTGGTCGACGGCGACGCCCAGACCCTGATCCAGCCCTGTACCCCCGATGAACCCGCCATAAGCGAGACCGGTTCCATCGGCTTTGACCTTGACGATAAATGCATCAGGGGCTTTGAAACCTGGCGCGCCCGCGTTTGTAAGCGAGGGCCCAACTTTGGCCGGAAACGGGACAACAGCGCCGGCCTGGCCCGGTCCCGGGGATGTCGTTTCTCCGGTGACATAGGCGTTGCCCTGGCTATCGACCGCGATACCATAGCCGGCATCCTCCCCCTGACCGCCGATATACCCGCAATACTCGAGTCCCGTGCCATCGGGTTTGACCTTTGCTACGAATGCATCACCGATATACTGGGTCCCACTTGCAAATGTCAGGCTGGGCCCGACCGTGACCGGGAACGTCGTAGGACCTGATGTCGTGAAACCGGTTACGTATGCCGCGCCAGCGCTATCGACGGCAATGGCGCTTCCCAACTGATGGCCAGCCCCATCAATATAGCCACAATACTCGAGACCTGAGCCGTCGGGCTTTATCTTTGCCACGAACGCCGTCCAGAACAGGAACGACTTGTTGAGATTGAAGGAAAGACCGGGACCCACTGTCAACGGGAAATTATCGGTTGGAAAGGATTCGGTATAGCCCGTTACGTAGGCCGCGCCGGCACTATCGACTGCGATCCCGAACGCGGTGTCTACAAAGGTTCCGCCAATGTAACCTGCATATGCGATCACTGCTGGATCTATGACGAGCGGCCTGGATCGATCGTAACTACCTACGTCAAAACCACACCGCGCCTCTGCGGTGGTGCTGCCGGGCTGCACCCGAAAGGAAGTTGCTACCTCTGAGCGCTGGCCATCTCGCTCCTGGTACGAATACGGAGCCTGGTCACGGAACCCGCCAATCGGCGTATTGATCTGAAGATTACCCCCGCCATCGAGAGAGACCAAAGCACCGCTATAGGCCCATTTTATCATGCTCGGATCAGCGCCGGGCTTGACCCTGAATTCGTATTTCAGCTCATTTTCCGCCCCGCTGTAGATAAGGTCGATGCCGGGCCAAAGGTCACTATAGCGTATTTTTGAGAACGTGCGGAGGCCCGTCTTCCATTGATCTCTCGAGCCCTTGAAGTAGCTGACCACCGTGGGGGCTTGGACTTCGCCGACCGGCCTGGTATCGCGGTGGGCGTCAATGAAGTCCAGCCTGGCAGTCCATCGCTTGGCCGCTACGCCCTCGCTGGAATCAGCGTCGCGTTTTGGCGCGAGAGCGAAGGTGAGCCCCTGGGTCGTGAAATACAGAGTCGTCCTTCCCCCCGTTGCGTAGAACGCAACCCGAGAGTCGACCTGGCCGCGATTCTCGACGAACGCCAAAGGTTGGTGCTTAAGCGCCCAATCAACTCGTGCACCGGGAGAACCAGTGCCACCATCGGCATCTCTCCCAGGTTCCAAAACGCTGGCCGATACCGCCATGGAGTTCGTAAGGGAAAATCTCTCGCTCCGAGGAGCACTAATGCTCAACAAAGCTATGATTGAAATAAGAACAGCAGTCCGCCTGACGAATCTTTTCCGGAAGTCCATGCCCGCCTCCCCGTATTGTTCATCTTTTCTTGCCGACATACCGCGAACAGCGCCAAGGTCGAACCCGGTTCGCCTATCCACTCTCGCCCAAGGCGGCCTAGCTGCAATTGACATCGAGAACCTCATCGCAATCGTCGATGGTGATGATCTCGCTGTCAGACTGGACCACCAAATTATGGGTGATACCATTCCCGTCGGTGTACCTGATATTGCACAGGCTCCCTGGTCCCGAGACTGTGATTTCGCAGACTGTAGTTGAACCACAGCCAAGGAGAAACATAAAACACACCACGCAAAGCAAGGCTCCAGCTCTTACCAGATTTGGGGTTGAGAGATTAAAGATTTCTTTCATTTCGAGGTCCTTTCCGCAATCCTGTCCAAAAGTCGAGCCGTGGTTGGTTTGTCTAAGATTAGATCGAGCGGCGACGAAAAGAGGTAGCCTGAAGAGCCGTAGGGCAGCCGCCCCGCCGACGCCGGATAGTTGGAGTCCGACTTCAGGTTGACCTGTTCAATCCATTTCATTGCCGTATCCAGTCCTTGCTTTGATCTGTAGAGCGCATCGTCGCTGGCTACAGAGTAGGAAAGCAGAAATGCGTGAACGGGCGTTAGGCCCCGGCTTTGGGCCTCTTCCCACTGCTCGGGGAGCGCCTGACTAAGGATGCCAAGCCTCGTCCGGAAAGCCTGGCGGACCAGAGGCCGAACAATTCCGATGATTGCAATCATCTGGGCGGGGGCGTTCATTCGAGCGCGGTATTGCTTTGCCGCATCGATCAACTCGCTTCGGCTCATGACGCCTCGGCCATCCGCTCTCAACGTCACCTGGTCACCGGTCGAGGTTGATACCCGTCTGTCGCCAACCCTGGCTGAGCCGGCCACGGTCACCGGCGAGTTCGCTCCGGACGCGCCCAATGCCCTAGCGTTGGCCAGATCGCCAGCCGCACGTTCGATCTCAGCGTCTGTGGCGTGGCGGAAGCGCTCGACCAGCACCGCCAGAACCGTGTCGCTCAGGTCATCGCAGGTGATGCGACCGGCGCTCTCATCTAGAGTGCGTTGCTCCATAGCCGTGAGTTTATCGATCGCTTCTGGCGCCAATTCCAGACCCGACCGCTCTCGAATAAAAGTCCGCACCGAATCGATGGACACCGAAACCTGCCCGGGCCGGGCGCCTTCAACCGGGAGCGACACGCGGGTACCAACTCCGTCGAGTAACAACTGCCGGACGCGAGCCCGGCCAGCGGGCGTCAATTGCTGTCCGACCGGGTTTGCGATCCGATCGGACCATGAGTGGGAAATTCGGGAAACCGTTAGTGCAACGACGCCGATGATAAGGACGACAAATAGCGCCAGTCGTAGCACGCCTCTGAAGATCTGGTGTTTCACGGAACCCGCCTCCGCAATGAAGTTTCTTGAAGTGACTGATACGGATTAGCTAGTTGGCACCGTGTCTACTTAACGCAACTAGCACTGTTGGAGGGAACCTTGAACACTTCGAATCTGTGGGCAAGCCAGCGAGTCGCTCGCTTGCGTCCTTCAATATGCAACACCCGGCCTCTCTTGTCAATCCCGACCGGAGGTGTCACGCAGATGACCGACAATGGAAGGCGCAGCCAATTCCTCACCCTGGCATTAGCTATTAACAAAGTGCAAAATATGGTGGACGGCCCGTTCTGTGGATGCGACGGATCAAAGGAGGCTATAGATGTTTCTAGCCCTGATTTCGGCGGTCTTGCTCCCATTGCTGCCAATCTCTCTACCGCAAGGCCCGAAAAAATCAGACCGAGATAGGGGCGACTTGGCCGGTCCGGTCCGCGTTGTCCGGACCGAAGACGCGATATTCGGAGGCCGGCCGGGACACTGTTCGCAAGACCCGAAGCGATTGGTCAAACTGACTACTTACGATCCCCAGGGCAGCCTGGAGGAATACACGGACTACAACCTGGACGGATCCATTCACAGCAAAGTCAGTTTTGGCCGAGACCGGGACGGAAACAAGATCGAAGAAGCATATTACGACGGCAAGGGTCACCTTTATCGCAAACGATTTTTCAGGCCGGGACCGGACGATCGACTCATACGGGAGGAGTCCTATGGTCCAAGGGGTTCGCTAGTAGCCAGAACCCTGCCGAGCTATAACGAAACCGGGATTCTCGGTCAATTGGATACGTACGACAGCGGTGGGATCCTGACTCACACCCGAGTCTATGATGAAGCCGGGAACCTCACCGAAGACAGTCACTACGAAAACGGACATCTCAGCGTCAGGTCGGTTGGGTCGTATGATACCAATGGCAACAAACTTGAAGAATCGCACTACAAGGCGGACGGCGCTCTATATAGTTATAGCCTAATGGACCCGGCCAAGATCATTTACAGCTATGACTCGGCAGGACGCCTGTCTCAGCAGATTCTATATTCGGGCGATGGATCGGTCAGTTGGCGAATTAACTATGCGTTTGATTCAAAGGGCAATCTCTCTGAGCAATGGCAGTACCGTCTCGGAAATTTCTTGACCAGCCACCGGACCTATGGATACGATCTCGATTCAGCGGGGAATTGGACGAAGCAGACGATTTCTGAAGAGATTTCAGAAACGTGCTCTCACCCGATGGAAATAATATACCGCACCATAACCTACTATTGATGGCCCCGGGCGTTTGCGGAATCGGGCTGACCGCCGAAGCTCTAAATGGGCAGAGTGCTGATTAACCAGGTCCGGTTGAGATACATCTCATCGGAGCCGGTGCCGATACGCCGCGTTGTCCAGAACCCGGTCGCAACGTGACATCAACCGGGGTCTGGGTTGCCCACTGCACCGCAGAACTACTTTACGGTTGCTCGCTTTGGGCTGTTAATGCATAGTTTAGCTGGCTGCCCCAGCCCGGCGCTATTGGCCTCCGCGCATAATACGAGCAGGAAATAGTGAATAAGAGATAAGGACCAGGAATGATGGAAATCTACGTGAGCACCGATATTGAGGCTGATGGCCCGGCGCCTGGACTCAACTCGATGTTGAGCGTTGCGTCGGCGGCTTATCTGCCTGACAAAAAGCTTATCGGCACATTCTCGGCTAATTTGGAGCTTCTTCCAGGCGCCACCAGCGATCCCGAGACAATGCGGTGGTGGGAAACCAAGAACGACGCCTGGATCGCCTGTAGAAAAAACACACGGCCGCCCGAGTCAGCGATGTCTGAGTATGTATCGTGGCTCAAAGGGCTTCCGGGCAATCCAGTATTCGTCGGGTATCCGGCTGCGTTCGACTTCATGTTCGTGACGTACTACCTCTACAGATTTGCCGGCGAGAGCCCTTTCTCCTACTTCGCGCTCGACATCAGGACCTATGCAATGGCTCTAATGAAGAAGCCCTTCTGGGACATCTCAAAGAGCGTGATGCCGTCAAGATGGTTCGACAATCTGCCTTATACTCACGTTGCTCTGGACGACGCCATCTCTCAAGGCGCCCTTTTCTGTAACATAATGGCAGAGAATATGAAGGCCCCGCCGATAGTGGATATGTATGATAAGTCAAATGGATGAGCCTGAAACGACCATTCTTTACAGGCCCATCGGGGCTACTGAACTGGCTCAACCAGAATATAGTGGGCCTGGTAGAGGTTATCGCCCGGTTCGACGACGCGGGTTGCGCAGATTTCTGAGCGCCGGTCCCAAACTCGATTATTGCAGACACGGCTGACCGAATTTCAGTCTAATCGCCAGCTTTCTTAAGTCTCGCAGCCTCACCCTTGGCGACCAGTCCGTAAAACTCTGGGCGGCGATCGCCAATCCTGTCTACTTCGTGCTTGCCGGGGACAAAGATACTCCTATTGTCGTCCGCAGCCTTTAGGTCAAGCTCGACTACCAGGACCTCTTCTTTTTCAGATCCGGCTTCGGCCATCGTATCGCCGTTGTAGTCGACGACTTTGCTATTGCCAATGAACCGCCATCCCCGTTCTGTTCCAACTCTATCGACCGCGGCAAAATAGACATGATTCTCGTTGGCTCGGGCATTAACGGTAAACTTAGGAGTCCGCCAGGCGCCCGGCGGCCAATTTGTCGGGAGGGCGATGATCTGGGCGCCCAGCAGCTTGAGGACGCGAGCAGCTTCGGGAAAACTGGCATCGTAGCAGATGTTTATTCCAACCCGCCCGAAAGGCAAATCAAAAACCAGGAAGGGTTTATCGCCGGGAGTTAGAAACCGATCCACGCCAAGGTATGGTAGATGGACCTTCCGATAGCTGCCAACTAGCCCGCCTGGACCAACCAGCATGGCGGCGTTATAGAACTCCGAGCCCTCTTTTTCGATGAACCCTGCAATGGCATATGCGCCCCCGTGGCGGCAGGCGTTTGCTATGGCTTGCATCGTAGGCCCGTCAAGCGGCTCTGCGAAACGCGAGGCCTCTTCAAGAGAATCGTAGCAATATCCTGTAATGGCACACTCCGGGAAGATGACCAGATCAGAGGCGGCGGCGGCAGCCCGCTCAATGTGGTCGACAATCTGGCCACGATTGTATTCAGGGTCTGCTATGACGCAATCCATTTGTACGCAACTGATTCGCGCTTTAGCCATAAGAGTCCAGTGAGTCTTCCGATGTAGGGCAATCTTGCTGGATTCCGCCGAATCCGGTTGCAATGGCACTGTTCCGCGAGGTCGCCCAGGTACTCGCTGCTCCGATTCGGGACGGAGAACCAGGAATCCGGATATCCAAAACTGGCGGAGGCGTGTGGGAATCGAACCCACCCAGGCCGCCTCTCGGAGACCCGCAACGGGTTTGAAGCCCGCGAGAACCACCAGGCCCCCTGCGCCTCCGCATCATCTCAACACTATCCGAAAGGAGTCCAGGGAGTCCAGGGAGTCCAGAGAGTCTGGAGAGTCTGGAGAGTCCAGAGAAGTCCAGGAGTCTAGAGACGTCTAAAGAATCCAGGGAGTTCCAATAGTCAGCGCTCCAATAGTCAGCGCACCTCACCACTCTTTACTCTTGACTCTTTACTCTTGACTCATTACTCATCACTCTTCACTTTCTTCGCTTCAACTCGCTTCAAAAAGCGAGCCACCTCGACCGGGGCACGCACGTGGGTTCCCTCACCTATTTTCTCGAAGCCATCGTGCGCTTCGACGGTGAATGTCACGGTGTGCTTACCGACTTCGGTGACCTCGGCTCGCGCGGTCACCGTCGACCCCTCAGGTGTCGCGGCCAGGTGACGCACGTTGACGACCGCTCCAACAGTAATCCAGCCGTCAGGCAGGTAGGGCTGAATCAGGTCGCCGGCAGTCACCTCCATCAAGTAAATCATCATGGGGGTTGCAAATACTGCCGGCATTCGCTCGTCTTCGCGGGCCACTGTAAGATCTCTAGTGACTGCCAGTGATTTTGTTCCAGCGATGCCGATTGGAATGTCAAACATTCTTGGTCTCCGCTCCTAATCCAATGGTCGGATCGCCCGGCCTCGGGTGGCCCGAGACCTCAAGCCAACCATCTTGTTGATGATCCTTAATGACTGGGCGCTGTTGGCGGCTAACTAATTGGGCTCATCATCACGCTGAGGATCCATTCTATCTCAGACCCCCCAGATCCAGTACATCTATTCTCGCTCGAAAACTCGAAGTGTCACCTAGTCCACAAGACTGTTGCCTAAATACAACATGGCTACCGTTAGATTAAAGCGGCACTGTTGTGATATGCTCTGCAATTAGTGGTTTTTTGCGAGCGAACCTCTTTCGGCACATACGTTGCGTCCTCAAGCTGGCTTTAAGCCTCCAAGGAGTCGTTGGATTGAGTCTACAAAAGACGCTCGCGAGCGCTGTCACTACTCGGGGTCATGGATTACATACGGGCGAGCCGGTACGGTTGACCCTCAGCCCCGCCCCCGCCTACACCGGTTACCTGTTCCGGCGAATCGATCTTAATAATTTTGAGATTCC
>Ga0207155_1015_pt2 | contig 21637 bp, 24 predicted proteins | sample Alteio_BWMinHeat_26_FD_153515 | JGI IMG/M metagenome (GOLD analysis project Ga0207155, IMG submission 153515) | Enriched cells from forest soil in Barre Woods Harvard Forest LTER site, Petersham, Massachusetts, United States -... | ecosystem: Environmental > Terrestrial > Soil > Temperate forest >... | reverse complement strand
GACTTATCCAGCGGTGATTCTGTTCGTCGAGGTGCCGGCGGCTGAGGTTGACGTCAATGTGCACCCGGCAAAAACCGAAGTCCGTTTCCTGCACGAGGCTGCGATGATCGGCATCGTGCGAGAAGCCGTGACCAAAGCAATCGAAGCCAGCCACACCGTGACCCGACTGGCAATCAGGCCAGGGCAGGGCCGGCAGCCAGAGGCGCGCCGCGAGGACCCCGGCCGAGCGGAGTGGAGATCGAGGTCTGGCCAGATCGGGCCATCTGAACCATCCTATTCTGATCAGGGAGCGCGCGAGCGGGGTCAATCTGCGTTTGACACGACCCGCGCCCCAGGCGGGCTTGCGGCTTCGGGTGCGGATGAATTCAGGCTCGAGAGTCCCGAGCAGGAGCCGGCAACGGAACGTCAGCCTGGCCTCGGGCTCTCTTTCGCCCAGTCCGGTGGCGCCGGCGATAGACAAGGCTCTGTGGGCGGGGGAGAGGGCCCTGAGTTTCCGGACACAGCGGCATCCGCTGAACTATCTATACTGCTGGCAGAGCAATTCACGGAAGGTGCGGACCCAAGCGGTGCCTGTGCATCGGGCGTTGTGTTGAAAGGAGACAGCCAGGCGGTTCCACTGCCGGACCTGGGCCACGGAATCAAACCGATGGGCCAGATCCGCGACAGCTACATCGTGGCGACCGACGAAGAAGGATTGCTGTTGATCGACCAGCACGTGGCGCACGAGCGGATCCTATTCGAGCGTTTCCGTGACCGGCGGCTGGCTCCGTCAACCGAGTCCCAGCCAATGCTGGTGCCGCAGACCATCGACCTGGCTCCGGCTGAGTCCGAGGCTTTCGCTGTAGTCCAGCAAGAGCTGGAAGCAATGGGAATCGAAACGATCGAGCTGTCGGGCCGAACGATCGCGATCAAGGCGACGCCAGCCGGATTGAATCCCGGCGATGCAGTCGCCGTCGTGCGGGACGTCCTTTCAGCAGTCGAGCGAGAGCGGGGCAACCAAACTCTGGACGTGATTCGGGATGAGATAGCGGCTTCGCTTGCGTGCAAAGCTGCGATCAAGGTGAATATGCCGCTGACCTCGGAAAAGATGCAGTGGCTGATCGATGAGCTGATGAAGACTCATAACCCGATGACCTGCCCTCACGGCCGGCCCATAATGATGCGCTTCGGCCTACGAGAGATCGAGCGCGGCTTTAAGCGCCCGTAGATAATACGAAGAAGCTCACGTGGCCTGGACCTTCAACTCCCAGATGAAGGAAATGCGTGCTCGTCCTGGCCAGTCTGAAACCCGATGTCGTGTTTTACTAGGCTCCTCATATGCTTCAAAGATAGAATAGACCGCACTGAAGGTACTGGAGGAAGAACATGATTCTTAAGATCGGGACAGCCGCCCTCTACGTTGAGGACCAGCAACAGGCATTGGAATTCTGGACTAAGAGCGTCGGGTTCGAAGTGCGAGCCGAGAAGGAAATGGCTCCCGGCATGAAATGGATAGAGCTGAGCCCGAGAGGGGCCGAGTCGTGTCTTGTGATCTACCCGAAGTCGCTGATGAAGGACTGGGCCGAACGGAAGCCCTCTATCGTCTTCGAGTGCGATGACGTGCAGCAGACTTACGACGAAATGCGAAAGCGAGGTGTTGAATTCCAGCAGGAACCTCAGGACCTGCCATGGGGGCCCTTCGCAATCTTTCTGGACAACGAAGGTAACATCTTTGGATTGCGCCAAAAATCTTAAAGATCAATCCTGTAAAACAGCCAGGGGACCTCTATAATCTGAACCTAGTGTCGGGATCGCCGGCCAGTTCCGGTCCCCTTTCTTTCGTTTCCTCAGTCGGTCGATAGCTGCAAAGACGCCTTCGTTGAGGCATCCGCAAGGCTCACCCGAGTGCCTTCGATACTTGCCTGATAACGCTTGCCGTTATTATCGGCTCGCGTTATTATAGACCGTGTGATCAAGAGCTTTCGCGGACCGACGGCGGAACTCATATTTACCAGGGAACGGACGCCTCGCTTCCCGACTAATCTTTACAGATTGGCGCAAAGAAAGCTCGCGATGCTTGATGCCGCAGCAGCGTTGCGTGATCTAGAGGCACCTCCGGGCAATAGGCTGGAGAGGATTTCTCGCGACCGCAAAGGCCAGTACTCTATACGCATCAATGATAAGTGGCGGATACGCTTCAACTGGAACAACGATGCTTATGACGTCGAAATCGTCGACTACCATTGACGGGAGAGCCGATGGCAAAGAAGCCTTACAAACCAATCCATCCGGGAGAGATACTAAAGGAAGAGTTTCTTGATCCAATGCAGATCAGCCAGTATCGTTTGGCGAAGGATATTGGTGTGCCGGCACGGCGCATCAATGAAATAGTGCATGCGGAACGCGGAATAAGCGCTGATACGGCTATAAGGCTCGGAGTGTACTTTGGAACAACTCCGCAATTCTGGACCAACCTTCAGAGCCGATATGATCTTGAACTCGAGCTCGATCGCTCAGAAAAGCGGATCAAACAAGAGGTGAGGGCTCGCGCCTCCTAATGGCTGCTGAGAGTTAAGATCCGTAAAGTTTGGATTGCGCGCCGCCAAAAACCATCGACCGGCCCGAGATTCCCGAATGATTACTATTGTAAACAGATAATAAATACTTATAATCGGAACCTGCGGTCGGTATCGCCGACCCAGTTCGGTCCCCTTTCTTTCGAGTTTCCTCTCAGTCGGTCGGTAAGCTGCAAGTCGCCTTCGTTGAAAACATTCGCTACGCTCACCCGTATGGGTGCGTGTCCGAAGGCGGGCTATTCGAACTCCCGAAAAAACAAAGTCTCCGTTCCTGGAGGGGTCATGTCTCGACGCACTTCGCATCGGCTCGATAAGCTGTTGATTATGCCGGCTCTGTTCGCGCTTATTATGGCCGGCCACGCCCTGGCAGGGACGCCAAGATCGTACGCCGCCCTCAATATCGCGATTGATTCCGGAGGACAGGCCAGATATAACTTCAACCTGTTTATCGCCCGGCCGCTCACTGATGCCCAGCGCAGCTCGCTTGAGAGCTTGTTAGGCGCGTCCATAAAGGAGCGCCAGTATCCGGGGCGCGATTCGGATGATGATGGTGACGACGATTATGATGATGGCGATGCTCCTCAGCCTGCGCCCCGTCCGTCTTCAGAAATAGTAGCGAGGTCCGAAGTACAGGCCCCCCCGGACACCAACGGAGCAAAGCCAGCCAAGACCGCGGAACAAAGCAGGCCCGTCTTTCTTACCGCGCAGTGGACCAAGCAGCTTCCACGGAACGGAATGGAGATCGAAGACCAGATCGAAGCGGGCGCCCTGCTAAGAGCCGTAATCGCCCTGGGAGCGAATACTCTGACGATATCAGTCAGCCATCCGAAGACCGGATACTCAGGCTGCACGGAGCAGGGGCCGGCCCGCTCGAATCTGTACGGCAATTACTCCTCGACCGAGTTCCACCAGTACTTTCTAAGTACACCGACCAGCTCAGGCCAGCCGGACGCGATCAAGATAGCATTCGGCTACACTCACCGAATGCTTGCAATGCGTGCTGTCGGGGCCGGCATATTTTTTCTGCTTCCGGTCATTTTAGTCCTCTGGAGAAGGATGTCGGCCTCGAGGTCGCGGACCGAGGACGCTGCGGCGGACCGGTTCGCCGCTATACGCCTCCTGAACTTGATCTCCATAGGTTTGCCGATTTCGTGGTGGGTGTTTCGTAGCGTTAGTGGTGTCAGGGACCTGACGCGATTCGTCGATTCAGGATACAGTCGCGGGCTCCGAACTGTGATCGAGATCGGAGTGTATGCCCTGCCGCCCTTATTATTCATAGTCATATGCGCACTCATTCTCAACCCACTGTTAAGGCGGACCGATGTCGATGGGACTGTTAAGCCGCGCCTGTTCAGGGAAATAGGCGGCTCGCTACTGAGGTCCTATCTGCCTTTATTGCTTTCAATCTGCGCCCTGCTTGAGGTGATCCAGGGCGAGTTTGCGGTGGCCATGGGCCTTATGATCGCCGGCCAGGCCCTGAGGATGATGGGCCGGTCGTTAAAGCCGGGCGGTTCGGGATATGGCGCTCATGCTCTCATCGTTACGCAGCTCCGCGAGCGTGTCCTAGAGCTGGCCAGCCGGGCCGGGGTCCGCCTGGGTCAGATCTACGTATTGCCGATGGATGAGAGCAAGATGGCCAATGCCTTTGCTACGTCGAGCAACAACGTGCTGCTGTGCGAATACTTGCTTCGGCAAATGAATAAGCGAGAGGTCGACGGCGTTGTTGCTCACGAGATCAGTCATCTGCGGCTGAATCACCCAAGGATCAAGCAGATCACAACCTATGGCAGCCTCATCCTTCCGTTGGCGATCAGCATCGTGATGCCTTTTATCAGTTCGGCCCTGATGTTGCTCACCCACAGCACGATGTTCCTGTCCGGATACATGATGCTGCGAACCAGGACCGATCTGATGTACGCCGGAGCTGTTGTGATATCGATCCTGTTGAGGCTCGTACTCTCCAGACGATTTGAGTACTCGGCGGATGCCCTGGCAGTCACAATAACCCGCGATCCCGAAGCAATGATAACCGCGCTGGTAAAGCTGGCGCGGCTGAACCTGTTGCCGATGAACTGGAGCCGATTCGACGAGAATCTACTGACGCATCCGTCAACAATGCGTCGGGTCCGCGCGATCGCATCAAGGTATGGCGTGCCACAGGAGCGGCTCCAGATGCTGATTGACAACCCGGACACGGGGCAGGAATTCTACTCGTTGACTGGTACTGCGCCAGCGGCGAGTGCACAGGTGCCCGAGGTGCACCCGGCACCCTGGCAGGCGCCGGCGCCGCGGCCCATGTCAAAGCACAGGAAGGGCAAGCCGTTCACCCTGATCCCTGCCCAGTTCGGACTGTTGGCTACGCTGTTATGCTTTTTCCTGACAAGACCGGGACATGTGGCTGGAGACTTCCTCGCTTCGTACGGTTTTCCAGTCGCGCTCGCGATCGCTATTGCCGGCGCCATGGGATTGATACTGAGCAGCCATTTGATCAAACTGAAGCTGCTGAGTGTGATGCCAAAGAAGGTGTCCTTCGTTCCAACCAGACCGGATGCATTTCCGGGTCTCGACCTAGGGAACCTGGCCAAGTACACTGACGACTTCGTCGCGCTCGGATTCAATCCGGCCGCTGACTATACGAGCGAGCATGAGAACATGAATTTTTCCGGTTTCGCCCGGCTCTTCATTAATCCATCGCGAAGATGCTTTGCCGAAGTTAACCAGGTGATGGCTGGCAACATGGCCGTGACGCCCATGCGGTGCATGATCCTCAGTTGTCTCGGGACGAAATGGTCTCTCTCTACTACCGGCAGCCAGCCACAGGCCGTGTTATGGGCCAGCCGCCTCCCCGAAAACCTGGTATGCTACAGGCCCGGGGCCACGCCCACTGATCTCTACCGGGAACACCTCTCGCAAAGGAACTACATCGGTAACGAGCTTGGGGCCGAGGTTTCGGGCGAGATGTCGGTCCAATATTACCTCGTGCGATCGGGCGAGAACGCTCTGAAGCGTCGAGCGAGGCTCAAGAGAATGAACGCACTGGTCTACCTGCTCAGGATCGATCTGTTCAATCGGAAGCCAAAGACCGATTGGCTGGGGCGCTTCGCAAAGCACCAGAACAAGATGAGGGATGGCCGTAACCTCGAGCTTGAAGAGGTCTGAGTGTCGCGGGGGCACCAATTACAAAGGCCCCGAAAGTTCAAGGTGCGCGCCCTTGACCTCGCCTTCAGGTCTGGTCTGAACTATGTCAACATAGGCGAGTTGCTGGGGCAAATAGAACGGTTGTCCGCCGATGATTCTCCCGCCAACGTGAATGCGCATTAAGACGGCGCGCCGGCCAATTCATTTGCGACCTTTTGGCGGTTGACTTCGGCTGTGGAAACGACTATATCGGCTGAATGCTTATATCAGGGAACGCCAAGGCCCGGGTCCTCAGATTATTCATCACTGTATTAGTCAGTCTCGTTATTGCCGGGCCGCAGCAGAGCTCTGGGGCCGAAACCGGCGGGCGCCACGGGGTTTTCGGCCGCCGCGCCGCCAGAGAGGACAAGGTACCGGCTGTCATCGGTGCGGCTGAGAATAGCGCTAGCCGGTTCAACACATTCTTGTTTGGCGCCGCCTATTATCCCGAGCAGTGGCCGGAATCCTATTGGGAGCCGGATGCGCATCGGATGCGAGAGTGTGGCGTCAATGTCGTCCGGATCGGCGAATTCGCCTGGGCGCTCATGGAGCCCGAAGAAGGCAAGTATGATTTCAGCCTGTTTGATCGCGCCATCGCGATACTGGCTTCACATGGGATCAAGGTGATTTTCGGAACCCCAACTGCCGCCCCGCCCAAGTGGCTGACTCATAAATATCCCGAAACGCTGCTCGTATATGGCGACCGGCGCGTAGCCGACGATCAGTCGCGCCGCCACGTCTGCCTGAACTCGCCCGTATATCGGGACCTCTCGAGAAAGATCGTCCGGGCACTGGTCAGTCATTTCAAGGACAATCCCAATATAGTCGGCTGGCAGATCGACAATGAAATCAACTGCGAGGTCTCAGTCTGCTACAGCAATAGCTGTCAGGCGTCTTTTCGCAAGTGGCTTAACGGCAAGTATGGAATGCTTGAATCGCTCAACGAGAGATGGGGCAACAGGTTTTGGAGCCAGTGGTACACCGGCTGGGACCAGGTCAATCTTCCTTTCCCAACTCCGGCCTGGCACAACCCGGCGATGATGCTGGACTACAAGCGGTTCATCTCGGATTCGGCGACCTCATTCGTCGAGGAGCAAACCGAGATCTTGAGGAAATACCGGCCCGGAGATTTCATTACCTCAAACGGCGTATTCAAGAACATCAATTACTTCAACTTCACGCGCGGCTTTGACATCTATGCCATCGACAACTATCCCTGCTTTATCGACGAGCCGCAGTATCCGACCGGGGCCGGCCTGACGTCGGCCCGAGGCTTTATGGGCCGGATGATGGTTATGGAACAGCAAACGGGGCCGGCAGGCCAGACATACATGCTCAGAAGCCCTCGGCCCGGCGAGATGAACCTGTGGGCATTCCAGACGATCGCACACGGCGCCGATGGAGTCTTGCACTTTCGGTGGAGAGGCGCGCGACGCGGCGCCGAAGAGTATTGGTTCGGAGTCCTGGACCAGGACGATGTGCCGAGATGGCGATATAAGGAATACAAGAAAGAGGGCCAGGAGATAAGCAAGATCGGCAAAGAGATCCTTGGCTCGACCGTCGAGTCGGATATAGCTGTGATCAAGGACTATGATGACGAGTGGGTCTACGATCACCAGTACTTCACGCGTGAGGTTAACATCGGGGCCGAGTTCGTGAACCTTTTTCAGGCCGCATCTGAACAGAAATACAACATCGACTTTGTCGGGACGGGCGCTAACTTTAACCGCTACAAGATAATCTTTGGACCTAGCATGATCCTGATGGATCCGGTCCTTTCCGGGAAGATCAAGAATTTCGTGGAGCAGGGCGGGACCTTCATCATTTCAGCACACTCTGCTGTCAAAGATCGGGACAACGCTATGACCGATCAGACTCTGCCGATCCTGGTGTCGGACCTGTTCGGAGTTGAGATCAATTATTTCAACTGCTACCAGCCGCCTTCGCGAGAAAAGAACTCGATCGACTTCTCTGACGGAGTGGCCGCGCCGATAAACGTTTGGGCGGACGTCCTGAAACCGAAAGGCGCGGCCGTGATCGGCACATGGGACCGAGACTACCTGAAGGGCGCTCCAGCGTGCACCGAGAATAAAGTGGGCCGAGGTAAAGCGGTGTATTACGGATCGTTCTTTAACCTGGACTCGGCCCGTTTGTTGCTACGCCGATTCGCTGCCGATCAGAATCTGAAGCCGCTGCTCGGCGGCATTCCCGAGAAGGTCGAGGTCACGCGCAGAACGAAGGACAATGCGAATTATTACTTCATCCTGAACCATTCCAGCGAGAGCGTAACGGTTGCGCCCGGCCTGGGTTTCTACGACATGCTCGAGGGCAAGCCGGCGCCTGAGAGCATTTCGCTAAAGGCCTTCGAGTACCGGGTCCTGAAGAAATGACTGGACCAATAGACTGTTCGAAGGCGTGGCGTTGCCGGGCTGGCCGCGACTGCGCCGACCATCTGGAATAACCTGTAACTGAACCATGCCATCTCGGCTGCTCGGGTCGGCGCTTAGCCGCCGGCGGGCACCCTTTGCATCCAGGCACATGGCTCAAGGTCTGTCAGTCCTCATTGCCGGTGCACGTCTCATCTGGTGTGTCTTTCGCTGATCGAGAATCTAAGTCTATAATGAGCAAAGATGACAACGGTAGGGCCGGGCAGAGCATGGGCTCGAATGAGATAAAGGAGCTCCGGCGAAAGCAAAGAGATTGTGTCGCTGACTGTCTCCGGACCGGGCTTAACCGGGCTTGGCATCACGGGAGAGAATCATGAAAAAGACGGCGAGGTCAGGCCGAACCATCTCATCGAAAGCATCTAGTTGCCTAATCATGTTCTGCCTGTTATCGCTTGGCGGCACGCGCCAGCTACAACGGCTGGCCAGGGCCGGTGGAGGCAGCCCTGAGGCTCGGGCCCGAGACTCCACGTCCCCACGGCGTGCTGATGTTCGGAGGATTGATCCCCGCTGGGTCTACCGAAACCAAGACCTGCGATGCCAGCGCCCACCAAAACCAGTTGAAAGCGAAGCCGATCACTGTGATAACGCTGAGTTTGCCGTCTTCTACCCAGATGGTGAGGTCGCTCTGGTAGGTTGCGAGCTATACCGGATCGGAAAGACGGGGCGGTTGTTGATGTCTGCTGGAGACGACTTTTCCGTGCGAAAAGGCAGGTGGTCGCAGCAAGGCCGGAGGATTATAGTGGCCTCGCAATGCACCCATGGTTTAAGGTGGGTTGGAAGCGGCCCAGATCCCAGGCTCGAGCAAGTAACTGAAATCTGGACGGTTCGGACTCGCACGAAGGCTGGATTATTCCTATCTCTTTCTCGAGGCCGGCGGGTATTCCGAGCCGCCGGCGATGTGCTAGGCCTTAAAGACTTAGCGCCGATGATAGCGGACGACAACTTAAACTAATAGATCAAGATGAGTCACCGATCACAGTTGTTGCCTACGTTCGGCAAGTTCTCTTTTCCGCCAGAAAACTCCTGCTTGAAATTGAGGAACGATGATATGACCTGTCGTACCGAGCGGTCATCTGTTGTCTTTTGCTGATAGGGGGAGGGCCTCAGGAAAAAATGGGAAGCATAGAAGAGCCATCGGGCTTGAAAAGCGAAAGCGGAGAAACAACCACAGAGCCAAAGCGCAGAGTCACTGTCGATGAGGCGCTGGCTCAGCTTGCCGGGCCCCAGAGCAAGACCTTTGCCACCGTTTTCACTCATGGAACCTTGCAGATCGAAATATATTCCCCACAGAAAGTCGATCCGCAGCAACCACATTCTCGGGACGAGGTTTACGTAGTAGTTCAGGGCAGCGGTGAATACGTCAGCGCCGCGGGTCGACAGCCGTTCGAGGCGGGCGATTTCCTATTCGCTCCAGCCGGCGAGGTCCACAGATTCGAAAACTTCAGCGATGATTCCGTCTTCTGGGTCCTGTTCTATGGTCCGGAGGGCGGAGAAGCGCAGAAGGGATGAAGCTCTCAAAGAACCGACCCGCCAGGAGGCCGGTGAAGTTTGCATTCCAAACACTCTGAAAAACCGGAGCGAGCCAAATCTTGAACTCTAAACTCTGGGCAGAGGCTACCCAGAGAAACCCGGATTCTTCATACCCTTAGCAGCCTCAAGTGAAACCTCAGAGGTCGACGTATCGACTCCGATAGCATTACCTTAACTTGTTTCAACCGAAACGGTCATGCGGACTCATGGCCTTCCGCCAGGAGTCGCAGTCTCACATTTGCACATCCGGCTGGCCGGCCTTGGCCTCGCTCATCTGCTTGCGTAACATGCGCACAGTCGGGTCCTCCGAGCTATGGTCAGCGGGATCCCGATCCTGAGCACCCGACCCGCTAATAATCACCACAGCGGGATGGAGCTTGACGCCGAGCGCGATTGACGTTTTTGACGCCTTGGCATTGACACGATATTACGTGAGGGCTATGCTCGCCCCGCAGAATAGAAGCGCCAGGCCTACGGGCCGAGGCTCATGCGAAGAGGGCTTATGCGATGAGCCTTGCGCTGCAACGAGAGGATTCACCAAGTGAAAGCATCAGTCTTTGTTGGCACTAGCGTTGATGGCTTCATCGCTCGCCCGGGTGGTGAGCTCGATTTTCTGCCGCCAGGCGGAGGCGAGCCCCACGGCTACGACGAGTTCATTGCAACGGTGGACGCGATGGTCATAGGGCGCAAGACTTTCGAAACGGTGCTGGGCTTTGACACCTGGGCTTATGGTCAGAAGCCGGTTTTCGTGCTCAGCACTGGCGCGCTTGCGCCCGCTCCCGCCGGAGCTGTGGTGGAGCAAATGTCGGGGGATCCGGCTGAAATCGTATCGAGGCTTGCCGCTCGCGGCATTAATCATATTTACGTGGATGGCGGGATCACGATCCAGCGGTTTCTTGAGGCCAGCCTCATTCAACGCCTCATTATCACCCGGGTTCCCGTGCTGATTGGCGCCGGGATTCCACTGTTTGGGGTCACTCATCGCGACATCCCACTAAAGCACGTCGAGACACGCCAGTACGCAAGCGGGCTGGTTCAAAGCGAGTATGAGGTTGGGTAAGAATGCGATAAGGGGGTCTGCGTCTGGAAAATGGGGGAGTTAGGCCGCTCGTGACTCCCAAAATTCCTCCAGTCGGTTGGACATCATGAAGCAGCGGAGAGAGATGATGGCGTTGGCGCCGCGAACGGACCACTCCATACCTGATTGCTTGCACCTTGAGCCGATGACTGTCTTGCAGCCAGCTTCAACTACACCGGAGCCTACGAACAAACCCTGAGCGCGGAAATCCGAATAGCGCATCCTGTCTTTGTTCCGCTCGAGATAAGCCAACTCCTTCTTTGGCTTTTTCCTGGAGCGCCGACCTAGTGGGAGTTTCTTTGAAGCCTCACTGATGATTTTTTCGATAGAACCTTTGTCCAAGTCGGTCCACCATCGCATGCGATGTCGGACAATAAGGTTCTCCTGGCCCGGGAACAATATCCTGCATAAATCGGAGACGTGCTGTCGGGCGTGATACAAGTCGACAATTAGGATGGCTCCGTAGAAGTGCAACAGGGCAATGGTTTTGATCCACTGCGCCCCATCGCCGAGAACTACGACTCGTTGGGCGGTCCTTAAACCGCGACGCAAAGCTTCCGCGTAAATTCGCCAGCCGAATTCCCGAGCCTCCTCAATGGCCCCGACAAAACTGGTTGATGCGGGGTCGCGCACCGGACGCCCTTTTTCATCCGTGGTGGTTTGGGTAAACACACAGCCCAGTTTCGCTTCTCGGGTCCGAGCCGAGCCGTCCGCCTGCTTTCCCTTGCGGCTCTTCAATTCCTTCTTGATCATCGGCACCCCGGTGCCGTCGTAACATACGTACATTATGGAAATCGTTTTCTCAACCCACTCCTGTGCTTCATCCCGTCGCAAGACTTCTTTCTGCTCCGCTTGCGACCACGCTTCCATCTGCTCGCCGATCTGTTCGGCCACTCGTTCCACATCCTTGGCGCTCACGGTTATCCCGGCATAGATCTTTAGATCGTCGCGCCCCTCCTTGAATGTCGACTTGCTTCCCGCCCGTGCTGCCATTCTGCGAACGCCGGGCGACCGACTCGTCGCCACAATGTCCAGCTCCTCATCACCAGGATAGCGTGTGTCCCCGCACATAGGGCATTGGAACATGGACCGTTGATATTCTACGGGTCCTAGTATCGTTAGTAGCTCCTTCCTTCTGAGTCCCACGCTTTCCATAACCCCGCCACAATCACACATCACCTTGCTCGCCCGTCGGCCCGAACCGACCCCTTCTAGCAAACTGCCCAATGCCCTTGCTCCTGCTGTCAGAACCGCTGCCCTTAGGGCTGTCTCCCACGCCTCCAAGTCCACATGCCTGGCTCCCGCCGCTCGCTCAAGAATCCGCCTTACCTCTTCGTCTTGCTCGATCGCGATCTCCGCCGTTTTTTTTCCTGCCCATACTGAGCCTCTTCCCGCTCCATCTGCCCCAGCCTCTCAGTCAATTCCTCGAACTCCCGGCAAAGGGCCACGAACTTCTTGTGCTCGGCCACGTCCCTCCGGGCTTGCTCCAACTCTTCCCCCGCGCTTACACGTTGGCTGACCGTCTTCCTTCCATCGTTACGCGAGAGCACGTAGTACGGCCCTAGCTTGACCGGTTCCTTGCGTCCCGCTCGACGCACTTTCACGAACTGCTCATTGATCGTGCCCCTCCGCAGCGAGCGGATTGAGCACATCTCCTTGGCAATGGCCGCCCGCCTGGTTTCAATCGCCTCGATTGTTTCCATGGTGAACCTCCTATTGTAGATTTTTATCTACAATAACACGACCCAAAAAAGAAAACAATCGAGATAGCCAATTTCCCGGACGCAGGCCCGCGATAAGACACTGCGTTTTGATCGGGCTGCCGATGTGCTAAACTCCACCAAGATACCGATCCGGCCCACGGACTTGAGGTTTCGAAGGGAGATAACAGAGTGGACTTCAAAGCGGCAAGATGCCCGGCCTGCTCGGGTGACATTCAGTTAGAAATGGGAGACCACTATGACCATAGAAATGCTCCGCAGTGCCCTCCTGTGGTGTTCCGTAATTAACTATGGACTGCTTATTCTCTGGTTTCTGCTTTTCGTTATCCCGCACGAATGGATGTACCGGTTATACGGCCGGTGGTTCCGTCTGACTGCCGAGCAATTCGACGCCGTCAACCTGGCAGGCATCGTGCTTTACAAGGTAGCGATCCTGCTGTTCAACCTGGTGCCTTATGTCGCGCTGCGAATCATTGGATGAGACTAATATGAAAAACAAAATCATTGTTGTAGCGTTGGTAGCCAGCATTTCCAATGTCGCTGGTCCAATCGCGTTGGCTCATCACAACCCAGGTCAGGGCCAGGACCGCGCGAGTCAAGCCATCAAACAGTTGTGGTCACCGGATGAGGCGGCAAGAGCCGCTGCAAAGCGTACTCTCCTCAGTCTCGGAGCTCTGGCGGTGAAGCCCCTAATGTCCTTCCTCGTTGAGCTGACCACTAATGACCACCCGCGATATGAGACAGGAAAGGAAGTCGAGGGAGCCCAGGCCTTTGAAGCCTTCAAGAGATCTCGTTCCTCGGGCGAAGAGAAGGAAAGGCCCGGAGCTGCGCAGCGCCTTGCCGATCTCGACATTAGCTCGAGGCTTGAGTCCGACCTATGCGGGCTGCTGGGGAGTCTTCACGCTGATGAGGCGATTCCTCTGCTTGTAAAGCTGGCCTGGAGCAGGCTCGCGATCCTGGAGAGCCTGAGTTTCAGGATATACCTTACCTCCTCGAGCATCGCGGCTCTTCTTCAAATAGGCAGTACCGCGGTTCCCGAGATCATGAAGGCAATCGAGGCGGCCGATGCCGAAGCGGCGGAGGCTTTTAATACCCGGGCTTTTGGACCGGCGATTCAGATGTGGCAGGATCTGGCCAACGAAATTCGGTCGACGTTGGCTAACGTCTTGGGGCAAATAGGAGATCCCGCGGCGTTGCCAGTGCTTCAGAATCTGGTTGACAGCTCTCGGGATAAGAAGGTCAAGTTTTACAGCAGACAGGCAATCGCCGAAATAAGGCGAAAGATGTGAACTCACTTTTCTGGTATGGCTGCCCAGGGGTAACTTGATTTCGAAATTGGCGATCGACGAGCCCGGAGCCCGCGGGGTCAGGCCCCCTTCCCCACCTAATATAACTATCGGGGCCGCGAGTGGCATTGGGTTGGCGCTTACCCCTATGCGGCGGGGGACCAGTCCCTCCCGACCTATATGGCTATCGACGTGGTTAGTCGCGGAAGTATGAATCGAGGCTGCGTCCACAGTAGCGGCATAGAATGGCCCGCTTGCGAATTGTCTCAGCGCAATAGGGACAGCTCTTCATTTCGTCGCCGAACATCCGCCTGACATGGGGCATAGCATATTGGACTACCATCAGCAGCGCTATAATAACCAGAACATCGATGAATCCAATTACCATAAGTGAAGATCGCCGCCTTACGCTCGGCAGAGCTGCCAGAAGCCGACTGAAAGTAATAGTGACACGAAACACTTGCCAATTCAACCACCGCGCTACACTCCGCAGATGCCGCGAACGCTCAGTGTAGTCGAGACACCGCGCCGCGTAACCTTGATGGTCGCCGAGAACTCGGTACTTTCACAGTCTTCGCCATCGCGAGGCCCACACACAGGTGTCACAACGTAGTCGACCTGCACCCGGATCTGGCCGGAGGCATAAACCTGGACTCCGCGGTTGCCTACCTTGTTGTCTCCTCCGGGGGGCCATTTTGAATAGACGCGAGTTAGTTTGACGTCGCGCCCGTCAATGTTCATGAAAGCGCAAGCGCAATCTTCGCTGCTGTTCTCATAGCTGCTGTTAAAGATATTGCGCTCATTTTGTTTCTTATAATCCGCCGGGAGTTGCAAGGAGCAGCCCGCGCCATCGTCTGGTTCCCTCGTGACAGTCGCTATCTTGATTGGGCTGGCCGTTGCGAGTTGAGGCGCGTCGTTTACAATCGGGCCGCCGCCAGTGGCAAGCTGCTGAGAGATGCCCGCAACGGATCGGCCAGAAGCGCCGGGGCTGAGGAACGACGAGAAGAGCAAAAGGACGAGGCAGGCTATCAGTGAGAACCCGCGAGGTCCGGTTAACGCCGACTTACGAAGGCGAGATCTCATCAATATGGGCGACAGCATCTGAATCGATCCGAAGTGTGTCTCTTGCGAAGGTTTCATTCATATCGTAGAGCGGTCGACGGATCAACCCTGGTCGCCCGCCGCGCGGGCAGATAGCATGCCACCAGCGCCACCAGGATCAATAGCGCATCAACGCTCGCATAAGTCAGCGGATCCCAGGTGGCTACTCCAACCAGCAGGCTAGACAGGAATCGACTCACGCCAAGCGCTGCCAGCGATCCGAGCAACACTCCGCCGCCGACCAGAAAGACAATCAGCCGGAGCACTAAACCGAATACAACTCCGGGGCTGGCGCCGAGCGCCATCCGAATCCCAATCTCATGCCTGCGCTGGCTTACGTTGTAGGACACCACACCATAGACTCCGATCACGGCGAGGATGAGGCCCAGGCCCCCGAGCGTCGCCGCAAATGCGGCGCCCATCTTATAAAGAAAGAACCCATTGGCACCGCCGAGCGATCGCTCCATCGACATTACGTCGAATACCGGCAGGTTGGGATCAAGCTCGCGTATCTCGGCCTCGAGCGTCGGAATCAGCGACTCGACGGGCCCCGACCCGCGCACCTGCAGAACATGCGTAGACTTGTAGTTCTGAGTCTGCGGCACATAGAAGTAATTTCCGATAGGATCGAGGATACCCTGATATTTTGCGTCGCGGGCAACACCGACGACATTGACCATGGGCCCGGTCTGGCCATTGTAACTGAATCCCCGGCCAATGGCGTCCTGGCTGGGCCACAACCGCCGAGCCATGGTTTGATTGATGATTGCGACAGCTTGCGACGCGGAGGTGTCGGCATCGGTAAACGCACGCCCTTCGACGACCGGGATCCGCATCACCGTGAAATAGTCGGGACTTATGCAATTATAGCCAGCCCCTGGAGCGCGGTCGTCCTGGGCAAGAGCCTGCCCTTCTGCATAGATGCTGGCTCCGTCACTGTAATACGCCATCGGATAATTGAATGCGAGGCTTGCGGACTCGACGCCCGGCGTCGCTTTAGCACGGCGCAGCAATTCCCTAAAGAAGACCTCGGACCGAGGCTGGTCGTAGCCTTGAAGCCCAGGATCGATGCCGATATTAAGAACGTTGCGCGCGTCAAACCCGAGATCGACTGACTCGGCATTTGAGAGGCTTCGGGCAAATAATCCGGCAGCGACCAGCACTATGATGGAGCCGGCGACCTGTGTGACGACCAGCGCGCTCCGGAGCCGCTGGCGGCTGCCATCCCCGATCAAGCCACGCCCGCCTTCACGTAACGTCTCGTTCAGGTTTGCCCGCGAAATTCGCAGCGCCGGTACCAGGCCGGCGATTATTCCTGAGAGCGCTGAAGCGCCGGCCACAAAGCCGAACACGCGCCAGTCAAACGTGACTCCCAATCGGATCGGGAAATCGCCAAGCGGCCTGAGGCCTTCGAGTGCGTGGCACACCCACAGTCCCAGGAGCGCTCCACCCGTGCCGCCTCCAATGGCCAGCAGGATGCTCTCGGTCAGCAACTGGCGTATTAGCCGAATGCGACGGGCTCCCAGCGCGGCGCGGATGGCCATCTCCTGCTGCCGTGCCGCCGCCCTGGCCAGCAAAAGGTTGGCGACGTTGACGCAAGCGACCAGCAACACCAGGCCGACCAGCGACAGAAACACCGTAGCGACCAGCGGCATAACTCCAGCGGCTGACGGCTCGGGCCGCGCCGCCATTTCCGGAAATACGCGCACGATCTGGCCCTTTTCGTCCTCGGGATACTGTTCGGCGAGCCGTTGGGCAATCACCCCCAGGGCCACCTGGGCCTGACCCGCCGTTACTCCTGGTTTCAGTGTCGCCAGGACCCGCATATTGCTCGAGTTGCGCGACGTGAAGAAAGTCGTACTGTTCTGTCCGGCGCCGGTCATGCCGATGGGCAAATACGCGTCCATTTCGATTACGCTATATGGCCCCAGGAATCCTTTCTCGACAACCCCTACAACCGTGACGGACTGTCCGTCCACGCTTACGCTGCGCCCAATCACCGACGGGTCTCCTGAAAATCGCCTCTGCCAGTAATCGTATCCAAGTACGACCACGGGGCCCGTCTTGGGTAAATCTCCTTCACCTGCTTCGATCAAGCGGCCCGCCGCCGGGCGGAGCCCAAGCATCGGGAAGAAATTGCTCGGGACGTAACCGGCGATGATTCGGTCTGCATGGCCCGAAGCGCTGAGCCCAATGAGATCGAGATTGTATCCGGTCATATCCGTGAAGACATCCGACTGCTGCCGGTAGTCGAGGTAATCGGGATACGAGAGCGGGTTCGGATCGCTCTGTGGCCGCTGAACAGCGACGACGACCAACCGGTCCGCGTCCTTGACCGGCAGCGGGCGGAACAGAAGCACATTAGCGACGCTGAATATTGCGGTGTTCGCCCCGATGCCGAGCGCCAACGTCACAACAGCGACTATGGTGAACCCCGGACTCTTGATCAGGACCCGAACTGCAAACCGAATATCTTGCCACAGTGTTTCCATCGTGTTCCCCCGCCCTACAGCGCCGGCCATTTTTCCACGGGACGAAATCCCGCTGTCCAACATTCTTTATACCCTCGAACCCTGATTGAGAGTGCATTATCAATCTAGAATCAGCATCCTCGAGTATTGCATACGCAGCGCCTAACCGGGATGTTCCTTTCGAATCGCCTCCTGATACTGGCCTAAGGGAAAGTGAGCCTTGGTTTTCGCGGACGATGGCCAGGGCGAATAGATCACTGGTTGTGATATGATTTGGGATGGAGTCCAACGGAGTGATGTACGATGAGAAAGAGACTCGGCTCTTTGCGAATAAAGGATCGACAGTTCGATGTAAAGGACGCTACGCTCAGCGGCCGCGTGAATGCGTCGGGCCCGATTCATTGGTCGATCAACGTGGGGACCCATGGGGCCATTTTCAGCCGAGAGCTGTGGGAGCCACGGGCCTATATCGAGCAGTATCGCAGTTCGGCTCGCTCGATGGATGAATTCCTCGGCTCGCCCATCGTCATTAAGAGTGGCAGCGACTCCGGCCGTCAACCAATCCTTCCCGGTTCGTCCGTGGCATGCCTTTACGTGTTCGAGCACGACTATACGAACGAGAACTCAATTCACCTGACCGGGAATTCCGAAAACGGGCTCAACATGGTGTGGCAAGCCAAATGTGTGGTCCACTGGGGAAAGAAATATGGTGAAGGGCTCGACCTCCACATAGGGACTGAACTGGAATTCCTGGGATTTTCCGTTGACGCCCAAGACACTGTGCTGGCGGGCGGTGTCTTCGCTCGTAGTTTTCAAACAGACGGGTTTCACCTCCACCTGGAGCCAGGACACCAGGGCTACTTCTTTTTGCCGATTCCAGGAGCGTGGTAATAATGGCCGGACATTGGCCTGGCGATTATTATCCAGCCGATCAGTTAGCTCGCTCATTCTACGACAGTGACTCAAGTCAAACCAGCTATGGCTTAGAACCTGGCCTGATTTGTCGATTTGCCCCGGCTCAACGTATGATCGATAAGGATGCCCAAGGTCATAACACTCGGTACCGGTTCGGGAAAGCCAACGCTGAAGCGCTCGGTCAGCGCCGTGGCGATGGCATGGGAGGGCGAGTGGATCCTTTTCGATTGCGGTGAAGCAACGCAGGTCCAGGTTATGAGAGCAGGTTTGCATTCGAGCCGGCTGCGAGCCGTCTTTATCACGCATTTGCACGGGGATCACTTCAATGGCCTGGCCGGATTCCTGTCAACCATGGGGTTGGATCGCCGCGAAGATGAGCTAGTGCTGATCGGTCCACCCGGGATTCGTGAATACCTGGCGCTGCTAAAGAGACTGAAAATCCTTTATCTGTCATATCCACTGGATGTGAGAGAAATCGGAGCTGATAGATTTGCGCATGGGGAGAACACCCAGAAGGGTCGACGGTCCGGAGGATCCGTGCCGCCTCAGGAAAAACTGGAGCATGAACCGGATCGGGCCCAGGGAGGCTTTGGACCAGAGGAAGCGGAATCCGGCGCGCAGCCAGTCACAGTTTATGAGTCGGTCAAATACAAGGTGTCCACGCTTCCGCTCGATCATCGAGTCTTCACCCTGGGCTATAGAGTCGAAGAGCGGCCGCGGCCGGGCCGGTTCAATCTTCAGCGCGCCGTCGAAATCGGCGTTCCCGAGGGCCCTCTGTTCGGCCAATTGCAAGCCGGCCATGATATCGTTTTAAGGGACGGCCGCGCGGTCAGATCATCAGATGTGGTGGGCCCGGACAGGGCTGGCAAGACACTGGCATATTGCACTGATACGCGGCCGTGCCCCACTGGAGTGGCGTTGGGCCTCGGAGCCGATTTGCTGGTCCACGAGGCGACGTTTGCGGATGATCTGCAATCCGAAGCCAGCGAATACGGGCATTCGACTTCGAAGCAAACCGCGCAGGTCGCGGACGGCGCAAAACCTGAGCGGTTGGTCATTACTCACATAAGCGCCAGGTACCCCGACGCCCGGCCGCTTCTGGCCGAAGCGCGCGAGATATTCCCTCGTGTGGAACTGGCCGAGGACCTGATGGAATTCGAGGTGTAAGGGACGCTGTGCTGGCGCTCGCAGCCTGAAGAAGGTTTCGAGAATACCATCGAAAAACCCATGAGCCGTTTTAATGATGAGGAACGCCGCGGTTTGTACCGCGCCATCGAGAGCCGCAGGGATGTCCGCTCGAACTTCAGTTCGACGCCGGTTGCCGACGACGTGCTGGCCCGGCTGCTCAATGCCGCCCATCACGCGCCGTCGGTCGGGTTTATGCAGCCGTGGGAGTTCATCGTCATCCGGGACGATGAAGTGAAACGCGCGGTATTCGAAAACTTCGATCAGGCGAATAAGGCCGCCGCCGAGGTTTACGATGGCGAGCGGCGACACCTTTACGACGAGCTGCGGCTAGCCGCGATTCTTGAAGCGCCCCTGAACCTGTGCGTTACCTGCAACAGGTCGACGATGCGCGGCCACGGGCTGGGCCGTCAAACGATGCCTGAAACGCCCATCTATTCGACCGTTTGTGCCATTCAGAATCTGTGGCTCGCAGCCCGCGTCGAGGGCGTCGGTGTGGGCTGGGTCAGTATCCTGGAAACGGCAGCGCTGCGTCAGGTGCTATCCATCCCCGATCATATAGAACCGGTCGCCTATCTTTGCGTGGGTTACGTCGAGGAGTTCAGGCCGGCGCCCGACTTGGAAACCAAAGGCTGGGAACAGCGAGCCTCGCTGGTCGACCTGCTTCACTTTGATCGGTATGGTGGAACTGATAGACAGCGAGCCGAGAGCCTGCTGGCCTCTCTCGAAGGCGACGCCATAGGCGTTAAAGAAGATTGACGACTACGGAGGTTGTTCCCGAGGTGCCGGCTTCTGGGCAGAGGATGCTGAGAGGGAGAGGATATCGAGATCAGGGGGCCGTCGGTTCCAATCCGCGAAGCCGGTCTTCAATTTCTCGCTGGTCTGCACGCAGATCGCGCTGATCCGCTCGAACCTGAAGTACATCCTTAGCCAAGACATCCATCTTGTAGCCGATATCGCGAAAACCCTTATCCATGTCTTCGCGCAACTCCTTGAGCTGAGCCAGCGCGTTCTCCCAAATGGGCCTCGTCTCTTTGAGTCTGGAATCGACCTTCTCATCCAAGGCTCTTACTTCACCGCGAAGCTCGGTGACTTCACCGCGGAGCTCGGTTACTTCAACGCGAAGCTGGGTGAAGTCCGCCCGAAGCCCATTTATTTCGGCAAGGATTCGAGCTAGCTGATCATCGGGCTGATCCTTGGTGATATCGCCTGAACTCATCGTCGGTCCTCCCGCGGTAACGAACCCGGCACTTAAGGGCCTCTACACACTTCTATTATCAGGACCGCAACTGCTGGTGTCAATAACAGGCTTATCTTGCGGGTACCGGTTTCTAGTGGCCGCTATTCCCACTCCAGGAAGAATTCGCAGCGGTCCTGGCCGTCCGCGGCGCACTTCTTATGACTCCCTCTGACGTTGGAAGCGCCGGCCAGTTCAAGCGTGCGTATGGAATAGCCTAATGTGCCCGCGCAGGTCGCTCGAGTCGGCTTGTCGCCCGACTTATAATAATAGGTGATTGTGCAGGCCGAGTTCTCGTGAACCCTGGTTTCGACCCTTTGAGCATCCCTGAAGAAGAAGTCATACACCCACGAGAATTTTTCAGCCTGCTTTCTCGGATCGTTGACGAGGAGAGTACGGTAGACCCCCGCGAATGTGTACTGGGAGATGTGCTTGCCCAGTTCTCGCGGAAAATCAGGGCCTGCATCAGCGGTTAGCATCCTGGTCAGTCGACGAACCGCACGCCAGACATCTTCGCCATACCAGGTGGAATCCAGGAAGGCGGCCGGCAAAACGGCTCGATCACCAGGAGCAAGCGATTCGATCGCTTTATTGACCGCTGGCTGACCGTACCGCTCCGTTAGGAAGGACATGGTTCCTTTAAGCTGGACACCTTTCACTTCCGCCATAGTTTTCCTAATACCATGAGTCAAAATCCTTCCAGCCAGTCTCCGTTTGGGAGAGATTGGTGAGGCGTCCGGGGTGGTTTCGTTCAAGGGATGCATCGTCGCTCGGACGCTGGGATCGCCGAATCAACCCTCACAATCTTAACACGGTTCTGGCCAGGTCTCTGACAAAATTGTGGAGTGAAATCCAGTTTGGTTGACGCAAACAGGGACTGTGTGTTAAAGAATAATATGTATCCACAAGTGCTTAGCGAGCCCAGGTCTCATAC
>Ga0207155_1089_pt1 | contig 22283 bp, 16 predicted proteins | sample Alteio_BWMinHeat_26_FD_153515 | JGI IMG/M metagenome (GOLD analysis project Ga0207155, IMG submission 153515) | Enriched cells from forest soil in Barre Woods Harvard Forest LTER site, Petersham, Massachusetts, United States -... | ecosystem: Environmental > Terrestrial > Soil > Temperate forest >... | reverse complement strand
GCGCAAGGGTCATATCAGCCGACGGCGAGGAACCTGGAAGCGAGGCGGTGGTTTCAGGACGCCAAGTTCGGCATGTTCATCCACTGGGGCGTTTACAGTGTCCTCGGCGACGGCGAATGGGTGATGAACAACAAGAACATACCGGTGAGCGAATATGAGAAACTGCCTCCACAGTTCAATCCGGTCAACTTCAATGCGGCGGAATGGGTGGGGTTGGCGAAAGCCGCGGGGATGAAATACATCACGATCACCAGTAAACACCACGACGGCTTTGCCATGTTCAATTCACACGTATCAGGCTATGATATCGTCGACAAGACTCCCTATCATAAAGACATCATCAAGATGCTGGCGGACGAATGCCATAAACAGGGTATAAAGTTATTCTTCTACTACTCGGAGTTGGACTGGCACAATCCGAATTACTACCCGCGCGGCCGGACCGGGCACGACGGCGGCCGCCCGGACGCTGGGGATTGGCAGACGTACCTCGACTACATGAATGGCCAATTAAGGGAGCTGTTGACGAACTACGGTGAGATCGGCGGAATCTGGTTCGATGGATGGTGGGACCGTCCTGATGCCGACTGGCAGTTGGATCGCACGTATGGATTGATACATGGTCTTCAACCTCAGGCGCTTGTCGGGAACAATCATCATCGGCGGCCGTTCGCTGGGGAGGACTTTCAGATGTTCGAGAAAGACTTGCCCGGGAAGAATACCGCGGGCTTCAACAAAGACTCTGAAGTAGGGAGCTTGCCGCTCGAAACTTGCGAGACCATGAACAGGTCGTGGGGATATAACCAGAATGACAAGAATTTCAAGACTACTCGCCAATTGGTTCAGTATATGGTGAGCGCGGCCGGCTCAAACGCCAATTTCCTGTTGAACATCGGTCCAAAACCTGATGGGACAATACAGCCGGAATTCGTATCGGGACTCAAGGATATGGGTCGATGGATGGCGAAGAATGGCGAATCTATTTACGGCACGCGAGGCGGCCCGATCACGCCTCGGCCCTGGGGCGTGACAACTGAGAGGGACAATAGAGTCTATGTGCACATTCTGGATTGGCAAGACGCTGCCATTCTCTTGCCCAAGCTGCCGCGAAAGATAGTATCTGGGCGCTTCCTGAGAGATGGGTCGAAAGCTGAGTATTCCGAGAATGACATGGGAGTGCTCGTTAAGATCCCCCAGAGCGCGGTGGATGAGTACGATACGATCCTGGTCTTAGAGATGGCGCACTAGACTGATGCAGCGCAAGCTGCCAGCTTTGCGCATCCTCCGGCCCATGATTACAGAGTCACGACCTAAGCCTGCCCGGTTCGGGCCCCGGTTGGGCTGAAGTAGACCAGTTCGGGTCGATACTCGCAGGCTCCCTGAGATCGCTGTCGCCCTCGCGAGTGAATCAGATGGCTGCCTGTCGATTGTCGAGTGGAAGATGATGCTTAACGCTGCTGACGTCAAGGACCTGGCATCGGTGGAGCCGTCGGCGAATTTCCGATTCCAGATAACGGCAACGTCTTTCCTCGCTCTACTCGCCGTCGTCGGCCTGGCGCTGTATGGGCTGCCATTCTACTACGACTTTATGGTGCAGGATTTCGGATGGAGCCGGACCCAGGTCACCTCAGGTAATGCGCTAAGCAAGCTGCTGATCGGTCCGCTCTTCGGATTTATCGCTGGATGGGCCATCGATCGATTCGGTCCCAAGAAGCTGATGATTGCAGGGATCTTGATGGCGAGCATTGCGTTGATCGGCCTTGGGCGCATGACCTCGCTGGGGATGTTTTATCTCTTCTACATTTTCAATGCCCTTGGATATGTGTGTGGCGGGCCACTGCCAAACCAGGTCTTGTTATCGCAATCGTTCGAGAAGTCACGTGGGAAAGCGATGGGGCTGGCTTATCTGGGGATCGGGCTGGGCGGCGCCGCGGTGCCGCTGGTTTCAAACTGGCTGGTTCCGAGACTGGGATGGCACGGCGCGCTGCAGTCTCTGGGAGTACTCATAGTCGTTATTGCTCTGCCCATGGCCCTCTTCATCCAAGCTCCGCCAGCGCTGGCGGTAAGGAGGGCGGAGGCTCCAGCCCCGGTGAGACCGGTGTTCAAAAGCCGCTATTTCTATCTCCTGGCCATCGGAAGCATGTGTTCGATCGGCGCAATAGGCGGCACGAACCAGCATCTCAAGCTCTTTCTAACGGTCGATCATGGATTCACACAGGGCGACGCCGCGAGGATCGCGTCGATGGTGCTCGGATTCAGCCTGTTTGGCCGCTTGTTGATGGGCTGGCTGGCCGATCGCGTACCAAAGAAGTATGTGATGCTGCTGATCTATTGTCTCGTCGCGCTCTCGATTCCGCTGCTTCTTGTCTCGGCGCATCGATTCGCGCTATATGTGTTTGCCGTGACTTTTGGAATCAGCTTGGGCGGCGATTACATGATAATCCCATTGATGGGAGCTGAACTGTTTGGAGTGAAGGTGCTCGGTCGACTTATGGGAATCGTTTTGACGGCGGACGGCGTCGCCGAGGCTTTGTGCCCGATGCTGGTAGGATATCTGCGCGACCGGACGGGGACATACGCGATTGGGTTTGGCGCCCTTATAGCAATGGGCGCAATCGGCGCAGTAGCGGTCGCTCTTCTGAAGAAGGGTCGCGCAGTCGAGGAATTCGAGGATCGCCTTATAACTGGCCCTGCAGGGGTAGCAATGGAGAAGGTCGATGTTAAATGACAGCCGAAAAATCACACGCCGGGGAATTATCAAGAGCGGCGCCACAGCCGCTGGCGTCGTTGCCCTCGGCCCGAGGTGGCGCGGCGGCATCGCATCCGCAAGGTCAAGCGACCGATTTCGATTGCTGCGCGTTGGAATCACTTCTTATTCAGTGCGCAAGATGAGCCTGGACGATGCGATCAAAGCCACCCGGCGACTGGGACTCAGCTATATTTCTTTGAAAGACTTTCATCTACCGATGAATAGCACCACTGGGCAGAGGCGAGAGGTTGCCGAAAAGATTAGACAAGCCGGCCTGACGTTGATGGGATGCGGCGTAGTCTATATGAAGAACGACGAGGGTCAGATTCGGAATGCTTTTGAGTATGCCAGGGATGTCGAGGCGCCGACGATCGTGGCCAGCCCCGATCCGGAGGCGATTGCTATCGTGGACCGGATGGTCAAGGAGTTCAACATTAAGGTCGCGATTCACAACCACGGACCCGAGGACAAGCACTACCCTGTTCCGGAATCGGTGGCGAAGGCTGTGGACCGGTACGATCCGCGAATCGGGCTGTGCATAGACATAGAACACACGATTAGGGCCGGTGTGGATCCCGCGAGAGAGATCCGGAAGTATGCCTCGCGCCTGTATGAACTACACTACAAAGACGTGGACAAGGCGGCGCCGGGTGGGAAGACTATAGAAGCCGGTCGCGGTGTGATAGATTTACCCGCCGTATTAAGGGCGCTGCTGGACATCAGGTTTCAGTATCACGTCGCGCTGGAATATGAGAAGGATGAGAATGATCCGCTTCCCGGAATGGCAGAGTCTATAGGCTACACAAGAGGTATATTGGCGGTCATGTGACTTTTCATCGATGTGATTCAGAACCGGAAGCCCGCAATACACCGCGTCAGGGTCCGGCTTTGAAGCGAGCGGCCAGCGTGGCTTCGTCTGGATAAGAGGCGGATTGAAGCAGGATCTCTCTGGGTGGCTGCACCTTCTGTTGCAGAGCTCGAGCGACCATTTGGACCGCGGGGCTGCCCGAAGATGGCACGATTATAGTGGCAGCCAGCGTTCCTTCGTCCACCAACTTCTGACCGCGGCCGGGCAGTCCGTCGACTCCAGTGATTGGCAAGCGGGCGATCTCGGGCCGTCTCAGATACAATGCAACAGATGCTAGAGCGTTGCGAGCTCCCACAGCCATTGCATCGTTCTGACAGCCGATCAGGTCCAGGCGAGAACTGCCGGACAACACCATGCGGAGCCATCCCTCGACCGCTCTTTGAGCATCATCGGTGGTCCAATTTCCGCTCAGCGAGTCTCTTGCATCGACGCCGGATCCTTCGAGGGCCTGCAGCATACCGTCCAGCCGCATCTGCGCAGATGAGTTTGCTAGATTGCCCTTGACGTAGAGTATATGGCCACCACCCGGCAGGATTGCGCGAAACTGTCGCGCCTGGATCCGCCCGATTTCTGGCTGGTCAGGGCCGATGGTCGCAAAAGGCAAACCTGGATAGCTCTGCCTCAACTCATCAATGTAGTCCATCTTGCGGTGCAGGCAGATCCATCCGATCCCTGCTTTAGCGGCGTCGGTGGCCACCCGATTCAAAGAGTTATCCCGGACAGGCAGAACTATAATTGCCTGTGTGCGGCGCGATGGTTCAGTATTGATTGAACTGTAGATCTGCCTGATCTGAACCGTGATCTGGTTCTCGCCAAAATTGCTTTCAAGAGCAAGGCCCGCAGTTTCGGCGGCCCGTTGTGCATCGGAAAGGACTAACTGTTGGTGATCATTAGATTGGTCGGCTAGAAATAACGAAATCTTCGGCTTTGACATTGGAACCCCAGTCCCCGCTTGTTCGCTTCGGGCGGTCAGCTTGAACGCCTCCTGGCTTCCCGGACCTTATCCAGGAATTGTCGCGCTCGCTCCGCGATGATCTTGTCGCCTCCGTCTTTGAGAATACGCGTATCGACAAGATCCGAGCCAACGCCCAGCGCACTAGCACCTGCCTTGATGAATTCTGCCGCGGTGTCCAGAGTAACCCCGCCAGTAGGAACTAATTCTATCTGGGGGAGTGGGGCTTTGAGGGATCTAAGGTAGCCAGGGCCACCGACGGCATTAACTGGGAAGAGTTTAACACAATCGGCGCCCGCTGTCCAGGCTGCCAGGACCTCAGTCGGCGTCAGGGCACCCGGTATTGCTGCAACCCCGTAGCGCAGGCAGGCAGTTATTGTCTCGGGATCGACGACCGGGCTGACTATGAACAGGGCGCCAGCTAATATGCACAGCCGAGCAGTCTGGGGATCGATCACTGTGCCGGCGCCGACTATTATTTCTGGCCCGTACCTGGCCGCAATTTTTTCGATCGTCGGAATTGCGCCGGGCACGGTCATGGTGATCTCGACTATTGGAACGCCGCCCTCCCGGACAGCCTCCACTGCGCGAAGGGCGATGTCCGGGGACTCGGTTCTTACGACGGGTATGAGGCCGATCTCTTTGATCCGCGATATGACTGCCGACTTATTCATGGTATTCCTCAGTGTGAGTTTGAGCCTGGATGGTGCGGGAGTCGGAGCTCACCTGTTGGTCGTTGTAATCCGGGCTCGCCGTGTCATCGCTGAACCCTGGGAGCCGATCCTTTCATGGCTCGCTCTACCTCAGAGAGGCTCGCCATTGACGTATCGCCAGGAGTAGTCATTGCCAATGCTCCGTGGGCGGCTCCGCACTCCACAGCCCACTGAGGCCCCCGGGCTGCCAGGAAACCATAAATCAACCCTGAGGCGAATGAATCACCGCCTCCAACACGATCGTAGATTTCCAAATCGTGCCTGGTGGGCGCCTGATAGAGGTTTCCTTGATGGTAACACAGTGCTCCCCAATCGTTGCGAGTGGCGGTCCTGGCATTCCTGAGAGTTGTGGCGATGACACGGAAATTCGGATAGTCTTTCATGACGCGCTGGATCATCTTCTTGAAACTATTGGCTTCCAGCTTAGACAAGTTTACATCCACTCCCTCTATTTCGTATCCCAGCGCGGCAGTGAAGTCTTCCTCATTTCCAAGCATGACGTCAACGTATGAGGCGAGATCGCGATTGACTTCCCGTGCGCGAGCGGGGCCGCCAACCCCCATCCAGAGCGAATCCCTATAGTTCAGGTCGTAGGAGATGATCGTGCCGTGGCGCTTTGCTGCGCGCATCGCTTCGGCAGCGACGAGCGGCGTGGTCTCGGAAAGAGCGGCGAAAATGCCGCCCGTATGAAACCATCGCGCGCCTTGCCGGCCAAAGATCTCATCCCAGTCGATATCGCCAGTCTTGAGTTGCGACACTGCGGTGTTTCCGCGATCGGAGCAGCCGACCGCACCGCGCATCCCAAATCCCCGTTCGGTGAAATTCAAGCCGTTGCGGACAACGCGTCCGACGCCGTCGTAGGCGACCCATTTGACGTGGGACTGATCGACTCCGCTCTGATAGATGAGGTCCTGGATAAGCCGGCCGACAGGGTTGTCGGCAAGCGCCGTGACGATGGCGGTATCGAGCCCGAAGCATCGCTTGAGGCCGCGGGCGACGTTGTACTCGCCTCCGCCTTCCCAGACCTTGAAGGATCGAGCCGTGGTTATCCGGCCGTCGCCGGGATCGAGCCGCAGCATGATCTCGCCCAGGCTAACAAGGTCCCAACGGCTGTGGTCTTTTGGTTTGACGATCAAATCAGTCATAGAAGTGCTAGTCGCAGAAAGGGCGACTACCGGACTTGCGGTCGCTCCGAATCTTGGCCTCATCTACGGTTGGGACTAGAAGGTGGATGAGCAATAGCGCAGCCAGGTATGCCGAACCGGCTATGAGGAATATTGGCTTGTAGCTCCCTGTGAACTGGAGCACACGCCCGGTTACTTCAGCGATTAGCATTCCCCCAACCGCGCCGGCCATCCCGCCAAAGCCAACAACGGAACCGACGGCGGCTCGCGGAAACATGTCGGATGCGAGCGTGAACAGGTTCGCGGACCATCCCTGGTGCGCGGCCGCAGCCAGGCCTATCAAAGCCACGGCTCCCCAGAGGCCCGAAACCATCGGGGTGGCGACAATCGGAACGACGCACAGCGCGCAGATCAGCATTGCGGTTTTCCGACCACTGTTTAGTGACCATCCTCTCCTGATCAATGTGGATGAAAGCCAGCCGCCGCCGACACTGCCTATGTCGGCTATGAGATAAATTGCAATCACTGGCGGCCCGATGGTCGAAAGATCGAGGCCATGTTTGTCTCTCAGGAAGCTCGGTATCCAGAACAGGTAAAACCACCATATAGGGTCGGTAAGAAACTTGCCGAGCGCAAAAGCCCACGTCTGCCGGTGTGGCATCAGACTCAGCCACGCTATCTTAACCGGCGGGTCGGCCGGGTCAGACTGTATGTGAGCCAGTTCCTCTTTTGAAATGCGAGGATGCTGTTCGGGACGACGATAAAAGGATAGCCAAAACCCGACCCATATGAAGCCGAAAAGTCCGGTCATTATAAACGCCCACTGCCAGCCGTATGTCAGTGCTATCCATGGCACAGTAAGGGGCGCGACGATCGCTCCTATATTGGTGCCGGCGTTGAAAATACCGGTTGCGAGTGCTCGCTCCTTTTTGGGAAACCATTCCGCCGTAGTCTTGATCGCGGCAGGAAAATTACCACCTTCACCCAGGCCGAGGGCCAGCCGCGCCATCGCGAACCCCAGGGCGCTGCGGGCGAAGGCATGACACATCGCCGCGACGCTCCACAATACGATTGCCAACGTGTATCCGATCTTGGTGCCCAGCTTGTCCATCAATCGGCCGGCCATTAGCAATCCGATTGCATACGCGGCCTGGAATGCCAATACGATATGCCCATATTCAAGCTGGTTCCAGCCAATCGAACTGCGAAGATCCTTCTCAAGTATGCTAAGTACCTGGCGATCTACATAGTTGATAGTGGTTGCAAAGAACAGGAGAGCGCAGATAACCCAACGGCAGTTCCCTAGACGAGTGTTTCGTGGAGCCGTCGCATCCGCGCCGACCTCGGCCGTTTCAGGCGGTGGCGCGGCCGCGACGATGCCATTGACTGCGGCGGACTCAGTGGGTGCAGGCACTCGTTTCCCTTTCAGAGTTCCGGTACAAGATGGATTCCCGGCTTATCATTAGTGCTCGGGTGGGCACCTTTCCCGTCGCTCGGGAGACCTGTGATTTCGCTCGAGCGCGCTGCCACCCTGGTGCAGACTTTGGAAGTATTTTGAGGGTGCGGTGTCATTCTACTTCAGTAATGAAATCCTTATATTGGGCTTCGACCTGAGCGGCGGTTGTGTTTCCTGCAAAGATCAGCACCCGGTAACGGAAGGTTGCTGATTGCCTCGGCTCGATTGCAAAATTCAGTTTGTCCTTTCCCTTGCTCAAGGCTGCCTGGCCGAGAGGGTTTGCGGCGAACAGTCCGTAACCGCGAGCGTGCCAATAGGTAGGGAATCCGGGGTTTTTGGGGTGATCTAGAATAGCGAGCGCAACTGGCTGGTGGTCGATGGAGCCGCTCAGAATCACCCACCTGCCCCGCGTGCCCCATACGGCATCTCCCTTGAGTCCTTCGCTGCTCAGGTACATCCCGCTCACGCCGGTATTGTCCAGTTTGGGGACGGCTGTCGGCTTTCCGCTCGAGTCCGTGAAAACTTCGGGCTTATCGGCTGGCAGCTCAAGCGACCTGGCCACGCGCATCCCGATGACGCCCTCCTTGTCGTCGTTAAATGCAACTCCTTTGTCCAGAGCAGTGAGCTTAGTCAGCCGGTCGATCGAGCGCAAGGTGGGACGTGCATGGAAGATGAAGGTGGTCTGTTCCCTGAGGACCGGCTTGCCGTCCGGCATCAGCCAGTCCAGTTCGACATCGAGCTCTCCGCGATCGTTCCCGTTAACTGTCCTCAGTATTTTTCGATGGACTATGGTGCCGTAAGGATGATTTGGATCTGGCTTGACGCTATCGGAGTTGTTCCAGAAATCGACGCCGTTGACATTTCCGTAGTTGAACCAGAGACCAACGTGATGGGGATGATCGATTCGCTCGCCGGGCCTTGGATCGAGAGGGAATCCCCTGGTAACGATGGCGCCGGTCGAGGACCTTATGGGGTAGAGGACAGGTTTCTTGATTGTGTCAGGCCAAATATACGAAGTGAATGGTTGGCCGTCTACAGTTACATCGACGCGGCGCGCAGGCTCATTGACCATGAGACGAACGCCGCTCTCGCGATTTCCCTTACCTTTGATTCCTCCTGAGACTGTTACCATCGATCCAGCCAGTGCCACGGTGACGACAAATACTGGCTTCAACCAAATCGATATTGACATCTTCCTTCACCTCAGCGAAGCGTTCGCTGCTGCTCCTGAGGAGATTGTCCGGACCGGAGTCTCGGGCGGCCCGAGAACGGCCGCCCCTACGGGTCATTACTCGATCACGGTATCTCTCTACTCTCTACTCAGCCGGTAACGACGTCTTGTTTTTCTTCGTCAAAGGTCACCCGTTTGCCGCTGTGGAGAGCCGCTATAGTCATGCAAAGGGCGATAGAATGATTATAAGCGGCATGAATGTCGGCGTTCGGGGCCTTGCGTGATCGAACGCACTCCATCCAGTTCCGCATGTGGGCCACAGTGGAGTTATCGGCGCCTGTGTTAGCGCTCGTTTCTGCCTGCTCGACTTCCTTCAGCGACATTTGGGGCAGGAGGAACGGCTGCATATCCATTTCTTTGGCGGACCTTGCGTTCAAACCGCCCTCGGGCCCTATCTTGTTTGTGTCGAGGTTGAGCGAGCCACCATTCGAATAATAAATCTCTTTGACGCCGCCGGCGCTGTTGGTCTGGCGCGAGGAATAGACGACCTGGAATCCCTTGCCTCCCTTAGCCGCATCGCCGTAGTCAAAGACCGCAGTCATGGTGTCGAAGTTCTTTCGCCCGTCGCGCCACAAGTATATGCCTCCATTGGCGGCGACGCTGGTTGGATGGTTGAATCCACTGAACCAATGAACCGTGTCTATTTGATGGACCATCCACTGGTCCGGTATGCCCGAAGAGTATGGCCAGAAGAGCCGGAACTCGAGGTGTTTTCTGGCGTCGAATGCTTCGTAAGGCCTGTTGATCAAGAATCGCTTCCAATCGGTATCCTGTTCTTTGAGCAATGGCACGACTTTGGGCCGGCGCCAGCGGCCGGGCTGATTGACGTTCCAGGTCATCTCAGCCATTACGATGTCACCAAACTTGCCGGACTTGATGAAGTCGCAGGCGGCCATGTAGCTCAGGGTAGACCTGCGTTGTGTCCCGACCTGGACTATCTGTTTAGAGCCCGTGACGGTCTTAAGCGCTTCACGAGCGTCGGACATTATATTGGCGAAGGGCTTCTCTACGTAGACGTCTTTGCCGGCGCGGACTGCCTGTATGCAGTGCTGGGCATGCTGGAAATCGGCGGTGGCGATAATGACGGCATCGATGTCTTTCATAGCGTAGAGCTCGTCGGTGTTGCGGGCTTTGGCAAGCTGCTCACCGCCAAGGGCCACGTTATTGTCGGCGGCTTTTTTGGCGACAAAATCAACGCCCTCGTCTCTGCGCCTGTTCCAGATGTCGCAGACCGCGACCGGCTCAAAATTGAGCTCGTTAGCGAGCTTCATAAATGCCGGAATCAGGGCGTCGCGCGCGCGATCGCCCGGGCCAACGAAGGCGACTCTGACCCTGTCATTGGCTCCGCGTATTTTGCCATAGCTAAGGGCACTGGAGCCGATAGCCAGGCCGGCCGTGCCTGCTACGGTGGCTTTCAGAAAATCTCGGCGAGAACTATGTTCTGACATAACTATTAATCCTCCGCTCGGTTAGTGCGGCGCCAACGCTTGAGTCAACGCCGCTCTCGGTCACGCAGCATGTGGCGCGAGCTGCCCAGCTTGCGCCGCCCCCGGTCCCAAGCGACTCCAGTCTCCACTGTGAGAATTCACATCATCCAGGAGTCGTCCTCTGGAACGCTCGACCTGCAACTTCAGCCTTCAACCCTCCCAACTCACATCGCGCCAGCACGCTCCAGAAGGCCTTTCATCCCCGCCCAGCTTTGCCTGGACGATTCTTCCGGCGTTGCGGCTCCCCGCCAATGTGTCTCGAGGGACAGTGTGCCGCGGTAGCCATCCTTGACCAGGGCTGTAAACTGCCCAACCCAGTCAATTATTCCGCGGCCCATGGCCATCCAACTCGATTTTCCTTCCGCATTGCGAACAACGTCTTTACAATGCATATAGCCGATGCGGTCTTTAGGGATGAGAGCATAGCCGGCCGGATATGGAGTTTCGCCCGCAGCGGCAGCGTTGCCGGGATCCCAGTTCAGTTTGAAGTATGGCGAGCGGACCGCGCCTAGAGTTCGCGCTGATTCCTGGCCGGTCGCGGTATTACAGGCGTGCTCGTTTTCGAGCAATAAGGTTATGGATCGACGAGCGGCCATGGATGCCGCTTGTCTCAGCCTCTCGTCAATCGCTTCCCGGTACAGGCTCTGATCATCGAGCCGCCAAAAATCGAATATGCGCACGCGGTCGACATTGAAAACGCGGGCGAGCTCAACCGCACGTTCGAGGAGCTCGTCCTGCTGCTGATACGTAAAGGTCGCGTTAAACTGGTCGCGCTTTGGGCTGAACTTGGATTTTGGAGCTTCGGGCCAATCCACCTTGAAGACCGGAGATCCTATGGAGGAAACCCGCAGTTTATTCTTTTCGAGCAGCCGGCGGGCCTCAGCGATCTCCTTTGAGTCCAGCTTCATGATGTTCTTGCCCCACATCTCTCTCAGCTCGACATATTGGAACTGGAACTCGATTGCCGCGACCTCGAGAGCGCGGCCCAGGTCCTGGGTAATCTCATCGGTGATTACTGACAGCTTGAATATCATACAAGGCTACTTTAAGCCTGGCCTACATCGCGCCGGTGATCGGATCGGATACCTCACAATAAAGCGAAGGCAGCGGGCCGGAGTCGAGGCAAGCTGGAAGCTTGCGCTACATCCGGGACTACACCTTCAGCCCGAGCTTGTCTTCAATGTACCGCTTGCTGATTAGAGCGCATTCTTTGGGAGTTCTGGCCTTATCGGGAACACGATCCAACTCGACCACGGCCCAGCCGCTGAAATTAACCTCCTTAAGCGCGGCAAATACCGCGGGTATGTCGACGGTGCCGCGACCGAGTTCCAGAAATCGATATGAGTGTTTGGCATCGCGCCCTTCGGCAGGCAGAGTGCTCTCGACGTCTTTGAGATGGAGAAACAGCATGCGATCCCTGTATTGCCTTACGGCTTTGGAGGGGTCGCCGCCGCCTTGCTTGTAGTGCGCTATATCGAGCTCGAGCTTGACGTATCGGGGATCCGCCGCATCCATCACCCAATCGAGTTCTTCGGGGCCTTCGCTGAGCGTGTTCATGTGGTTGTGATAACCGACTGGCACGCCGAGATCGATCGACCGCCTGGCCACCTCGGTCAGGGCCCGGCCAGCACCCTTATAGTCGTCGGCAACGGGCTGGCGATTCTTGGGCCGGGGCGGCCCTATCAACTGCAAGTAACGCCCCCCCACGTCATGCACGAACCGCGCGTTGCGAGTATGCAGCGCGAGCTGGTCTATCCAGGTTTCAGGTTCGGTTCGGATATCGCCGCTGGACAGCGCGACCAATTCGAGCTTGTACTTGTCCAGCAGGTCGCGCAGCGCTTTAGGGCGGTCGCCGTACTCCTTTAAGGCCGGGGCTCGCAGTTGTATTCCGCGAAATCCGACTTCAGAGACGTCCTTGATGGCCTGATCGTCATTTCCTTCCCAGGTTATTGACGCGCAGGCGAAGTGAATTTCAAATGGAGCGGGTGTGATCGGATTGCCGAAATACGAAAGGTCGATCGGTGGATACAGGAGTGGTTCCGATGTGCTGGCCCCGACCTTTACTGGCAGGCACGAAGCGGCGCCCGCAGCGCCAAGGGCAAGCAAGAATTGCCGACGGGAAGGTGATGATGACATGTGATACCCTTGCTTCAGCTCAGGGTCTGCGAAACCCCTTAGTTAACCGCTTACCTTGCGTTCCGCTGCGGATCATATACGAAGTCGAGGGGACTCGGCAAGCTCTGAGGGTCCCTTAGCTCGCTTAGGCGAGCTCTCGCGCACCGGTTCTCAATGTGCCCGTTTCCGGAGAATCCAATTTAAGGTGCGCCGCTGGCCACATCATTGAGAATTCGAGCCGAAAAACAAACGGTTGGATGAACAGAAAGGTGTATAGTAGTGATGGACTTTTGCATACTGCTGAGCCATTTTCGGGCTGCGACGCGAATGGAGATGGACTGGCTTCATTAGCAGCACGGCCGCCTCAATGGGCCAAAGATCAGAAGTACCTGGTAATTGTTCGGGTCTCAGGAGTTGGATTCCGGCTGACTTAAACGGGAGAAAGCAGGCTAATAGCAAATGGAGGTAGTGTATGACCGGACATTCTCGAGATAGATTTGCGGTGCTCGCCGGGTTGTGTTTGTTTGGCGGACTGTTTGTCCCGGCTGGCGCGACCGCCTGGGAACGGCGGCAAGCCATCCAACCGGAAAGTGACGCAGCTTCACAGCAGGCGTTCACCGCCGCCCGGGTCGACTTTAGGAACGAGCGCTACGACGAGGCGATCAAAGGATTCAAGAAGGCGGCCGCGCAGAAAAACGGCCAGTGCGCTGATTGCTACACATTTATGGCGCAAGCTTATTTTCGATTGGGCAAGTTGAAGGATGCAGCTAACGCTCAGAAGCAGGCCATCGCGGTAAACCCCGAAAACGACCCGCAGCTTTATAATCAGCTCGGCATTTACTTGTATAAGGAGGGCGACAAAAAGACGCTGGAGGAAGCCGTGGAAGCCTTCCAGCGCGCCATCGACCTGAGCAAAGGGCAGGTCGTAATTGCGTATTTCAACCTGGGTCACGCCCTGATAAAGCAAGGCAAGGAAAAGGAGGGAATCAAGGCGCTCAACAGCTATCTTGAAGCAGATCCCCGGTCCAGCAACGCGAGCGAGGCGCGGGCGATAATTGCGAATCCGCGTCTGGCGACTGTAGGGCTGGCTCCGGTGTTCCGCGTCAGAACTTCAGGCGATGACCTTGCTCTCGATCAACTAAAGGGAAGAGTTGTTCTGTTGGATTTTTGGGCGACGTGGTGCGGCCCCTGCCGAGAGGAGATGCCGGCGGTGAAAGATATTTGGAAGAAGTACCGCGGCGATCAGTTCGTGATCGTAGGTATCAGTCTGGATCGAGATCGCGGAGCCTTGAATCGTTACCTGGGCACGGAAGGCATCTCCTGGCCTCAGGTGTATGACGGAGATGGTTTCGATTCGAAATTGTCTCGCCTTTACGGCGTCCGGGCCATTCCACACACCGTCCTGATAGACCATGAGGGCGTCGTCCGGGCTGTCGGCCTGCGCGGCGGCGCCCTGTCCAGCAAGATCGGGGAATTGATTAAAAAGCTTCCTAAAGTTGAGCGAGCGTCGCCGGCGATGTGAGGTTCGATGCCGCGAGGCGGTGTGGCTGGCTGGACGTGGCTGGCTTGACCGGCAATATCACTCGGATATACCTTATCCGCGAATCCGGATAATCCGGAGAATACTTGAAGGGTACATACTCTATGTCTATTAAACAATTCGAGCCGAAATTCATGCGCGTGGGCGTACTAACCGCGGCGCTACAAGAGTTGACTCCGCGAGAGGTCCGGGACCCTGATCCGGATCGGGCTATCGAAGACTGGATCGGATTCGCGGCAGAGTTAGGCGCCGACAATATCCAGCTTTCCGCAGCGCTACATCCTTCCGAATCCGACATTCCGGCAGAGGCTATGCTCGACCCCGTGGCTAATACACTGGACTTGCGGCAGCCATTCGACAAGTCGCGGGCAAGGCGAGTCATCAAAGCGCTGGATACAAACAAGATCGGGATATCGGACCTGGGTTATTTCGACAACATGCTCCACAACGACGCGGCGATTAGAAAGAACAAACATGATTTTATGCTGCGGGTATTTGACGCTGCAGCCCTGCTGGGTGTGGATGCCGTCTGCGGGTTCGTTGGCCGGAACCAGACCTTGAGCATGGACCAGAACCTGCTGGACTTCGCCGAACACTTCGTTCCGCTGTTGCGGCAAGCCAGGGACCGGGGCCTGGTCTATCGGGTCGAGCAGTGCCCGATGCCGGGATGGACTACGGGCGACAATTTCCACAACAACATTGCATACACTCCGGGGACCTGGATCGCTCTGCATCGCATTTGCGAGAAGGCCGGCGTGGGCGATCAGCTCCGGATACATTACGACCCGTCGCACGCGATTCTCATGGGTCAGGACACCAGGTCTCTATTTCAGTATTTGAAAGACGCCGGCTACAACTTCCTGATCGGGGGATTTCATGTCAAAGGCCAGGTGATCGACAGCCGGGGTGTGTCTGGTTGGGGCTATGGCGGGCGGACCGTGGAGCGCGGCGATTGGAAGGGCGGCAAGCCATCGGATACCCCGGCGGACCAGGCGAATGCGTGGCTCAAGCAGACTGTGCTGGCCGAACACGAGCTGCCCGGGACCGCCCGCCACGACCCTCTGGCATACCTGCAGAACCGGACGGTGGATTGGCTGGATCATCAGCTAGCGGCGCGCGAGCTGCTGAATTTGGATGTCGCGAACACGCATCTGATCGTCGAGCACGAGTATCCGCCGGCCAGGATACAGGACAGGGAGCGATTGAAGCCGATTCTGAAAGGCTCGATAGCATTCACCCGTAAGATTGATGAAGCGGCGGCTTGCATGTACGCGCTTCAGCATGAAGTTCTCGCGGCTCAGGACATCCCGGTCCAGGGAATCGGCAGGCAAGCGTATCGGTCCTGAGTCCGATGTATCGCAAGCTGCCAGCCTGCGCCGTTTGCGGTCCAAATCAGCGGCTTATCCCATCAGCCCTAGTTCCGTGGCGGGGAAAGCGTTGCGAATATCCGAGACAATTAGAGACAGAACCATGACTATGACGTACTTTCGCGGACCTGGCTGGGGGGCCGTGTCTGCACTAGCGCTCGGCGTATTGTTAATTCCCTTCAGGGTTCCCCGGGCGCAAGTGCAGGGTCAAACGGCCCCGGTCATAAGCGGAAAACGCTACCCTCGCATGGTCATCCGAAATGCGACCGTCGTCGATGGCAACGGCACGCCCTCCGCTGGTCCCAAGGACATCGTCATTGAGGGCAACAGGATCGCTGATGTGGTGGGCGCGGACCCTGTTGCTTTGAAATCGGGGCGGTCCAAGCGGCCAACAGGTGAGGTCGAGATCGACGCAACCGGAAAGTATGTTTTACCAGGTCTTATCGATGCTCACGCCCATCTGCAGGACGAACGCGCAGGTGTTCCGCAGCCGTTCGATTACGAGCTGAAGCTTTGGCTGGCCTGCGGTATTACGACAGTCCGCGATGTGGGCAGCGACACGAAGAAGGCGCTTGAGCTCAGGCGAAAGAGTGAAGCGGGCGAGATAGCCGCGCCGCGCCTTTTCATCTATCCAATGTTCGGCAACACATCCCCCTCTCCAAAGACACCGGAGCAGGCCCGTGAGCGAGTGCGCCAGTTGCATGAGATGGGAGTGGATGGAATCAAAATCCTCGACATCGACCGAGACCTGATGGCGGCGATGGAAGACGAAGCCCACAAATACGGGCTCCGAATCGCACATCATGCCGGTGTCGAGGAAACCAACGCCTGGGACGATATCAAGTTTGGAACGACCAGCATCGAGCACTGGTACGGGATACCGGACGCAGCGATTGAAGGCGGAGTGCAGAATTTCCCGGCGTCATACAACTACAACAATGAAGTGGACCGGTTCCGTTACGCCGGCCGCCTCTGGCGCGAGGCCAGTCAGGAGCGATTGAGCAAGGTGTTAGAGGCGATGATCGAAGCGCATGTGGCCTGGGTTCCGACGATGGACATATATGAAGCCAGCCGGGATTTGCAGCGCGCTCAGACCCAGCCATGGTTTTCTGATTATCTTCACCCGACCCTGGAGGAGTACTTTCGTCCCAATCCGGCCAATCACGGCTCGTATTTCATCGGCTGGACCTCGACCGACGAAGCTTTCTGGAAAGAGAATTACCGTATATGGATGGCGGCGCTAAGGGAGTTCGAGCGTAAGGGTGGACTCATAGGCGCCGGTGACGATGCAGGATTCATCTACCAGATGTATGGATTCGGCCTACTGCGGGAGCTGGAACTTCATCAGGAGGCGGGGTTCAATCCGATCAAAGTCATCCAACACGCGACGGGCAACAACGCCAGAATACTTGGACAGGAAGCTAACATAGGCCGGGTGAAGGCGGGATTCTTGGCCGACCTGATCATCGTCAATGGCAATCCGCTGGAGAACCTTAAGGTGCTGTATCCGACGGGCATAACCGAGATCAGGAACGGAAAAGAAGTACGGACCGGCGGCGTGGAGTGGACGATAAAGGATGGCATACCTTATCACGGGCCGACGATGCTGGCCGACGTGAAAGAGATCGTTGCGAAAGCGCGTTCGGATAGGAGAGCACACGCCGCAGCCGCGCAATAAATAGAAAGTAGCGAGAAACTGTCGGGCTCCGTGGCTCGCCGCTTCGCACTTTAGATTCCTGGCACCGCCGCGCCGGCTGACGCCTGACGACTGACCACCGGCCACTATTCCACTGCCTCCCATTTGCCAGACGCATCTGCTCGCTCGATCGCATCGAGCACGCGTTGATTCCGAACGCCGTCCTCGAAATTCGGTGACGGTACCGTATTGTCCGCGATCGCCTTGAGCAAATCCAGCACGGTGTGAGTGAAGGTGTGCTCGTAGCCGATTATATGGCCGGGCGGCCACCAGCCTGCTATGTAGGGATGCGACGAATCCGTCACCATTATGCTCTTGAAGCCGCTATTGGGACCCTCTTCGACGTAAAGATCCAACTCGTTCATGCGTTCGAGATTGAAGACGACGCTACCTTTGCTGCCGTTTATCTCGAAGCGGTTGTAATTCTTTCGGCCCGTCGCAAATCGGGTGGCTTCGATTGTTCCCACGGCTCCGCCTTCAAACTTGACCAATGAGAGCGCGGCGTCGTCCACATCAACCGGGGCCATGGTCTTGCCGCCAGGCAGGGGACGCTCGGATATGAAAGTCTTGAGGAGGCCGGCTACTTCAGCGATCTCGCCGACCAGATAGCGAGACAGATCGATGGAATGCGAAGCTATATCGCCCAGCGCGCCCGATCCGGCCTTGGACTTCTCCAGGCGCCACACCCGAGGGAATGACGGATTGACGATCCAGTCCTGGAGGTAGGTACCGCGATAATGATGAACCTGTCCGATCTGGCCTTCGGCAATTATCTGTTTTGCCAGAGTGACAGCGGGAGCGCGGCGGTAGTTGTGGCAGATCATGTGAATTACACTATTGCGTTTTACGGCGTCCAGCATTTTCTCGGATTCTGCCAGAGTATTAGCCAGAGGCTTTTCGCAGAACACGACCTTCTTGCTGTCAGCCGCCGCGATTGCGATAGGTAGATGTGAATCGCCAGGCGTGCAGATGTCGACTATGTCGATGTCTTTCCTTCCGATAACCTGCTCCCAGGATGTCGCGTGTTCCTCCCAGCCCAGACGCTCGGCGGCCTGTCTTACTCCGCCTTCTGAGCGGCCGCAGACCACTTTCATGACCGGCTCGAATGGCGTGTCAAAGAATCTGCTTACCTGGCGCCAGGCGTTGCTATGCGCTCGACCCATGAACTGGTACCCAATCATTGCCACATTCAATTTCTTTTTCATGGCCGCGAACTTAGAATCTTTGACCCTCCTTTGTCAAGCGAGTCAGGTGCCTTAACGGGGATGACCCGAGTCCGAGCTCGAGGGAGCGGGGATAAATCCCTCTGCCATACCGCTATTGGCTTGAGGTTGGGAGAAGTTCCGGAGTGCCGGGGATAGATTTTCCAGGGGCCGGGATGAATCTGAGCGACAGCTCTCTCTCGGGCTTGCAATGAGTTCTAGGGTCGTGATGATATAAGGCTCCCGATTTCAAAACAGAGGAGATTCCAAAGGATTATGGCTGTGAGAATGCTATCTGTGCTCGTGCTGCTTGTCAGCCCTTGTATTGGGCTGACCCGAATGCCGGGTCGCAACGGTGGTGAAGTGCGACCATCGGGTGCGGCCGTCAAGATCGAGAAGGTTCCATACCTGGGTCAACCTAATTGCTATCGCTTGAGCAACGGTACTGTCGAAGTCATCGTCACGACTGACATCGGCCCGAGGATTATCCGCTATGGATTCGTGGGCGGAGACAACGTGCTCGCCGAGCTGCCAGAGCCGGTAACCAAGACAGAACTGGGAGAATGGAAGCCGTGGGGCGGTCACAGGTTTTGGGCGGCGCCGGAAGCTATGCCGCGCACATATGTGCCCGACAGCAGCCCGATTGAATTCAAGATCGAAGGGAACAATGCAATCCGGCTGATCCAGCCAGTCGAGACTAGGAGCGGAATCCAGAAGGAAATCACCGTGACTCTGGCGGCGAGCGGTACGTCAGTCACAATCCACCACAAGGTTACTAACAAAAATCTCTGGGCGATCGATCTGGCGCCGTGGGCGCTGACGATAATGCACGGAGGCGGCGTCACGATATTGCCCCAGGAGCCCTATAAGTCGCACGATGAAGAACTTTTGCCCGCCCGGCCGGTGGTCTTTTGGTACTACACAAATCTGAGCGATCCTCGCTGGGCGGTCGGCAAGAAGTTCATCCGGCTTAAGACGGACGACAATGTTCAAGAGGCGCAGAAGATCGGTATCGCCAACAAGCAGGGGTGGGCGGCGTATCTTAGAGCAGGGGAGCTATTTGTAAAGCGGTTCGCTTACCGGGATGCCGGGATGTACCCGGACTTTGGCTGCAACAACGAGACCTACACGGCCGGGTCGTTTATGGAGATTGAGTCGCTAGGGCCGATGCACCACCTGGAGCCCGGGCAGTCGGCTGAGCACGACGAGCACTGGCACCTATTCAAAGGCGTCGATGCCGGGCCGGATGAAGCCAGCCTGGATCGAGCGATCACGCCCTTGATCAATCGGACGAAGGAATAGTTTTCAGTTTTCAGTTGGGGAATGAATGAATCGCCCCGGCTAGGCAGAGGTGCTCTGGTTGGCGAAGTGCCGGGGGAGTATGCGTTTGTTAGTATCAGGCCCAATGGATGTAATCCGGTGCTCATTGTTTACACGTCGCACAGGGTGACGGCTTCTTTGAGGGACGTCAGGGGATCGCGGGTGGGCACGAATTCGTGGGCGATATAGCCCGGAAAGCCGGTATCCGCGATCGCTGTACAGACCGCCCGCCAGTTGAGCTCCTGAGTGCCGTCCAGCTCGTGGCGGCCGGGAACGCCGCCGGTGTGAAAGTGGGCGATGTACTTATGATTCTCCCGTATCGTCCGGATGACGTCGCCTTCCATTATTTGCATATGATAGATATCGTACAGTAGCTTGACCTTCGGCGAGTTAACCTGTTTGATCACTTCGACGCCAAAAGCCGTGTGGTCGCCCTGATAGCCCTTATGGTCAACTTTGCTGTTAAGCAATTCGACCACGACGGTTACGCCAGCATCTTCGGCGGCTTTCTTGATCCGGTTCAATCCGATAACGCAGGTATCGATCGCCTCCTGGTCCGAGATGCCGTGGCGGTTGCCGAAGAAGGTTATCAGGTTTGGGACACCATTTTTGGCTGCGATAGGAAGTGCGCGCTCCAGTCCTCTGACGATTGCATCGTGATTGGCTTTGTCGTTTACCCCCTTGGGAATGTCGCCGCCGACTTTCCATCCGAGCGAGCAGATGAGGCCATAATCGCGGACGACCGGCCATTGGGTTTCGTCAAGGAGATCGATGGCAGTCAGGCCCATCTCGGCAACGGCTTTGGCGAATTCTTGTAATGGAATGCGGCTGTAGCACCAATACGACACTGACTGTTTGAGACGGCCTATTTTGACTACCCTGTCTGCGTTTGTACTGCCCGATACGGCGCGTAAGGTGGCTCCCACGGCGTTTAGTCGGGACAGCAAAGACGACCCGATCGCTCCGGCTGCTATCCTCGAAATCGCATCTCGCCTGGTGATCAAACTCATGCCTCAAGCTCCCTTGGGGAAAGAAAATGGCTTCGAGAGGGACGGTGGCGCGGGCACGGAGACCCGCCCGTACAGGGCGTTCTACCATTGAGCGCTGTATGCAGAGCCCGAAACTGCTTCCCCGTCACTCACAACTCGTAACTCATAACTCATAACTCATAACTTCCTCAGAGATTACCCTTTTTCAGTTCGTCTGCCAGATAGTCGGTGGCGCGCCAGGCCATCGCAAGAATCGTCAGAGTCGGATTCTTCTCGGAAGCCGCCGTGAAAGCACTGCCGTCAACGACAAAAACATTGCGGACCTCGTGCATCTGGTTGAATTTAGTCAACGCTGAACGCTTAGGATCATCGCCCATCCTGCAAGTGCCATGCTCGTGGATCGCTGAGCCGTTCGGTTCGGTGAGGCCCGGCTTGTTGTAGACAATCTCGGCCTTTAGTTGATGCAGGATCATCTCACAGGTGTCGTTCATCTCCCGCGCCATCCTGGTCTCATTCTCTCCTGTGGAGTAGACGATCTTCGGGAGGGGAACTCCGTAGCTATCGGTCCCGGTTCCGTCGACGGTCACGTAATTTGAAGCTCGTGGCAAGGCTTCCCCGAAGGGGTGAAGCTGTACGAGCGCCGGGTAGCGCTTTCTGACCGAGCGCTTGAAGTCCGCGCCGAAGCCGGGCAGTGCGCCGGCAAAGTCGTCGACACCCGGCCGAGCGCCGCAGTCCCAGAACTGGATGCCGAATCCTCTGATATAGTCGCGCTTCGGACCCCGGTGATTGAATCGAGGCAAGTAGACGTGCTCTCCGCCGATACCGTCGTCGTTGAGGGGCTCGCGGTCATATAGTGCTGGGAGGAGAGCCTTGGTAGTCGTTCGAATCTGTTCGCACAGGTACTTGCCTATCACGCCTGAGCCGTTCCCGATGCCGTTTGGGAAAGCGTCTGATCTGGAGTTCAGCAAGATTCTGGTCGAGTCTATACAAGATGCTCCCAGCACTACGACTTTTGCTCGTACCTGGTATTCCTGGCGCGTCTCGCGGTCAAAATACTGGACCGATTCGGCGAGGCCCTGTTTGCCGACAAGCACCCTGGCGACGACGGCATTTGTCTTGACTTCGAGCTTGCCGGTCCTGGTGGCTGGTGTAACCAGGTAGTCGCCCGCGTTAAAGAAGCTCGACGTATCGCACCCCTTGCCGCAGTTGCCGCAGTAGTGGCATTTCGGGAAGCCGTTATGGTTTTGAGTCAAGACAGCACGCCGGCCGTGGACGATCGGGATGCCGATGCGAGCCGCCGCTCCTTGCAATAGATACTCGCCCCATCTTGGGTTTGGGGGCGGCAGATGATAGCGGCTGCCGGGCAGCGAATCAGAGTCATCGTCGCCACCGCATACGCCGATGAGCTGGTCGACCTTGTCGTAATATGGAGCCATGTCCCGGTAGCTGATCGGCCATGGAATCTCCCATCCGT
>Ga0207155_1087_pt1 | contig 22506 bp, 18 predicted proteins | sample Alteio_BWMinHeat_26_FD_153515 | JGI IMG/M metagenome (GOLD analysis project Ga0207155, IMG submission 153515) | Enriched cells from forest soil in Barre Woods Harvard Forest LTER site, Petersham, Massachusetts, United States -... | ecosystem: Environmental > Terrestrial > Soil > Temperate forest >... | reverse complement strand
GCGTAAATCCGCCGGGTTTTATATGCTGAAGAGAGTGCTCATGTCCTGACAAGTAAATATCAACCTTATTGTCCTCAAATGTTTTTGATAAGGCATTTCTCATAGTTATTGTATCGTAGTTAGTGATACGCGGGCCGACAGTATGGCTTGGATGATGGCCTATTACTATTTTCCATTTTACATCTTCAGAAGCTTTGGATAATGTTTCATTGAGCCATTGCATCTCTTTTTCGACATAATCAGCCATAGACTCGTGCAAAAATGGGTCAGTATCCATAAAAATCAACAGCGCTTTCTCTTTTCCTTTTTTTTGGGGCTTGTCACCGTCTTTAGCGGGAACATCCTCATCTTTTCCCTTAGTCAATTTAAATTCTTTTGAATAATAACGGGCAGGCATATCCCACCTGCGGCTTATTTTACTGTAACGTATCTGCGCGTCAACGTCTGAATGATAATCATGATTGCCCAAAACCGGGTACCAGTCGCATTGCAATGAATGGGCCGTATAGATATTTTCAAACGAATAATGCCATAACGGGTCAAATTCACTAACTACCCCTTTCGGATAAAAATTATCGCCGTTTGAAATAACAAAATCAGTAGCATGGTCGGCACCCCAGAGCCCCATTTGTTTGGCTACTTCCAGTTGGTCATATTCTCCATTGCGTCCCCAGTCGCCAATCGACATAAAGTGAAGTACGTAATCATCCTTGATCTTTGGCAGTAAGGTTATGTCCTCGCTTTTTAAGTAAGTTTTTGACCTTATGCCTGCAAAAGCTCCCAGGGGGGCCAATAACGAAGTGCCAATAGCTGTAAAGGCTGTGTTTCTGACAAAATCTCTGCGTTTCATATCAATTATTTTTAAAGAGAAAAGTAAGAAAGGATCCCTGCCGGAATCCCTTCTTGCCTTAGTGTCAAAGTGATAAGATATTAATGTTTATTGCCTTTACCGTCTGTTGGATATGCGCCGAGGTCGGCATCGGGTACCGCGCCACCGGTCGTACCTGGGTTGTTCAAAGTAAACGTAGTATTCCCTTTTCCAATGGCCGGTGAACCTGCCTGCAAATGAAAGTCGTTATTATTCGGCGCCCCGTTAGGATTAAGGAATGAATTATCAAAGCTCACAAACATCGGATCGTCATTCCCTACAGCGGTAGAAATAAGATCGGTCCCTTGTGCCACACCCAATGCACCTGCAGGATAATAACCGGCCCTCAAATTAACTACTACACCGGGAACAACAGTATTATCGGTGAAAGTAAGAGCCGATGAATAGAATAAATTATTGCCGTATTTAACATTCCCGGCGCCGTCATCCTGGAATATCTCTAAACCATGATAGCAATTTACGATGATGTTGTTATAAACATTACCCTGTGCGCTTACGCCCGCGGAAACTCCCCTGCCCGGTTCTGCAGCGCCCCTTCTCCATCCGCAGGAAACATAGGTATTATTAAAAACGTCCACATTGGTATTAGCGGTAGTTACCACAGCTGCCGTTTCAAGCTTTGTCCCGGTGCCAGCCTGGCTGAATACTACGTTATAAGCCACAGTGCCATGCGCGCCGGTTTTGATATTGATTGCCTCACCATCAGTACTGCCTCCGGACTGGATCGTGTTCCTTAAAACAGTAATGGAGCAACCGCCAAATAAACCTATTCCATCGTCCTGCCCGTTTTCAACCCAGCTATCTTCTATATCTACCGGGATGGGTTTAGCCACAACCAGTGTTCTCCTGGCGCTGCCTGTATTGTCGGGGCCTCCTGTATTTAATATTTTGGTCCACTTAATAGTTACGGCCTGTGCGCTATCGCAGGCAAAACCGCCCCATGTACCCGGAGTATTGGAATCTGAGTTGAATGTTACCGGGGCGGTTTGTGTTCCGATAGATTGAAACACACCCTGTATTTTAAATTGCGAATTATTTTTTACCACGATAGTTGCACCTGCCTGTGCCAATAACGTATCCCCTATTTTCACGTACACGTCGTGGTTCATAGTATAAGTTTTGCCAGCCAGTAGGGTGCCCTTTTCAAAACTACCAATGGTATCTGAGTTGATGGGGTGCGAAGGCGGGATCACCGGCTTAATGACCGTGGTGTTCTCCTTTTTCGAGCACGATGAGATTGTAGCCACTAAAGCAATAGCGGCTATCCAGAAAGAGATTTGTTTGGTTTTCATATCAATAAATTTTTAATTGTTAGTATTAATAATTATAGCGCAGTCCTAACAGGTACGAAGCCTTTGTTATTTCATTCCCATTTTCAAAATTGTGCAGCACCACCGTTGTATGCGTGTTTATAAGATTATTGAGTTTGGTGAATACGGTAAAGTGTTTACCTATGCCTTTATCAGCAGAAAATGCAAGGAATGATAAGGGTTGTTGTATATAATTATCGCCGTTGTCGGGATAAATACCAACCAAAGTTTTGCCTAAGTATTGATAAGCAAGTTGTGCGTTAAACTTAGCCTTAGTGTTTCGGTATAAAAGGGATACGTTAAGGTCGTGAACGGAAGCGCCTGTAAGCATCCGGTGTTCTGTAGTATGCTGCGTAGGCGCAAGACGGTTTATCTTAGATGTGTCATCAACATCAGAATAGTTATACGCATAATTACCGCTTATGCCGAAATTGCCGAAATACCTGGTAAAAGCAAGCTCAATACCGGCTACTTTGGCTTCTGCAGAGTTTATTGGCTGAATAACGGTACCGCTTCCGCCAACGTAAGCATATTCAATCGGGTTAGTCAACTGCTTGTAATACGCTCCGATAAAGATCTGCTCATCTGCTTTCGGAAAAAGCTCGTACCGTACGTCAAAATTATTGGCCGTAGTATGTTTTAGACCAGGGTTGCCTTCGGTTTGCACACCGCCTGTGGCAGGGGGAATAGTCGGAGATAATTCAAAATAAGCCGGCCGGGCTATAGAAGCGAAATAAGCCGCCCTTAAATTAGTTATGTCGTTCAATTTATATTTGAAACTAATACTGGGCAGTACATCGGTGTAATTCTTGGTGATCTCATTTGCATTGGTAATATCCTGTCTCACATGAATATCCTGGGAAGTATTCTCCGCTCTTACGCCTCCAAAAACTTCCAGTTTTGGAAATGTGAGTTTAAACTGTCCGTAGCCGGCAGTGATATCCTCCGAGGCATTGTAATTATTATCATTGTATGCGCCGGCGCCTGTAGGGTTATAAACTCTCCACTGCAAGGTATAAATATCAGTGAAGGCAGGTTTACCGCCGTTTGCATTTGGCACGTTTTGTAATATATACTCATCTTCGTAGTTATACCTGGTTTTGCCACGATATAAGCCACCTGCCTTTAGTTCAAGGATCGTATTGTTGAAATTCGTTTTGTAAGTAATATTGCCGGCGCCGTCAAAATCTTTATCATTATTGTGCGACCATGTTCGGTTTATATTATCAAAAAACTCCGGGGTTTTGGTAAAACCTGTAGTCGGATCATAAGAGATGGCTATATTGGAACTGATATTCGCCTGGTCGGGCGTCCGCACAAAAGCATCAGAAAATGCGCCGTACCAATCAAACAGAAAGTGTTTATTTAATATGTGATTCCCTGATAATTTCAGGTTCTCAATGTATTGGTTGGTGGTAGTGGACTGCCTGGTAAGAGATACCGGGCCCGTTCCTGGAATTGTCCGGCCGCCATTTCCGCCGGTAAGCGAAGTATCAGCATTAAATAAAGCTTCTTCTGTACGGGAATAAAGGAAAACATTATCTAAGCCTATCTTATTTTTATCGTTTATCTTGTAATCAAGATGAGCGATCAGGTTGTTCAGCACCTGGTGGCTTGATATAGCGCGATTATAAATATCATTGATACGGGGCCGGTGATCAGGGTCATTAGGGTCGGCATTTCCGATATTACCCTCGGTATTTGAACCGAAGTACACGCTTTGGTAGCTGTTCCCAATAATAAAACCAAGCTTGTTATTAAAAAAACGCTCTCCATAACTTACCGTAGCGGTGGTTGTTGGCGGCGCTGTAACATTTTTAAAATCAAGGTTCGAACGCGTAAAATCACCCGGCTGGGCAATATAGTTAGGGCCATTTATTTCTGAGGGGCTGTAGGTATGTATGTCAGCTTTAGAAAAATCATAAAACTTTCTGTCAATAAATAATTGATCGTAGCCGATCGATGTTGTTACGGTAATTTCCCTTTTATCGGGTGCATCTTTAAACACTAAATTAACGGTACCCCCTATGGCATCGCCTTCCATTTGCGGAGTTAAGGTTTTGTCGACCTCGATCCTGGCCAGCAGATCAGAAGGCACTACGCTTAAGGATACCAGCCTTGTTTTGTTATCCGGACTTGCTATCTGGATCCCATTTACGAGGGTATTATTGTAACGGGGCTCGAGTCCTCTTATGATGGCATAGGCATCATCGCCGCCGGCGTTACGTTGTATGGTAACACCCGAAACCCGCTGTAAAACGTTAGCGGCATTGATATCGGGCGATTTTTCAATTGTCTTAGCTCCTATAACGTTAAGCAGGTTATTGGCATTTTTTTCCGTCGCCCTGGAAGCAGCGTCAGACTCCTTACCAACCGACCCAAAAACACTAACTTCACTCAGGTCATTTGACTGCGAAGAAATAGCGATGTTTAATACTTTTACCTTACCGGCGACAACATCAACCTCCTTTTCGTAATCGGCGTAACCTATAAAATGTACTTTTATTTTATAATTTCCCGGGGTAATATCGTCAAATACAAAACTGCCGTTTACATCAGTAATTGTTTGCCGTGTAGTACCGTCGATCAATACATTGGCGCCGGCTAACGAGGTGTTTGTGCTCTCGTCATAGACCTTCCCTTTAATGGAACCATTTTGCGCAAAAACAACTGTAGCAGAGAATAATAGTAGTACAAAAAGGTAGATTTTTTTATCCATAGGAGCAGTCTATGCTACCAAAAAACTTGCTCAATTCTGGATAAATTCTGAATAAATTAGTCGGAAATAATAACTTAACTTATTGATAATGAAGCATTAACAAAAGCGCCATTTGGCCCAATCTTGGGTACCTTAAGTACATTAAATGATAACCAAAACTTAATAAACCAGGCGCCTTATCAATTTGTTTAGCGGGGTTATTTAAGCAGCTGCTTTTCGCGAGTTTCCGGATGGAGTTTTTGTGTCCTTTGCGCCTTGTTTGTGTTGTCACCAACAAGTACTGTGCTCTCGTTTCAATTCCGGCCTCGCAAGCATTTGTCGTTCGTTGGTGACAACACCAACGAAGGCGGAAAGTCCGGAAAAATCAGATTTATATACACTTCATATTCCCTTGAAACTTAACCGGTAATCCGGCTTTTGCTAAAGCAGTTTTTGACCTGTTTTATATCGTAAATAATTGATTTATAACCTTTTGCGACTGAGTTTCGTATAAAAGCAAAGGACAAAAAAATTGACCTTAGGGATCTTACCTCCTGCTAAGGCCATTTTACGCACCTTGCTCCAGGCAGGCGGGAATTTTCGTGACAGGGCCTTTAGATGGAACCTGCTTTTGGCGCAAATAATTTATCACAACAAACTCGTTTTCTCTTAACCAAAAATATATTAAAAATTACAAAACCATGCGTACCAAACTTTCACTTATTTTACTGACCCTAATGTTGGTTGGCATTATCTACAGCTGCCGGAAAGATGCACAAAATGCTGATAACAGCACTTTGCCGGTTGCCCCCACAAACATGAGCACAGCTCGTTCAAAAATGGAATCTATGCGGAGTGCTGACGGTTTTGCTTTTCATTTAGCCGACCGGATGAAGGATAAGTGCCGTGACCTAACCAGGAGACTCCATGACGCAAGGCATGAAACTGAATCATTCATATCCCGGTGCAAAAACGGTCCGGGTAAATCCCACAGCCACTCAAATGTGATCTATGTTCCGCAGGAATACCCGACACTCCAGGCTGCCGTTGATATCGCCCCGGCCGGCGCCAGGATAGTAGTATGCGGAACGGTAGCGCAATCGGGCAATGTTTTGATCAATACAGAAAACCTGACCATCGAAGGGCAGGAAGGGCGCGATGGGGATGACGATCACGAAGGGCACAAAGGGCCGGCCACGCTTAAGGACAGTAATGATAGCCTTTCAACCGACAACCTGGTGATAACTGCCCCGGGCGTCACGGTTAAAAATCTCAAATTACTAAATATTGGCATCCAGGTAAATAATCCGGCAACGGGTGTAATCCTCGCCCATGATAAAGTGGTTAATGATAACCTTAATAATCCCTCGATCATCACCTTCACCAATTCAAGCCGCAACGAAATTACTGATTGCTGCTTAAATGGCGCCGGGATAAATGCGGCCGGCCAGATCGGGATAATGCTGGATAGCTTATCAAATCATAACGAAATAGAAGATTGCAGTGTCGACAATACCGATTTTGCGGCCTATAATATTACCGGGTCGGACAACCAAATTAAACATTGCCGGGCCACAAATTACAATTTAGGTTTTGCCGTGTATAACTTTCTTGGCACTACTTCAACAACAGGCAATGTTTTTACCGATTGCAATGCTGATAACTGTGCACAGGGCTCCGGGTTTTTACTATATGCCAACGATGTAAGTGTGTTTAATTGTTCGGCAAATAATTGTGTAAATGCCGTGGTTAATGTCTCGTTATCCAGCAGGATCGAACATTGCTCGGGGAACGGTTGCTTCCAGGCCTTTATTAACTATTTGGCAAATGACCTGACGGTTACCGATTGTACTGCAAACCAGTGTTCGTACAGCGGTATACAGGTAGAAATATGTAGTAATTTCAAGTTAACGCATAATACCAGCAACGGCGGCCCGGGATCAGGCATAATCATCAATAATTACAGCGGGAACTTCTCAAAGGGAATATTAGAAGATAATAATACCAATGGAAACACCGCGTTCGGGATTTACCTGAATAGTGTAGCCAACTCGACAATACGGGAGAACAAGTCGGTGCATAATGGCCAATGTGATTTCGACCAAACCAATTGCAACACCAACGTTGTGAGCCATAATCAATTTGGTAATAGTTGTAGCGGGATGTAAATGATCCGGTTTTTGCAGGGTCTCCTACCGGAGACCCTGCATGGGCTTTAGCTAAGCTTATTTAGGAATTTATCTTTTTCACCAAAACTTTTTTTCTCAGCCATTCACGAACGGGTTTGTCGTAAAACCTAAGTGATAAATAAGCAATAACTAAACTTGTGATTACGACCAGGAGGCCCATCAGCAGTCCCTTTATACCCAAAGGAACCCTGTTATTGACCACCCAGGCTGTGAAAAGATAGATCAATGGATAATGGGTAATGTACAATGGATAGGAAATCTCACCTAAAAAAGTACATATCTTTTCTGACCGTGGACTATGCAATACCCCCCCGGCGCCAATAGAAACAATTAAAGGAAATACGACGATCAAACAAAGCGACTCATATATGCCATTCATCCAGACATGATGTTCATCGCCGATCCGGGGTATACTCAACATGATAATGATAAGAAGACTTGACCACCAGAAAGCATTTTTAATGTGAATCAATTTTCCAATACGACAAAGCAGTACACCGCCGAAGAAAGGGAAAAGTACTCTTGTAAAGCCTATGTACAGTTGTTCGGAGTTCAGTGACCAACCGCCAATAAGGTCACCATTTTTACTGGTCACCAAATACTGAATAAGCATACATGCTGCAAGAGTTACGAAAATTGATAGTACGACCTTTGAGAACCTGCGTACAAGGACAGCATAAAGTATATTAGCGATGTATTCAAAAAAAAGCGACCACGCGGGGCCATTCAACGGGTGCATTTCTTGCCAGCCACGTATATCCATTGACAAAGGTACAGGCAGCAGTGTTGCGCCGATAACCATTACCAGCAGCATCTCCCAGACGGGCGTGCCTGCTATGTTCGGAAATACCGGGCTGGCCTGAAAGTAGAACAACGCCGCACCTATCAACGAGCCCATAATAACCATAGGCTGCAGACGCACCAGCCGGCGCTTGTAAAAATCCCATTGCGTCATTTTACCCCAGCGGTCATCATAAGCGTAGGCTACAACAAAACCGGACAGCAGGAAAAAAAAGTCGACAGCGAGATACCCATGATTGATGATTTGTATAAATTTATTACCCCCGGTAAAGGTTTCCAAAACGTGGAACATAATTACTAAAACCGACGCCACTCCGCGAAGCCCATCCAGTATAGGGTAATGATTTTTTGATTCGAGATAAGTTGCCTGTGCCATATTGCTCTATTGTTTTAAAATGTGAAAGGTTAGCATTCTCTTTTTGATTTTATTAAAATTGTTGGAAATAACTGACTTTGAAATAATATGATCTTCGACTTCTGCGACTGCTGTGGTGTTGATAATTGACTGTTCACCCCTCTGTTATAAATGAAATAAACATAACTAAGCGGCAGATCCTAAATCATTGGGCAGGTAATCGTTTATAGTTAGGCAATGCCGCCATTGGCGCCATACTGTTATAACGATTTTATTTTTATGTTTCTAAAGGCAACACCGGTAGACCAATCCTGCAATGTGATGCGACCTTCAATGTTTTTGCCAAATTCAGGAAATTGTTTGAAATGAGATTTGGCGACCTTATCCGTCCAGGCTTTGGATGCAAAATCTTCTTCCGCCGTTAATACCCCATTCAAATAAAATTTCACCTTCCCGTTCACCTGTTTGATTTCAGAATGGTTCCAGGTATCGGACGGTTTGGTTTTCACCGGGTTTTTTTGAGGGGCAAAACCAAAAAGGCATCCGGATCGTAATTGTGGTTTTGCGAAATCGGGATTAGCATCGTCCAATAGCTGATATTCTGGTCCCGACGCCCAGGCAGTAGGAATTTCCTTTCGTTCCAAAACGTTGACAAATACGCCGCTATTGCCGCCTTTAGGAAGTTTCCAATCAAACTTAAGGTCGAAGTTTTTGAATTCCTGATCTGTGACAAGGTCGCCCGTGCCCGATCTGTCCAGCGGGTCGCAGACAAGCGCTCCATCCTTCGCTTTCCATATCGTGAATGGCTCAGTACTGTTATATAAGTGCCAGCCCGCTGTAGAATGTCCGTCAAATAAAAGCCGCCAGCCGTTGGCCCGCTCCGTCTTTGTAAGACTGTTGTTTTGATCGCCTTTGAAGGCAAAGCAAGTTATAGCCAGCGCAATGATTGCTGCAACTGCTATTGATTTGGTGATTTTATTTTTCATAATCTATGGGTTTTACTAATTGGTTTAATGATCAGGAGGACCGGTTCTGCCCCCCTGCCTATGTTCTATAAAATTTCTATATCAAAATGCCTGTACGCGTCAAGGCGTTTGTCGTCGCTTTGCAGGTCGGTAATAAGTGTATCCACATCATCTAAAACGCAAACCTTAAAAAAGTCAGTGGTTTCAAGTTTTTCGAAATTGCTCAGCACAACGGTTTTCCGGGATGATCTTATTAGGGATTTTTTGACCTCGCCATCTTCAAGTACAGCTGCAGTAATGCCAACCTCACTGTGTACTGCGCAGATCCCCATCATGTAAATATCAGCCTGGTACATACCCGCTTCAGTACAGGTTTGCTGACCAACGTTAGTTTGAGTTATACGGTTATAATGTCCGCCCAAAACAATGATCTCAATACCTTTATAAGTATTTAAAATTGGGATCAATGCCACGTTGTTTGTAATTACCCTAAATGCAGCGTCCTTTGGAAGTGCCGAAGCTAATACTTGAATAGTTGTTCCACCGTCCATAAATACCGTTCGGACATTTCTTAACAACTGCACTGCTTTTAACGCAATGGCATTCTTACCTTCCGTAAAGATCCCTTCCCGGTCATGAAAAGACAAGGGGTTCTTTGCCGGGCTGATCGCCCCGCCTCTGACTTTAACCAAAAGCCCGCTTTTATTAAGCAGTTCGATGTCGCGGCGTACCGTATCTTCGGATACGCCCAGGCCTTTCGCCAACGCTTCAAATGTGACTTGATTCGCAGCCCGCAATTCTTTTAAAATGATTTCAAAACGTTCCTCTTTAAGCATATTCATTGTACATTACGAATAGATTTAACATGGTAAACAACCCCTATTGACGGCAGCTACAGCCCTGACATATAGTGACGACATGATATGTTTACCGGCCATATTTTGTACGTGCACGCTGTGAGTGTTCATTGCAACTGCGATTGACCCTACGCCCGCACCGAATATAAAAAGCATCCCCGCTATTATTTTGCAATATAATGCAAATTTGCACTACTTCGCAAATTTATTGAACCGATATCTAAAAACCATTTTTTGAAGTGTAACGTTATGGGCGCACCATCCTAAACAAAAAAGCACTTCAATTTCTTGAGAGGCGAAAAAAATCAGGTCAATGACGGAGCAGAATCCGAACCGTTTTGTGGAGGAATTGATTGAAATAGGCAGTTTTTCAAAAATTCTTGAGTAATAATCTGCCATATCAAAGAGACGATTATTAACCCTGTCGAGGCAAATGTTAAACCATTTACTGCCCAAATTGGATTACACATTAAGAATTTGTAATTTGATTTTGAAATTATAGCATATATGGATATTCAGATGCGCCTATATTGGGAGGCCTACTCCGAAACTTTCACAACTGATGACTTAATCAGGGGATTGCGTAATCATTTAAGGGATTATGAAAACGAATTTATTGATGGTGCCATTGTCGATATAGGTTGTGGTCAAACAACTTTTCTCTTAGATTATATTAGTATAAATAGGAAGTTGATAGGCATTGATAACGACCAATATCAACTTGACTTATTAAAAAACAGATTAGATGCTCTGCCCACCGCTAAGTTAAATATTGAATTACTTAATCTCACTTTGCTAAGTGACAATTTGCCTTTAGAAACCTATTCTGTAGTTTTTTTGGCGAATATTTTGCACTTCTTTAATTTGGTACAATGTCAGGAGGTAATAGACCAATTAAAGCTAAATTTGGTTTCAGGATCATTTGTATATGTCTGGGTTCACTCAGATAAATATTACGCTAATGATCCGAGTAATCCGGAAAACAATGAGTATTTCAAGCATTATTTTACGTTGGCTGATTTGGATAGCTTATTCATTCCATCTGGTTTTGAGAGACTATTATTTTCAGAAACGGAACGCTATTTTTCAAAAAAAGAGATGCAAACACAGGAAAAATGGCTTGATAAGTATCTTGACCAATTGAATATCTTCAATAAAACTCGACGAAAATCAATTAAGAATGAACAATTGATAAATCATCCTGAAAGCGATATAATTTGTATTTATAAACTATTATAGTGGCGGTTTTTTTAATTTTAATACCCTTGGTGTCGTCACCAACAAGCAAAGTGATTTCGTTTCCATTCCGGCATTTCAAGCATCGTAGTTCGTTGGTGACAACACCAACGAAGGCGGAAAGAAGGCCGGGGAAGTGATGACAGGTACCGTTGGGGCTTAAGCAAGAGGCAAGAATCAAGAGCCAAGAGGCAAGATTTGTTTTGGCTCCTGGTTCTATACGCGTGATGGGTATTGGTGGAAAACACTAAAATTCACACTGTGTAAAAACTGGTTGTTAAGTAAAAAACGGTGTCAATAAAGAAAAGGACCCCGTCAGCGGAAAGTACATTCTCACCGTGCAGGTCTTCAAGGATCAGGCCCAACTCGCTATTAAAGTAATCGTTATTCCTGTTGTTGCGAAAATTGTTGTATTCCAGGAACACTTTTACCGCAGTAAGATCAGTCGGTTCGGAAATTACTATAAACTCTTGCATCACCACGGCATTCAGATTACCGTCAATTATTTTGAAACCCAAAAACGTATATGCGGTTGTCGGAAAGAAATAATTGTGAATCAGCAGGCTGTTGAAGTAGTCGAGCCAGCATTCATAAAAGACACCCGAATTAGTTTTGATGACGTGCGAGCCGTCATACCGATAGACTTTTTGCTCTGCACCTTCACTAATGAAATCACTTTCGCGGATTGCCGGCGCGTAGATAATATCCCCCTGCCCGGCGAACGTTAAGAGTGCTGCTGTTTCTTCACTTTTGAATCGCTGCTGTTTTTTAATTGCGAGGCTTGTTTCCGCATTTGATCTAAGGAAACATTGGATTTTTTTGAGTTGGCTTGCCTCGCCAGCCGGTTCATGTCCGAGAATGATACGTTGTAATTCATCTTTAATATTTTTCATTCATAGTCAATAACCAAAAATACGATTTTCTGATCAATTTAAAAAACGAGGCGGATGATGCAGGAGAGAGCCAGACGCCCCTGTTTTTTCTTGCGAACCGGGTTTAATTTTTCTTATCTTTAGGTTAAACCTCATACTATGAAAAAGTTTACGCTAATGGGCCTGCTTTGTGCGGCCTTTTTGTTGGGCTATGGTTTCAGCAGGGTAACCAGGCCGGTTAATAGCGGTCCGCGGGTGACGGGCATCGGCGGTATTTTCTTTAAGGCCAAGGACCCTGCCGCGCTGAAAGCCTGGTACAGCAAGAACCTGGGCATTCGTATGAGTGCATACGGATCGACTTTTGAATGGCGCCAGGGCATGGACAGCACCAAAAAGGCTTTTACCAGTTGGGCGCCATTTAGGGAAACTAGTAAATACTTTGAGCCATCTGAAAAGCAATTCATGATCAATTATCGTGTGGAAGGGCTGGATGCGCTTTTGTCCCAAATGAAAGCCGGGGGTATACTGCCGGTCGACAGCGTGCAAAGGACAAGCGGCGGCAATTTTGTGCACCTGATGGACCCGGAGGGCAATAAGATAGAATTATGGGAGCCTGCTGGGGTGGAAAATGCTCCGCCGGGGATGGTAACGACTAAGTGAATGGTAATTCGATCAACGAGGGCGGGCAAAAAATAATATCGAATAACGAATTTTGAATATCGAACGCCGAAGTTTACTTCATTATTCGACATTCGTTATTCAGTGTTCGATATTGAATAGGCAACTATTAACAGGTCGCTGTTACACATAAGACAGCCACCACCCGCCGTGCGTACGTTTATAATTGCCATACCATTTGCAGGGGAAATAAAATGTAGCCACCACGAACAGCCAGAAAAGATAGACGGCCCATAAGGGGAAGCCAAAGCCCTGCGCCTGCCACACCAGCGGATTTCCATCGGATTTAAACGGAAGGCCCTTTAACGCGATCAATAAAATATTAATGAGCCTGAGCAGGCATAAATGCCCGATAAAATAGAAATAGGGTACATTGCCATAGATCTCGAAAAAAGCGGTTAGCCGGTTATTGAACTTTTCGGCCAATGCGAGCAGTACCATGACGGGCCCCAGCGTCATAGCGAAAAAGAGCAGCGAAGGCGGTTGTTTGGTTGCGTTGAGAAATGACAATAAAGTATGCGCCGCATTCCGCTGCACAGACCAGGGATTTGGGTCGCCGTAGTGGTTGACCAGCCGCAGCAGGATAAACAGGCAGATGACCGAAAAACCGCAAATCAATAATACTTTTTGTCGTTTTATAGGGTCGGCCCCGGTTTGATACAGTTTGCCAAAAACGTAGCCCAGCAGCAGTGCACCGGTCCAGGGGATGACGGCGTATAATTCGGCAATCGCCCGGGTTGCGTTTATTGGTATGATCGACCCAACGGCGCTCAGAAAAACCGTTTGTAAGGTACCTCCTGGTCCGTTTCCGGGAGGCGGCAGGTAATCCAATACATTGTGACCGAACAGGATGATTAATGCTATGGCAGCGATGACGGCCCGCGGCGCGCGGATGAGCAGCGCCAGGATGATCATGCCGGCCCCGATGGCCCACAGCACTTCGAGCACGAGTATATGATACTGCAGGTCGAAGCTAAACAGGAAGCTGATGATGAGCACGTCGGACAGGATGAGCCAGGCCCCTCTTTTGAGGAGGAAGCTGATGAGTTCCTTTTTTGTCCGGCGCTGCCCTGCCAGGAACGCTGATACACCGCTGAGGAAAACAAACGTGGGCGCGCAGAAATGCGTGATCCAGCGGGTGAAAAACAGGATGACGGTTGTGGTCTGCATGTTCAGTGGTGAGGACCCCGGGTAATGGAGAAAGTCGCGCGAATGGTCGAGCGTCATGATAACCATGATGAGGCCGCGAATAATGTCGATGGAGTGGATGCGTTTCATTCCTGGATGCAATATACGAGCAAAGATGCTTCCGCGAAAGGGAGGTTACCAGGGAAATATTTGAATATCCCGTCAAAATTTTGTATATTGTATAGTTTGTGCTTCCGGATAAAAGGGATAAAAAAGTATTTTTAAAAAAATCCGGAAATATCGCATAACGTTCTTATAATAAACAATTTACATCAAAACAACACGGCTAAACCGGGTCGGAAGCGGGCTGAACACGGTCGGAACCGGGCTCAACCGGGATAGAACAGGGCGCAACCGGGGTTAAACAGGGTTCAATTTGGGAGAAAACAAAAAACGCCCCTCAATTTCTTGAGAGGCGAAAAAAAAAATCGGGTAAATGATGGGGCTCGAACCCACGACCCTCGGTACCACAAACCGATGCTCTAACCAACTGAGCTACATCTACCGTTTGGAGTGTGCAAATGTAAAAAAATACCCTCTAAAGTCAAGGAATTTTTTAATATTACATTCGCCTTACGGTTAAATTTACCGCACAGCGTAATTATTGCTGACCTTTGTAGCTATGGCTGAGCAGTTAATAGAATTGAACGTGACCGGGATGCATTGCAACAATTGCGCCATCTCGGTGCACAGGTTGCTGGAGAAAAAAGGGTTTCATGATATCTCTGTAGATTTTGCATCTGAAGAAGTGAAATTTACCACTGAAGATACTAACACCGTTGGTGACGTTATCAAAAGCATTGAAGGTTTAGGTTATAAAGTAGTTGAGGACCTGGCTACCCATCACGAAAAGTTCTATGATAAAATAGAGAATAAGCTCATTTTCTGCGCCATTTTTACTATTCCGCTGCTTTCAGCCATGTTATTGCCCTGGCATTTTTTACACATGCCTGTTGTGCAGCTGATACTTTGCCTGCCGGTTTTCATCGTAGGCTGCCTGCATTTTGGCAAGAGCGCATGGAGTTCGCTAAAAGGCGGCGTTCCTAATATGGATGTGCTGATATTTATAGGTTCATCGTCGGCCTTTATTTATAGTTTGATTGGCACCATACAAGGTTTGGGTATGAACTACCAGTTTTATGAAACTTGCGCCACCATCATCACCCTGGTGTTATTGGGTAATTTGTTTGAGAAGCGTTCGGTTACCCAAACCACTTCGGCAGTAAAGGATTTAGTAAAAATTCAGCAGGTTAGTGCCAATCGTATTGTTAATGGTGAGATTGAAGTTATCAGCGCCAAAGAAGTACGCCCGGGTGATACTTTGCAAGTAAACACCGGCGACAAAATACCTGTTGATGGTGATGTATTATCCGGAAATGCTTCTGTTAATGAATCCATGCTTACCGGAGAAAGTATCCCCGTCGAAAAAGGTAAATATGATAAGTTGATTGGTGGTACCATTGTGGAGCACGGCAATATTACTATGCTTGCGACCAAAGTAGGTTCCAATACGGTGCTTTCGCAAATCATCGAACTGATGAAAAAGGCGCAGGCTGCCAAACCACCCATACAAAAAACCGGCGACCAGGTTGCAGCCATATTTGTACCGGCGGTTATATTAATTGCCCTAACCACTTTTACTATTGGATACTTTGCAGGGCATATCGGTCTACAGCATGCTTTGATGAATGCCATAGCAGTTCTGGTTATCTCCTGCCCTTGCGCCATGGGATTAGCCACACCTACCGCTGTTATGGTAGGGCTTGGCCGGGCGGCAAAAAATGGGATACTAATTAAAGGGGGCGACACCGTCGAAACCGTTACCAACGCCAAGTATATTGTTTTTGATAAAACCGGCACATTGACTACCGGTAAATTCAGCGTAAATAATATCAAGATTGAAAAGGAAGCTGATATAGAATACGTTCGTGGCATCATTACCGCCATTGAAGAGCGCTCGAATCATCCAATCGCCCGTTCGTTGGTGAATGGTTTGAAAGGCCTGCCACAACAAAAAACCATCTTACGCTCTGTGACCGAAGAAAAGGGCCTGGGTATGCGTGCTGAGGATGTGGAGGGTAACCACTACTTCCTGGGTGCATCAAAAAACACCGACAAAGATGTGCATTTCAATGTATCCCTATATAAAAACCAATCGTTGCTTGCGCAGATTGAGATTGACGACGAAATAAAACCCCAGGCTGCATCCTTAATCAGCACCTTGAAAAGTATGGGCATCATACCGGTTTTACTTAGCGGCGATAAGCAAAGTCGCTGTGAAAAAGTGGCTCTATCTATCGGCATCGATGAGGTGCATGGCGATAAGATGCCTGCAGAAAAGTTAACTATAATTGACACTTATCGTAAAAAAGGCAAAACCATCATGGTTGGCGACGGCATTAATGATGCCCCTGCCCTTACCCAGGCCGATGTTGGTGTTTCGATGAATGATTCGAGCCAGGTGGCTATACAATCTGCCAAGGTAATATTACTGAATACAGACCTTTATTCGCTGGTTAAATTCCTGCAAATAAGTAAACACACCCTGATCACTATCAAACAGAATCTATTTTGGGCGTTTGCCTATAACATTATAGCTATTCCAATCGCAGCGTTTGGTTTCCTGAGTCCGATGATAGGCGCTTTGGCTATGGCTTTTTCCGATGTGGTGGTTATCGGTAACTCATTGCGGTTAAAAGTGAAGAAGATTTCTTAGCAAATAGTTAATGGTTCATAGTTCATAGCCTTTAATATTTTTTATTTTTGGCCAATTGGAACGGCTGTTGCTATGAACCATCAACTATGATCTATGAACCAACCAAATGATTGAGATATTTACTGATGGCGCATCAAGCGGTAACCCGGGGCCAGGCGGATATGGAGTTATTCTCCGTTCGGGAAAACATTACAAGGAGCTTTCAGAAGGCTTCCGGAAAACCACCAATAACCGGATGGAGCTACTGGCTGTAATTAAGGGACTCGAGGCACTGAAAAATCTAAAGGAGGACGTTACCATCTATTCCGATTCGAAATACGTAATTGATTCTATCGAAAAACGCTGGCTGCAGGGATGGGTAAAAAAGGGCTTTGCAGGCAAGAAAAACAAAGACCTGTGGCTTCGCTACCTTGAGGTAAGCAAGTTGCACAATATAAAGTTCATCTGGGTTCGCGGCCATGCCGGTCACCCGGAAAACGAACGTTGCGACGAACTTGCCGTAGCCGCCGGCAAACAAAAGAATTTATTGATAGACTCCGTTTTTGAAATGGAATCGGCTAAACTTAACTTGCTGTAGAGTTACTGAATTCCGACCAACCCCTCAAAACTTCGCTTGGTTACCTGCGGTGAAAAACAAGCCATCATTTCTTCAGCTTGCTTCACCATATTCTCTGAACCTATGAAAATAGCTGAGCGCTGGTGCAACTCGTTTACTTCCAGGTCAAGGATGCGCTCGTAACCATTGCTGGCTTTGCCGCCCGCCTGTTCAATAATAAATGCCATCGGGTTGCACTCATAAACCAGGCGCAACTTTCCTTTAGGGGCACTTGCTGTTATAGGATATATAAATATGCCACCTTTGATCAGGTTGCGATGAATATCGGCTACCATAGAGCCAATATAGCGAGAGGTATAAGGCCGTTTGGTTTTCTCGTCCTCTACCTGGCAGAATTTGATGTATTTCTTAACACCATCCGGGAAGTGTACATAATAACCTTCGTTGATGGAGTAGATCACACCGTCTTTAGGAATTTTCATATCCGGGTGTGACAAACAAAACTCGCCGATTGATGGGTCGAGCGTAAATCCGTTAACCCCTTTGCCGGTAGTATAAACCAGCATAGTTGATGAGCCATAGATTACATAACCAGCTGCGACTTGTTCTGTACCTTTTTGTAATACGTCCTGGATGGCAGCCCGGCCTTTTACCGATTTACGACGGTATATTGAAAATATGGTGCCTATACCAACATTCACGTCGATATTTGATGAACCGTCCAGCGGGTCAATGGCTACAATGTATTTAGCATCTTTGGAAACGTCTGTATCCAAATGGATATAGTCATCATTTTCTTCTGAAGCTACAATACAACATTCGCCGCCGTGTTTTAGTGCCGAGATGAATTGCTCGTTGGCATATACATCCAGTTTCTTTTGGCCCTCACCCTGTACATTGGTCGTTCCGTTTTCACCGAGTATATCTGCAAGACCTGCTTTATTTACTTCACGGTTTACAATTTTCGACGCTATTCCTATGTCTCTTAACAGTCTTGAAAGTTCACCCTTAGCGTACGGAAAGTCCGCTTGCTTTTCAATAATAAATTGGCCTAAAGTTTTAGCTATCTTCATATACTTAGTGTATTAAATACATATTATTTTTGCAATTCTATGGCCTCTAAGGTATGGATTTTTTCCTCAGAAATGCAAAATCTAAGCATTGTACGTAATTTATGCCAGCCTTGTTTCCCTGCTGCACCGGGGTTTAAGTGTAAACAACTGATTTTTTTATCGTAAATAACTTTAAGGATATGCGAGTGCCCGCAAATGAATAATTTGGGTGGGTTAGTGTAAATTTCATGTCGTATTGACGGGTTATAATGGTCGGGATAACCTCCGATATGCGTCATCCATACATCAACGCCTTCACAATTAAACCGGAGGTGTTCCGGATAGGTAATTCTTACATCTTTCCCATCAATATTCCCATAAACTCCGCGCAGGGGTTTAAAGGCTGAAAGTTTATCAGCTAGTTCTATTGTACCAAAATCACCGGCGTGCCATATCTCGTCGCAATTTTCAAAATGCTTGAAAACCGCGTCATCGAGGAAACCGTGGGTGTCGGAAATCAAACCAATTCTAATCATTAAAAAAGTTCAAAGGGGATCAATAAATAAATAGCAATTATGGAGCCGGCGATTAAGCTGTTTATTTTATATTGTTTTTTGAGATGCAGAAAAACAGAGGTTGGAAATACCACAATCATCACAATTAGTCTAACAATATAACCTTTTTCCAAAGGCCAAAAATAAACTGGATTTCCAATAAAGGCTTTAAAAAATTCATAATGGACATAAAGCACTTTCACGGAATTAATTAACAGAAAAAGTAAGATAATTGTCAAAATAATAGACAAAGTCTTCATATCAAAAAGCGATAAAATAAGGTTGCAGCAGCTTTTTATATTCGTCAGAATAGTTATTCTCTGTCTTATAAATCGACAATTTAGCTATTTCCGTTGATACTCTATTAAATCCAAACCGAACAATAAGCCTGTGCGAGTCTGAATGAGGAAATGATTGTATGTTAATTGTCTTTTGCGGAAACAGGCCATTATCAGCGGCAAGCGCCGATATCAACTGCACGATATCAATGGGTAGTATCAGCCAAAAAGTTCCCTGCGGAGTCAAATGCTGAGCTACGGACTTTATCAATCGTTCAAAAAAAGCAATATCTGTGTGTTTTGCAAGCTCTTTGTTTGCATGGGGCGATTTTAACGAGTTGATATAAAAAGGCGGATTGGATATAATGAGGTCATACCGTTTGTCCGGATTTGTATCGAAAAAATCTTCAAAGCCTGTCGGGTAAATATTAAGTTTCCCGGCAAATGGAGAATTGCTAAAATTTTTCTTCGCCGTTTGTGCGGCAGACTTGTCGATTTCGACAGCATCAATCATAGCCGATATAAACCTTTGCGCCAGCATTAAAGCAATAACACCCGTTCCGGTACCAATATCCAGGATACTTGAAGGATTGCCGGCATCTACCAAAGTACCCAGCAATACGCCATCCGTATTGATTTTCATGGCGCAGCCGGTTTGATCAACATTGAACTGTTTGAATTTGAATATGCCGGGCATAGCTCAAATCTCATAAAACTCTATAGGTAAGCCGTCTGGGTCTGCAAAAAAAGTAAACCTTTTACCGGTGTATTCATCAATTCTTATTGGCTCTACAACAACACCATGATTTAAAATCGCCGAAACAGCTTCGCCTATATTGTCAACCTCAAAGGCTAAATGCCGGAGTCCGCATGCTTCGGGTTGACTTGGTCTTGCAGGAGGATTGGGAAATGAGAAAAGTTCGATCTGATATAAGCCATTTACTTCAAGATCAAGCTTGTAAGAGTTCCTTTCCGTCCTGAAAACCTCACGAACTATCTTTAAACCGAGCACATCACAGTAAAACTGTTTGGATCTTTGATAATCCGAGCAAATGATAGCGATATGATGTACGCGGTTAAGTTTGAGCATTTATTCGCCTAAGATAGCATGCAGCACATTGTCATAAACCAATTTGATATCGGTAATATGGCCGAATGATTCCTCATCAATATGCAGATAACCGTCGCTAACAGAACCCAAAAGGCTAAATTCAACTTCACTGGTAGCCATCAGTTCAATAAAACGTTCCTGTTCTTCGGGCGAAATACTGACCACTACCCTACCTTGTGCCTCACCAAACAGGAAAGCATCCTTGCGTATCGAATTATCAGAATCTATTTCGAAACCGAACCCGTTTGGCATGGCCGATTCAACCAAAGTAATAAATAAGCCGCCGTCAGATACGTCATGTGCCGATTGTATCACCTGGTGTTTGATCAGTTGTTTGATCACCTGGTGCATGGCATATTCTTTGTCCAAATCAAAATATGGTGCCGGCGCTGCCGATATTTTATGGTAAGACGCCAAATATTGCGAAGAAGCAATATCGTTAACCGATTCACCGATCAAATAAACCAAATCGCCCGGGTTTTTGAAGTCAGAAGTCATAATGGTTGAAATATCGTCCATCACCCCCAGCATGCCTATTGTTGGAGTCGGAAATACCGGCCCTTCATCGGACGACTGGTTATAAAAACTCACATTGCCACCGGTAACGGGAGTTTCAAACTTGGTACATGCCTCTCCCATACCTTTGATGGCATTAACAAACTGCCAGTAAACTTCAGGTTTGTATGGATTGCCGAAATTGAGGCAATTGGTAATTGCTACAGGCTCGCCGCCGGCACAAGTAATGTTACGTGCAGCTTCGGCTACGGCGATTGCACAACCCTTTTGCGGGTCAGCATATACATAGCGCGAATTGCAGTCTACGGTTAGCACGATTGCTTTATCTGTCCCTTTCACACCCACTACAGCGGCGTCGCAAGGACGGTTAGTCGTCATGGTCGATGTACCAACCATCGAATCGTATTGCTTGGTTACCCAACGCTTGGATGCGATATTAGGATGCGATATAAGGTGTTCTGCCACATCTTTCAAATCAGCTGGTTCTTTTACATCAGCTATTTTAAATTGTTGATTTTTTTGGAAATAAGCAGGCTCGCGATATTCGCGTTTATAAACAGGTGCACCTCCACCCAAAACCAGGTCATCAGCCGGAACGTCAGCTACCAGCTCGCCATGCATATAATAAAGTAAGCGTTTGGTATCCGTTACTTCACCTATAATGGCACAATTTAAATCCCACTTGTCAAAAATATCTTCAACCTCTTTTTCGCGGCCTTTATGTACCACGATGAGCATACGTTCCTGTGATTCAGAAAGCAGTATCTCAAAAGGCTTCATATTTTCCTGGCGCGTAGGTACTTTATCCAGGTAAATAACCATACCGTGTTCGCCCTTGGCCGACATTTCGGAGTTGGAGCATATAATCCCTGCAGCGCCCATATCCTGCATACCTACAACGGCGCCTGTTTTTATAACTTCAAGCGTGGCTTCAAGTAATAATTTTTCCTGGAAAGGGTCGCCTACCTGAACGGCAGGTAAATCGTTTACCGAATCTTCGGTTATATCTTTTGATGCAAAAGCCGCACCATGTATACCATCTTTGCCTGTTGCTGACCCTACGATATAAACCGGGTTGCCCACGCCATAAGATGTAGCAGAAACCGTTTCACCGGCCTTAACTATACCGGCTGACATGGCATTTACCAGCGGGTTTACGTTGTAACATTCGTCAAAAAACAATTCACCGCCAACAGTTGGGATGCCAAAAGCATTACCGTAATCGCCGATGCCTTTTACAACACCTTTAATCAGCCATTTAGTGCGGTCAAGGCTCAAATCGCCAAATCGCAATGAGTTTAGCTGTGCGATCGGTCTTGCACCCATCGTAAATATATCGCGGTTTATACCGCCTACACCTGTAGCAGCGCCCTGATAAGGCTCTAAAGCTGAGGGGTGGTTATGAGATTCTATTTTGAATGCACATCCGATTCCGTCGCCTAAATCAACCAGCCCGGCATTTTCTTCGCCGGCCTTCGCCAGCATACGCGGACCGTCTTTGGGTAAAGTTTTAAGCCAGGTAATTGAGTTTTTATAGGAGCAATGTTCGCTCCACATTACCGAGAAAATAGAAAGCTCGGTAAAGTTAGGCACGCGGCCCAATATTTCTTTTATTCGTTCAAATTCTTCGGGCAGTAAACCTAAATCTTTGGCTGTTTCGGTGGTGGTTAATTCCAGGGTCTCCA
>Ga0207155_1064_pt2 | contig 23213 bp, 22 predicted proteins | sample Alteio_BWMinHeat_26_FD_153515 | JGI IMG/M metagenome (GOLD analysis project Ga0207155, IMG submission 153515) | Enriched cells from forest soil in Barre Woods Harvard Forest LTER site, Petersham, Massachusetts, United States -... | ecosystem: Environmental > Terrestrial > Soil > Temperate forest >... | reverse complement strand
GATGCACTCATTGAGTTCTGTCAGCGCTTCCTCGGAGTTCTGGGGCGGTTAGTCGGCAGTGAGCTACGCGCCTGAATCTCGGTGAGCTTAGTCGACGATGCTCCCACCCGTTCTCTTTTGCAGGCGCGTCAACTGAAGAATCCTGATTCGCCGACAAAGCCTAGTCCTGGCGGCGGGCGACTTCCCGTTGCCGACACCCGAGCTCAATCTACCCTGCCGTATGCTGCTTTCCAAGTGCCATCCAACAGCTCCTTCTGTTCCAGTTTGGCGCATCGCAACTGTTACAAAAATCTACGGGCACTCCCAACGGAGGTGGGAATCTGCTTTAGTTATTAGCTTTTGTTTTCGGAAAGGATAGCTTTTTTGCCGAAATAGCTGATCAGAAAAAAGGATGCCCCAAGGGATATGACATCCTTGAAAAGGAACAGGCCCAAGAAACTCATGTACCTCATCCCGTGAATCCCAGGGACGGAAATAATCGCGCCGGGTGTAGTGATGATCATAGTGCTGGTTGTAAAGAACATCACGGTCGCAATGAGACCACCTACAACACCCGCTTTAGGCCTGAAATAGCCCGTGATGATCAATATGGCTGCGATGATCTCAGTGGTCCCGATAATGTCTGATCCGATATAAGGACCGAACAATTTGAAGTGCCAGCTGATCAGTGGGCTGTTAGACACCAGGGGGACTATACCCTCGGCGCCGGGGGCCGTCATCTTGTAGGATCCGCCCCAAAGAAGCATGACAACCATGCCAATACTGATTACCAGGAAGGGGATATTACGATCATCTATCCATGTGGCGAATTTGGTTAGGCCACTCTTGGCTGTTATGGGGAGACCAGCGGAGGAAACCACGCCTTGTCTCTCACTGCTACTCGCTTGTCCCGACAAGACTCCACTCATATTACTTCTCCTTAATTGCGATTGATACGATTGTCTGCGGTGACTGCCGGTAGGCGTCCTCTCAAGACAATAGCCGATGACCATCAGCATAGAGCAGAGTGGTCTTCGCTGCCGGATGATGACGTGCCCGCTGCCTGATGCTGACATCCGACTCCCGGCTTGCCCGCCATTTGAAAGCAAAACCTTGACTAGTCCTCTGTCCAACATGGCGACTTATCGGCCATGTGGCTCGCTTTCTACTGTCAATGAGTGCATTGGCGATTCAGCGTAAGCCGAGGATACAGTCTCCACTGAATTTGAAAGAAATGGGTTCGTTGTAGTCCTCAAATGAAAAGCCCGGCTTCAAAGCCGGGCTTTCTATCCTCTATTTCTATGTAGCTGGTTGAGAGGAATTGTCGGCCAGCAAAGACACGACTAGTCGCCGGTGCCGCAGGTGCACACGCCCGCGCCGCTGCCGAGAATGTTGATGAATGCGCACTGCGCCTGCAGGTTGGCGAGCTCAGTAGCACCCAGTGGCGAGTCAGAGGACTCGGTTTCAGTGGTCGGCCATATTAACCCGCCGAAGCTTCCGAAGTTAGTCCCATTCTGAATATGGGTCGCCCACACGCGAAGGTTAGCCTTGGGGGCAACATTCGCGGACGGATCGCACGGCGAGTTGTTAACAGCCGCGGAGACAACCTTGATCACGCCGCTAAATGGGATTACGCCGGTAAGCGGCTTTGCCGTCAGATCGTTGCGAACCGACAACTTGCGCAGACCATTATGAGTCTCGACGCATCCGCAGCATTCGGCCATCTGCTGATCCGCCGCGAACACATAAATCATCGCGCAGAGGTTTCCATAAAAGAGACCGGGATTGGAGATCCGGACTGTTGCGTCTGGCACCTTAAATCCCCCCAAGATAGGAGCATTGATGTCAAAATAGTTGACTTTGTAGACGTCCTGAGCCGAGGCAGAGCCAGCGCCTGCGATCAGGACACCAACGACAACCAGGGACAGAAGAACGATGCTGCGGTTAACCGTCTTCATAAGGGTCTCTCCAAAAGCGCTGTATTGGAGCCCGGAGGAATCGAAGCGCTTGCAAGCGTATGGTGGACCTCCATTCAGTGTGTGCGCAATTGCCCAGTCGAATTAGCCTGCGTCGTTCCGGTTCTTTCGGAGTTGAACGGAGCTTCGGGGTAGCCTGTTTGTGGAGGGTTGGAGCATGCGCGAGCGACGGGGATTGGCGGGGAGATTTTCCGAGTCCGTAACGGCAAGCTCGCCGAACATTGGGACATCATCCAACATGCGCCGGAACATCCCGTGAATCCCAACTCAGTCTTTTGAACAATATCGGCCAGCGGGCGAGTGACGGGCTATGCGGAAATTAAGAATCTCAGCTATTGAGAACAGGGCGATGCACTCATTGAGTTCTGTCAGCGCTTCCTCGGAGTTCTGGGGCGGTTGGTCGGCAGTGAGCTGCGCGTCCGAATCTCGGTGAGCTTAGTCGACGATGCTCCCACCCGTTCTCTTTTGCAGCAGTGTCAACTGAAGAAGTCACGGTCCCAATATTTGACATCCGACTCCCGGCTTGCCCGCCATTTGGAAGCAAAACCTTGCCTAGTCCTCTGTCCGACATGGCGACTACACGGCCAGGTGGAAGCTCGCTACAACGGAGACTAATTCAGGCCGGCTGCGGAGGGTTGAACGCAGTTCCGGGTGGAGAGCTGTGGCGCCGAGTTGGGTCTAGGGTGCAGCAACGCTGTCTGGTCAGCCAGACTGCGTATGTACGCGTCGGTAAACACAGTGGCGCAGGCGCGGCTGAGATGAGAGCTTTCCGGCAGAGTGAGGTTCTGCGCGGCAGGAAGATCGTCAAAGTGAATGCCGTTGGTGTGAGTGTAAGTGAGCAGGGCGTCCCATCCCTTGGCTCTGGGTAAGTGCTTGTCCTCGATCACCCGCAAATCGGGCGCAGAGGGCGGACGCACGAAGACCACGTCGCCACCGCGAGCACGGATCTTGTCAACCGCGATCTTTGTTCTGACAAGAATGCCCTCGATGCTTTTGTCGTCGAGCGGCTTGGGCGTAAAGAACATATGCCAGACTTTTCGGAAATGTTCGCTCATGCGTCGATCGTGTTCGAGTCTGCGCCAGAGCCAGGTTTGGCCGCCCGCAGCTGTCTCCTGCGCCTTCCAAACGTCATCGTGCGGGCCGATCACTCCAGGCCGCGAATCGTGATCGAGACGAAAGACCAGTGTGCTCAGTTGATAGTTGTCGTCAAGCATGGCGAAGCCAGTAGAGATGAATCGCTCAATCAGGAAAGATGCGCGCTTGGACGGCGACTCCCAGTGGCTCAGGGCAAGCGCCTTCTGCGGCCGCACGACTGCAAATTGTGTGTCGAAGTATGCGGTTTCAGCCATGCCCACGATGGCCAGGCCCTTGAAGTGAGGATCGTCGGCAACGTTCTCGAGGATGGGCAACCCACTCCCACCCGCAATCGCCAGTTGTAGCGGGCGAACCCCGGTGAGTTGCGTGACGCGATCCAGGTCGGTGTCGAACAGGATACGCGAGTCGCCGATGATGACTACGGGTACATCGCGCTTATCCACCTGTCTACGCAGCTCAGCCCAGGCATCATGGTTAGCGCCAAGATCGCCGGGGATGAGCTCAAGAGTGCGCATCCTCCACTCCCATAGGGAGGTGAACAGGATCACGAGGACGGTAACGATGAGCGCCATCGTGCGCCACGGCTGCTGGGGGATGTCGCGTTCCGGGACCGGCTGCGCGATGCCTGGACGGTCGGCTGCGGTAGGCCGCAAACCGGAGGGCAGCGCTTGCCGGCTGATGTCGTGGACGATCTCTTCAGAACTGGAAATAGATAAAACCATTGCTGTCTCCGTGTTGGATTACGACTGCGAAGGCCATGATCGTCCATAAGGCGGTCAGCGCAGCGGGGTGGGCACGCGCGATCGCCGCCTCCAGCGTCTGGTTGCGCATCCCACAGTGCGCAAGCACCAGGCCGGCGATGATGACCGTTGTGGTGAGAAGGTAGACAGCGGCCAGCACAGGTTCGATATGCGCGTTGGCGCCGAACATGCCGCGGAGGATCAGGGTCGCCTGGTGAAAGGTCTTGGCTCGAAAAAAGACCCACGCGATGTTGACGAGGAGGAAGGTTAAGAGTCCGAATGCCACAGCTGCGGCGCGTCCCGGCCGATAGCCGGCGAACTGCTTGCGCAACACTCTCTCGACTGCGAGATAGAGGCCGTGCAGGCCGCCCCAGACCACGAAGGTCCAGCTCGCGCCGTGCCACAGCCCGCCGATGAGCATGGTGGCCATCAAGGAGAAGTAGGTCCGCACATCCCCGTGTCGGTTGCCGCCGAGGGGGATATACACGTAGTCGCGCAGCCAGGCGGAAAGGGTAATGTGCCACCGGCGCCAGAAGTCAGTAAAACCGATGGCCGCGTAGGGAAAGCGGAAGTTGTCAGAGAGAGCAAAGCCCAGACAAAGGGCCGCTCCGATGGCGGTGATCGAGTAGCCCGCAAAGTCGCAGAAGATTTGTCCACTGAAGGCCAGCGTCGCAACCCAGGAATCGACGAAGCCGGGGATGGCCTTGCCGTCATAGACCTTCTCCACGACCGGGGCAAGGAAGCCGTCGGCCAGTACCGCTTTCTCAAACAGACCCAGGGTCATCAAGGCTAGGCCGAAGCGCAGCTGATCCGGTGTTGCCTTGTGGGGGACCTCAAATTGCGGGACCAATTCGGTGGGCCGCATGATGGGTCCTGCCACCAGATGAGGAAAGAAGGTAACAAAGAGGGCGTAATCGAGGAAGCTGCGGGCCGGCGTCGAACGGCGCAGGTAAATGTCCAGAGTGTAGGACATGGTGGCGAAGGTGTAGAACGAGATGCCGACGGGCAGGACAATACTCGATTGTGGAGGGGTGTATTTGAACCCTGCCATCGCTGCCAGGTGAACGAAGTTCTCGAGCAGGAAGTGGCCGTATTTGAAGTAGCAGAGTAGTCCCAGGCTGACGATGACGGAGAGCAGCATCCAGGCGCGGCGCCTCCATGGGTTGTCTGCCTGCGCGAGTCCGCGCGCGGCAAACCAGTCGACCACGGTCGATACCCAGAGCAGGATCACAAAGGGCGGATTCCATGCCGCATAGAAGATGTAGCTGGCGATAAGGAGGTTAATTTTCTTCACCCTCCACGAGAAGGGCATCGCGTGCAGGATAAGAACGATGGAAAAGAAGACAATAAAGATTAATGAATTAAAGATCACGCGTACTCCCCTGGTGTGCAAGCGGATACGGAGTCCTCTCTTAGCAAGAGTCTCTCTGTAAACCATCGATAGGTAAGACACGTGGGCTGGAGGTTTATTCCAACCAGCTGCACGGGCAACTGATTCGACACGATCGCTCATTCAGATTGGAGCGACAACGCGGCCTTCGCTTCAAATGCTTTCACTTCATTGCAGGAGGATTCTTGCTCGTCACAGTCTTCTTGCCTACGTAACAGAAGCGTTGGAAGGGGCCCGCGCCCATCTTTTCGGCCCATGTATCGGATTTGCACGGGGCAGGCAAAGCTATGCGGAAGTTGCATGACCCCGAGAAACCCGTCTTCGACAAGTCGTGGACGCTGCCCGATGTCGAGTGAGATAGCATGCGAATCCAAAGACCGCTCTCCATCTTCATCCCCGACTTATTCGTCTCGAGTCTCGCCCTTCAGGAGGCAACGATGCAGGCAGAGAAACTACTCCGGCGTCAATTCACGCTGACAGGGCTTAGCGCTCATTGACCTATTGAGATTTAATCTGCGTCTCGGCGAGCTGCTGTGTAACCGGCTATAGGGAATAGTGAAATTGCAAAGTCCGGGTTCGCTGTCAAGTCGCCGAGATGGCGACTTATCAGCCATGTGGCTCGCTTTCCACTGTCGGTGAGTGACTCGGCGATTTCTCATCAGTTGACTTGGATCTCTGGCTGCTTTGCAAACGCGTAGACTGAGGCGACGGGGCTCAAGGTACATGAGAGCTGCTCCTACGAAGAAGACACTCCGGTTTTACCAGCGCCGGCTGCGTCAGGCGCGCATGGTCGCGCGTGCCATCCAGTCGCGACACCATCCGATACTTGCTCACATCATCCCGATGCGACGGTGCAATCTCTCCTGCGCTTATTGCAACGAGTATGACAAGGTGTCGGCGCCCGTGCCGACAGAGAACATGCTTCGTCGCATCGACCTGCTGGCCAGGCTGGGAACACAGATCATCACCATCAGCGGAGGGGAACCGCTGCTCCATCCGGACTTGGACGAGATCATTCGGGCGATCCGTTCCCACGGTGTGATCGCCACCGTCATCACCAACGGCCTTCTGCTGTCGCCGGAGCGCATCGAGCGGTTGAATCGGGCTGGGCTCGAGCATTTGCAGATCTCAATCGACAACGTGAACCCGGACAACGTCTCAAAGAAGAGCCTCAAGGTTCTGGATGGGAAGCTGGAGTGGCTCAAGAAGCATGCCGACTTCGGCGTCAACATTAACTCGGTGCTGGGTGGAGGGATTTCCCATTCGGAAGATGCTCTGACGATTACTCGACGTGCCGTTGCGCTGGGGTTTGAGACATCGGTCGGCGTGATCCATGACCATGGCGGACAGCTTCAACCCTTGAAGGAACGGGAGCGCGCGGTCTACGATCAGATCCTTGCGGAGCGAAAGCCGGGGTTATTCGCGTTCGCTTATGACAACCTCTTCCATAAGAGCTTGATCCGCGGTAAGCCGAACGACTGGCAGTGCGGCGCCGGGAGCCGCTATCTCTACATCTGCGAAGACGGGCTTGTCCACTATTGCTCACAGCAACGCGGGTACCCAGCGATTCCCCTGGAAAAATACACCCGGGAAGATATCAATCGCGAATACACAAGCAAGAAGCCGTGTGCACCATTCTGCACGGTCTCGTGTGTGCATCGGGTCGCTATGCTGGACCTGATTCGCAATGAGCCGCGCGAGGCGTTGCTTCGCTTCTTTCCCCCAGAGAGGCCTGGAGGTCCGCTGTCGCTTCCGCCTGGCGTGCGCCTCCTCACTTCGATCTTTTTGCCACCGCCGAGCGGAAAGCCGCCGAACGCAGCCCGCAGATTCCTGGCCGGCGCAGTGCTGCGGATCTTTGGTGTCAAGGGGAGCACGAAAGAGAATAGGTGGGCGAACTTATAAGTATCTGTGACTAGCGAGGAAGACTGCCCACGCAGTAGCAGCACCAAGCAGCACGTCCAGCGCATAGTGGTACCGGCCGGCCACGGCGCCCAGAGAGATCAGGACCGCTACCACTAGAAAGATCACGCCGAGTGATAGTGAGTAGCGAAGGAAAACCAGCGCGATGGCAAAAGCAGATGCAACATGCGCGCTGGGGAACGAGATGGCATGGATGCTTCCGCGCTTGAGTATCCAGCGATTGAAGGTTCGAGCCTTGTTAGTATCTTTCGCGGGGGCAGAGGGATCGGCCTGATCACCGATAAGACTACGGGGCGGAAACGCAGATACAAAAGGCGTAATGGCGTAGCAGATGTAGGTCGACACCAGAACAACGAACCAGAAGCTGTCTACCTTTCCGCGCAGCCCGGCGATGTATACCGTGAGAAGACTGAGTGGCACAAGCGGATAACAGAAAAGATAGGCCACCTCGAGAAGAAAGCCGATGGGAGTGCGTTCTGTCCCTGATGTTGCGGCGATGCCAGGCAGTAGCCATCGGTCGAAGGCCAGGAGCCGATCCTGAATCTTGAGATTTGGCCGGAGGAAAAACTGTCCTGCCTGCCAGTAGGGCACGAGAAAGAGCGCGACGGTGAGGCAGTCGCGGAGAATCGGCCGGTGGTCAGGCGAAAGGAAATCGGCGCTGAAACGCCCGATGGTCACGATCGTGATGGGTGCGGTCGCAAGACTGGTAACAATCCAGCGCCGGCGCAGAGGAAGCGGATGCGAAGTGAGGCCGGTGATCCAGGCGGCCACGGCGAGCACTAAAGCAAAGACGACTTGAATCCACTCCGACATCCGCATCTGTGGGATTCTCCCTGGTTCAATCTTCCTAGTCACGGGTAAACAGTAAGTTTGCCCTCAATTGACGAGAATAGGGCGATGCACTCATTGAGTTCTGTCAGCGCTTATGAGCAAACCCGCGACGCCACAGATCGCGTATTCTTTCCGGTTATCGAAATTGGAGGCATTCGTGAACCGCAAGCACCTCTGCGCGGCCGCAATTCTTGCTGCGCTATTCTTCCCCTCAGGCCCTTTGACCCTGCCCATGCACGCTCAAGCCGCAACTGCGAAACCAGATCAGTCTCTCGAGGCGCGACGCGACGCGCTCAATAAGCTGCTCGACGAGCAGTGGCAGTACACGCTGAAAGATTCGCCTGAACTCGCTACCATCGTCGGCGATTACCGCTACAACGACCGCTGGACAGACTTTTCGCTGCGCCACATCATGCAGCGGAAGAAGGACGCGCAGGACTTCATCGCCCGCTTTGAAGCCATCGACACCACCGGCTTTCCTGAGCACGAGCGCCTGAACAAAGAGCTGATGATCCGTCAGCTCAAAGACGACATCGAAGGGATCGACCTCAAGACCTTTGAAATGCCGCTGGACCAGATGAACGGCATCCAGATCCAGCTTCCGCAGCTTTCGACATTCGCGCCGCTCGACTCCGTCAAGCATTACGAGGACTACATCGCGCGCCTGCACAAGGTTCCCGAATTGCTCGATCAGACTATGGAGATCGCGCGTCTGGGCAAGCAAGACAAACTGATGCCGCCGAAGTTTCTGTTGGAGAAGGTCACTTCTCAGTGCGACGCAGTCGCTGCACCTGCCGGCGTCGAGAACGCATTTGGCCAGCCGGCCGCTCACTTCCCTGACGGCATCTCCGCAGCCGACCAGAAGCGCCTGCGCGAAGAAATCATCGCAGCCGTCGACAACGAAGTGCGTCCCGCTTACAGAAAACTCTCCGCGTTCGTTTCGAAAGACTATGCACCGTACGGCCGCACGGAGATGGGTATATGGTCTCTGCCAAATGGTGAATCCCTCTATCGCTACGCCATCCGGTCGCAGACCACGACTGACATGTCGGCGGACGCAATCCATCAGCTTGGCTTGAGCGAAGTCGCACGCATTGAAGCGGAACAGACTGTCATCGCGAAGAAGCTCGGCGCAAAAGACCTCAAGTCCTTCCGCGCTTCGCTGAAAACTGATCCAAAAGTCTTCGCTACGTCGCGTGAAGACATTCTCGATCACTATCGCAAGTACATCGCGCAGATGAATCCTGAACTGCCGAAGCTCTTCGGGCTTCTGCCCAAGGCGCCGGTACAGGTCGAAGCCACGCAGAGCTTCCGCGAAAATGAAGCTCCTGCAGCGGAATACAGTGTTGGCACACCGGACGGCAAGCGGCCGGGCAAAGTCTTCGTCAACACCGCGGACTATCAGCACCGATCGCTGCTCACGATAGAGTCAACCGCGTACCACGAAGGCGTTCCCGGCCATCACATGCAGCTCTCGATCGCGCAGGAACTTCCTTCGCTGCCGCCGTTTCGCCAACACGGCAACTACACCGCATACATTGAGGGCTGGGCGCTTTACGCCGAGCGTCTGGGCAAGGATGTCGGCTTCTACCGGGACCCCTACTCCGACTTCGGCCGCCTGAACGATGAGTTGCTGCGCGCCTGCCGCCTCGTGCTCGATACCGGCGTGCATTCCAAACACTGGAGCCGCGAACAGATGGTCGCCTTCTTCCACGATCACTCCGGCGAAGACGAGCCTGATATCCAGTCTGAGACCGATCGCTACATCGTCAATCCCGGGCAGGCACTCGCCTACAAGCTGGGGCAGTTGAAGTTCCTTGAACTGCGCAAGCGCGCCCAGGACGAACTAGGACCAAAGTATGATGTGCGCGCGTTCCATGACGAAATGCTGAACGGCGGAGCCCTGCCGCTCGACGTCCTCGACGCCCGCACGAACGCGTGGATCGCAAGCACTAAAGCTGGGGACAAAGCTTCTGGTCAATAGAAGCGAAGCTGGTGTGTGAACCTTCACCAAACAAAAAGGCGCGAGCTAAGCTCGCGCCTTTTCTCATAGACCGTAGACCGACGCTTAGACGTCGAGATGCAAATTGATAATGAACTGGTTCTTCGAGTCGAACGCGCTGATCGTCTTTACGGAGCTCTTCTTGCCGTTCATCTCCGCGTAGACCGCGTAATCCACTCCCTGCGTCAACTGTCCAAACCGGTACGAGCCGTCCGGTCCGGTGATGAAGCTCTTCACCGCCAGCGACTTCATGTCCTTCAGATAGACGACCGCATTCGTCACCGGGGCGTCCTTTGAATCCAGAACCTTACCCTGCACGACGCGCTGGACCGGACCACGGTTCTGCGCCTGGAGAGGCATAACCGGCAGAATCATCGGAACAGCAAAAGAAGTCAGAAACAGCATGGCGCGAAAAGCGCCAGGACGCATTCTCATGCGTAGAGTATATCGTCCCGGTGCCCTTACTCCTCTTCTTCGTCGTCGATGAGCCGGTCCTCCTCTTCGTCCAGATCGTCGCCTTCAAGACGACTCAACTCCAGCGGTTCTGTCGCGACAATTTCGTATTCCGCACCGCACTCAGCGCACGTGATGACGTCGCCTTCCTCTGCGTCTTCTACGTCGAAATCGAGGGGGGTGTCGCACTCCTGGCAGACTGCCATGTCGTTCTCCAATCAATTGAATGAAATTTTGAGGTTAGGATGATGACTGCTCATTTTCGTTTGTATGGCAGACCCCGCGCCCCGTCAAGCGGGCTGGGTAGCTACGATGCAACCAATGCAGTCCGGGATAGTCGGAGGAAATAAATCTTGTTCAATGCGAAACTCGCGGGCGCCATTGCTGCGTCCATCTTTGCCGCCGCCGTCACAATATCATGCCACGCACAATCTGAACCCGCCCCGCTGCCCGCCGCGCCTGACCCTGCCATCCAGGCCGCTCTCAAGCAGATCGACCCGCAACGCATCCACGCCATCATCGAAAAGCTCGTCACCTTTGGCAATCGCAGCACCCTGTCCAGTGTGGCTACCGGCCTGCCTTCAGGCCAGGGAGTGCTGCCTGCGGCCGACTGGATCGAGGCTCAGTTCCGCGAAATTTCATCGCAGTGCAACAATTGTCTCGAGATAAAGCGCGACAGCTTCACCGAGACTCCGCAGTCGCGGATCGCTGTCCCCACTCCTATCAACAACATCTACGCGGTCTTGCGCGGCACCGACCCCGCGCAGGCGGCGCGCCGCGTTCTCGTCACGGGACACTACGACTCGCGCAATTCTACGAATGAAAACGTGACCGATGCGGCACCCGGCGCCAACGACGACGCCAGCGGAGTAGCGGTCGTTCTCGAGTCCGCCCGCGTGCTTTCAAAGCTGAAGATGCACGCGACTGTTGTCTTCGTCACCGTCGCCGGTGAAGAACAGGGCCTGAACGGCAGCCGGCACCTCGCCAAACTCGCAAAGAGCGAAGGCTGGCAACTCGAAGCTGTGCTCAACAACGACATCGTCGGCGGAGACACCACGCCCGGCGAGAAGTTGCAGCGCAAGGATGCTGTCCGCGTGTTTTCCGAAGGGATCCCAGCCACCGCTGTAGGCGACGAAAAAGAAATCCGCACCATTCGGGGGCTCGGAACCGAGAGCGATTCACCGTCCCGCGAATTGGCCCGTGCCATCGCACAGGTCGGGGCGACCTATCTCGGGCCGCGCATGCACGGCGGAAAACATCTTCAGGTCACGCTCGACTCCGCCCAACTTCGTCCCGTCCTCGAAATGCGTCCCGACCGCTATTTGCGCGGAGGCGACCACACCTCGTTCAACCAGGAGGGATTTGCCGCCGTCCGGTTCTCTGAGTGGCGCGAGAACTTCAACCACCAGCACCAGAATGTCCGCACCGAGAACGGCGTCGAGTACGGCGACCTGATCAAGTTCGTCGACATGAATTATGTCGCCAAGGTTGCGCGCCTGAACGCTGCTACACTCGCGACGCTCGCCCTCGCGCCCGGCACGCCGCGCAACGTGAAGTTGGTCACCAAAGACCTCGACAACAACTCCACTCTGACATGGGAGGCTCCCGAAGGCGCGCCTGCAGGCACGCAATACGAAGTCGTCTGGCGAGAAACCGCCGCTTCGCAATGGCAGGAATCAAAATCGGCCGGCACGGTCCTGACCATCACGCTGCCGGTCTCGAAGGACAACGTGTTCTTCGGAGTCCGCAGCCTGGACGCCGCCGGGCATCGCAGCATCGCCGTCCCACCCACACCAGCCCGTTAGAGGGTTCCCCATCCTTCGCTCGCAAAGCGAAGGGTGGGTCTAAACTAAAATCCAATGCCACGCCTCGGCCGCTCCATGACGCTCTCGTTCCCGCCCTTCGCCGGATTCGTGCGCCAGCTCATCCTCGCGAACGTCATCGTGTACTTCGCGATGCTGCTCATCCGCGCTGTTTCCGCGCCCGCGTATGTGTGGCTGTTCGACTTCTTCGCGCTCATTCCCGTCCTCACCATGCACTGCTACGTGTGGCAGATCGTCACCTACGCATTCCTTCACGCCGGCCTGCTCCACATCCTGTTCAACATGCTGACGCTCTGGTTTGTGGGTTCCTATCTTGAGGGGTCTCTCGGCGCGCGCTGGTTGCGCGAAATCTTCTTCTTCTCCGTCATCGGCGCGGCGTTCAGCAGCATAGCAATGGCATACGCGGGCATCCTGCACCTCGATCCGATGACCCCCAGCATCGGCGCCTCGGGCGGCATTTTCGGCCTGCTAATCGCATTCGCAATGCTCTTCGGCGATCAGGAATTCTTCATGTTCCCGCTGCCCATCTCCATCAAAGCGAAGTACCTGGTCGCCATCTACATTCTGCTGGCGCTCGCGGGGCTGTTCGGGCAGCAAGCCGGCACCTCCATCGCGCATCTCGGCGGAGCCCTCTTCGGCTACCTGTACGTGAAGTTCGCTCCGCGCCGCGGCTTCGGCTTCGTTGGCAGCGAAAAAGTTTTTGGCCTGCGCAACAGCTACTACCGCTGGAAGCGTAAACGCGCCTCACGCAAGTTCGAGGTCTATATGCGCAAGCAAACCGGGGAAAAGGACTTCAGATTGCCCGACGAAAAGAGCGTCAAGTCTCCCAACGACAAACGCTGGATGAACTAAGTCCGCTGTTTGCACGTATCATCCTGTACGAAGCGAAGGGCGCCTCGGCTTCGCTCCCGAGGCGGGGCGTTTACGTCCCTGGGCTCCCCGGCAGCATCCCAATTTCCGGCCTGCGGCCAACAGAATCCACGCTCTTAGCCTCCCAATTAGTAGCGAATCCCTACCCCTTGGAGAAATCCCATGGCGCTATTTTCAGAGACAATCCGCGATCTAAAAGCTCTCTACATCCACCAACTTAGGCTCATGCTCTCCTCCGAACGGCACCTTATGGAAGCCCTGCCCGAGATGGAGCAGGCAGCAGCCGACCCGGAACTCAGCTCTGCTCTGCACGTTCACCAGGGTCAAACCCAGCTGCACGCATTCCACCTGGAGCAGATCCTGCGCGAACTGGTGGGCGACGACGTCGATAAGAAGTGTGCTGTCACCACTGCACTGATCAGCGCCGCCAAGGACATAATCAAGAACACAGGCGAAGGCCCGCTCCGCGATGCCGGCATCATTGCATCTGCACAGTGCGTCGAACATTTCGAGATGGCCTCATACGGCGTGCTGCGCAACTGGGCGCGAATGCTCGGCTTCACTAATCATGCTGTGCTTTTCGACACCACGCTGCAGGAAGAGCGCCAGGCCGATCTGCTGCTCACAACAAATTCGGAACGATTGAACTCTTTAGCCTGCGCCAGCATCGCCGCCTGACGGCTGGCCCGTTCCGCAAAACGGTGGCACCGGAGGCACTTCGGTGCGGCCAAATCATCCTCCATCAGAGGGCGATGTTCCATCTTCGCTCCAGGCGATTGGCGTAGTTGATGAGCGTGTTCAGCGCGACTTTGTCCTCCCCTTCATGCGCCGCAGTTTTCCAAGAGGATAGCCTTGTTGCCGAAATAGCTGATCAGGTAGAACGATACCCCGAGCGAGATGACATCCTTGTAGAGAAACAGGCCCAAAAAACTCATGTACCTCATGCCGTGAACGGAAATGGTCGAGCCAGGTGTAGTGATTAACATAGTGCTGGTGATAAAGAACATCACTACGGTAATGAGGCCACCTATGACGCCGGCTTTAGGCCTGAAATAGCCTGCGATAAACAATAGGGCTGCGACGATCTCAGTGATTCCGATGAAGTCTGAGCCAATATAGGGACCAAACAATTTGAAGTGCCAACTGATCAGCGGACTGTTGGAAACCAGGGGAACGATACCTTCGGCGCCGGGAGCGGTCATCTTATAGGCCCCGGCCCAGAGAAGCATAACAATCATGCCAATGCTGGTTACAAGGAAAGGGACATTACGATCATTTACCCATGCGGCCAATCTGGTCAGGCTACTTTTAGTTGATTTGGAAGGCCCAGCCGAAGAAACCTGAGAAAGAGTGGCGGCAACGTGGTTGTCGATGTTTAGTGCGGTAACGGGAGCGATACGGGACATATTTTTCTCCAGTCCGGGCAGCGCTTCTGCACTGCGCAGGAAACTTTTCTAGAGATAAGATGAGACGGATTGTCACACAGAGTATCGTTGAGATATCTTATAGTCTCACATGGATCGACTCGCACCCTTCTTCGAAAGGTTTTCCCTCACGGCTCGGATGTTTTATTCGGGACTCTTGTGCGGAAGCACCGGGGATCAAGTAAGCGAACATGCCGGACATCTTCATGTGCTCAAGAAAGGAAGACTGAAGATCACCCGGCCCGATGCTCGTCAGATCGTCATTGATACACCGAGCATCCTGTTTTTTCCACGTCCTCGCCTCCATCGTCTTCACGGCCCAGAGGAAGAGGGTGCCGAGCTCGTATGCGCCACGATCGAATTCGGCGCGGGAATGTTGAATCCCCTCATCGCATCTCTTCCAGAGCCGCTCGTGCTCCCGCTTGATGCCCTCCCGGAACTCGCACCGACACTGCAGCTCTTGTTCTCAGAGGCTTTCTCAGAATCACCCGGCCGCCAGACTGCCATGGATCGATTATTCGAATATCTCTTTGTGCTCCTCATCCGATCAGCAATGAATGCACACCTGGTCGACAGCGGAGTTTTGATGGGACTCAGTGATTTGCGTTTGGGCAAGGCAATCGAGGGCATGCATAAACATCCTGAAACTTCCTGGTCGCTGGAGCAGCTTGCTCAACGCGCCGGTATGTCCCGTGCGCGCTTCGCTGCTTATTTTCTCCAGGTTGTCGGCATGACACCGTTTGATTACCTGACAAATTGGCGGCTGGGAGTTGCCCAAACAATGTTGCGTAAAGGCAACTCGCTGAAACTGATCGCATCCGCCGTGGGGTATGCAAATGCTACAGCTCTAACGCGAGTCTTTACACAACGTATAGGAATGTCTCCTTCTGAATGGCTCGCTCGTAGCCAGGGACACAGGAAGTAACCGATATCTGACTAATCCTCCAGAGCGAAAGGGTCGCCGATCCAATGGACGAAGAGGTCCTTCGTCAACTCGACTCCTCGAGATTTCGATCCACAATCACCGCCACTTTGCCCAGCGCGCTACGACCCGACTTGAGTGACTGCAGCCCGGCATTAATGGCCTCGACGGTGCTGTCGATAGTTCCGCCGATATGCGGCACCACCAGCCCTTGCACCGCACACTCCATTGCCAGAGTCATGCCGCGCTGGAGGAAGGCTTTCGCCTTGTCGTTCAGGGTAGCGGGTTCGGAGAAGTAGCGCAGTATGTTGACATTGATATGCCTGGCACCGCGCTCCGCCAAGATGGAGTCGACCGGGCTTTCGGTTTCGACCAGGCGGGTCGTTTTTCCGGGGCCAACACCAAGCACGACCCAGCTACCGCCCGGGCGTACTGTCTTCGCCGTCTCAACGAAGCCCGCCTCGCTGTAAGTGGCATCGAAGACGACGTCGGCGCCCCGGCCGCCGGTCAGCCGCGCGATTTCGGCAGCGATATCGTCGCTCTTATAGTCAAAGACGTAATGCGCGCCAGACTGTCGGGCCAGCGCTATCGATTGCGGCGTGCTGCCGCTGCTGATGACGAGTCCTGCCCGGAGGACGCGCGCGGCCATCTGCACGGCGAGATGCCCGACCCCGCCGCCGCCGCCCGGGATGTAGACCGTGTCACCGGCTTGGACAGTGCCGTACAGGCTGGCGAAGGCCGAAAGGAAGCACATCGGCAGAGCTGCCCCATGGAGAAAGCTCAGGGATTCCGGCTTGGGGACGGTCAGGAACTCCCTCGCGAGCGCATAGCCGCCGTCGCCCCCACCCCCGGCGACCCAGCCGCCGTCGCCATTTAAATCAGCCATCGCCACCACGCTGTCGCCAACGGCTATGCCGCGCACTGCGCTGCCTATGGCCACGACAATGCCGGACAGGTCGAGGCCGAGGACAACGGGGGGTGTCCGCCCAAAGAAGTTAAGGTCGGCGAGCTTGTACTCCAGCGGGTTGAGCGACGACGCGGCGACGCGGATTAGAACCTGGTCGGCCTCCGGCTGCGGGACAGGCACACGCACTGCCTCCAGTGGAAGCCCGGCCCGGTCTTTCGTATAGCCGACGCCAAGAAACGTCTCCGGGATTGCAAGCGTATTCTTCATTAGTGTCTGTTGATGTCTCATGTCCCTTCTCCCTTGCGGAATGTTCGGCGGAGTTGTCGTTCACATCGCCGGCGCCAGCACAGTTTTGCCCGCCTGAAAACGCCGCAATCTTTGTTAATCGCTCGCCGCTTTATAGCTTTTATCGTTGCCGCCGGCGCGAGCCTCATTGGCCTGCACCGCTGGCGTCGTCGGCGCCGACAAGAACAACGGGATCAGCCCCTCAACCAGGGTGGGGTGAGTCAGAATCGTGTCGCGCAGCGCGGTGTACGGCAACCCCGCGCCCATCGCGATCTGCACGGACGTCATGATCTCGGCGGCGCCGACTCCAAAAGCGGTGAAGCCTAGAATGCGATCCCCATTCAGTTCAACGAGTGCTTTTAGGAATCCTCGTGTTTCTGACAGGGTGCTGGCCCGAAATACCGCTTCCATCGGAATCTTAAACAGGCGGTAGGCAATGCCTTGCGCTCTTGCCTCCTTTTCGCTCAGGCCGATACGTGCCAACTCCGGGTCGGTGAATAGACAGAAGGGAATTTGTCGCCCGGCGGTTACGCGCTTGCCGCCGGTGATGGAGTCATGAACGACGCGAAAATCGTCAACACTAACGTGGGTAAATTGCGGGCTGCCTGCTACTTCGCCGATGGCCAAAACGCCCGGCGCGGTGGTCTGGAGACGTTCATTCGTCTTGATGTATCCCGCGCCTGTTATCTCGACGCCGGTTAACTCGAGCCCTATGTCTTTGGTATTCGGGATGCGGCCCAATGCAACCAACAGGTGGCTACCAGCAAGCGTGCGCTCGGTTCCATTTTGCTCGATTAGAACTTTTACGGACTGGCCCGACGTTCCGGATATTTGCTTGATGCGCGCATTCAGAACGAGGTCAATGCCTTCGTCTTCAAAAAGGCTGTGAAGAGCCTCGCCGACATCTTCGTCTTCTTGACGCAGCAACTGCGAACTGCGTCCGATTACCGTGACTTTGCTGCCGAAGCGGCGCATGGCCTGGGCAAACTCCAAACCGACGTAGCCGCTGCCGAGCACGACGAGATGACTTGGAACTTCGTCAAGTTCGAGCGCCTCGATGTGGGTGAGCGGCCGAGCTTCGGCAAGGCCAGGTATGGATTCCAGAGCTGCGCGCGTACCGGTGTTGATGATCACGTTGGTTCCGCGCAGCCGACGAGTGGTGCCATTGGGAAACGTAACCTCCAAGGTCTTAGGTGCGATGAATCGGCCGGAGCCAAGAATGATTTCGGCTCCGGTCTTTTTGTAGTTCTCGAGATAGACGTTGATCCAACCGGATACCATTTTGCGTTTACGCTCGAGGACTACAGACATATTCACGGTGAAGTCCCTTTTGGCTATGCCGAACTCTTCGCTCCTTCGCAAATACGAGGCAACTTTCGCGCTGTGAATGATGTTCTTGCTGGGCATGCAGGCAATGTTTTGGCATGACCCGCCGACGTATTTTCGTTCGATCACCGCGACCCGCTGGCCTTGCCCGGCAAAAGTCCAGGCAGCGATAGTTCCTCCCGTGCCACCGCCAAGAATAACCAGGTCGTATTCCTCGGGATTCGCTTTCCACTCGAGCTCGTTTGCGGTAGGGTTTTTCATTTTGCTCATATACTTTCCTTTCTCGAATGCCGAAGCATTCGTTCTCTAGCGACAGCCTTGCGCCTGCATCTCTGGAGTTATGCGCGGCTGATTACTCGGCCGCGCGCATGCTTACCGACGTTAGCGACTCGCCCAGCGACCATATCGCCGCCCCCAGCAACACCACGTCCTTGAGCAGAAACTGTCCCGGCAATGCCGAAAGGGCGGGAAAACCACCGAGACTCGGTTCCCATCCTGGAGTCGAAAATACGAACGAGAGCGTGGTCAGAAACATCACCACCGCCAGGGCGCTGCCTATCCTGTGAACTTCATCAAGCCGATCCATCCGACCACCAGCGCCAGCCCGTAACGTAGCACTCGCGACCCGAGAACCGCTATGGCCATGCCTTTGTTGGCCAGAGCACTGCTTGCTCCTGAATGTGTGATGGTTTTGTCGATTCTTTGGTGATTTGTCTGCGGACCAAGCGAGAGATTTTGGCCTAGCTGGCCCACACTTGTGAGTAGCTTCATCCAAACGTTAGTACGAATCATGTGTTTCTCCTCTCTCTTTGAGGCCTGCGTTCTTGTCCGAACGTGTAGAAGCGCAGGAGAAAAATGCGGGCTTTTTCTTAGATACTCGGGCGTGCTATCTGGTACATGCATTGTTAGAATGCTCCTCATGCGCGATGTGCATTTACGTAACCTGGATCTGAACCTCATACATCCCCTCCATGCGCTTTTGGAGGAGTGCCACGTCACGCGTGCGGCGAAACGAAGTTTCTTGAGTCAGTCGGCGATGAGCAGGGCGCTGGAGCGGTTACGCGATATGTTCGGAGACCCTCTGCTTGTTCGTAACGGCCGCGGCTATGAGCGCACGGTGCGGGGAGAACGTGTGCTGCGCGACTTGGAGTCGCTCATGCCCCGGCTTGAGGATATGGTGCGAGGAGAAAAATTCGATCCAGCCCGAAGCCAGGAAGTATTTCGCGTGGCCATGAGCGACCATGCCTCGATGATTGTGCTGCCGTCGCTCCTGGCGAGCGTGAGGAAAACAGCGACTCACATAAAGCTGGAAGTGTCCGCGTCTGGGGCTGAGACTTATGAGGATGTCGCGGCGGGAAGAATCAATACGTTTCTTTGCGCAGAAGAAGCGCCCCCTTCCCTGGAGTCCGAAATGCTCTTTACCTTAGATTTTGTTTGTCTCGTTGGCGCGGCTCTGCCGGTTCGTGCTCGTCGTCTTACGCTGAAACAATATCTGGAATTTCAGCACGTCCTGGTCGAGATACGGGAGGGGCAACAGGCTTTAGTGGATCGCGCTCTGTCGCAGCTTGGCGCAAAGCGGCACGTCGCGCTTACTCTGCCATTCTTTGTGCCCGCGATCTTTGCCATCGCACAGACTGACTTGATTCTCACCGTGCCGCGCAGACTGGCAAAGATCACTGCGGTCATGGCTGGTGTGCGCGTCGTGGAAGCGCCTCGTGAGATCAAGTCCTTTCCGTATTTCATGGCATGGCATCCGCGACTCACCAATGAACCTGCTCACAAATGGTTTCGTGAACAACTGCGGTCGGCTGTAAACGGCCGCACCCGGAATTCCTCCGGTGCGGCCTTCTCATGAGGCCCGCAAAGCCGGCCGCCTACTTGCGTCGATGAATCTGCAATTCCTTCAACTGCGCCTCACTCACTTCCGTAGGCGCGTCCACCATCAGATCGATCGCCTTCGCCGTCTTCGGGAACGCAATCACTTCGCGCAGACTCGTAGCCCCGGCGAGCAGCATCACAATGCGATCGAGCCCCAGCGCAATGCCGCCATGCGGGGGGGTGCCGTACTCCAGCGCCTCAAGAAAAAACCCGAACCGGGCCTTCGCCTCTTCATCCGTCATGCCCAGCGAGCGGAATATCTCCGCCTGCACATCCTGCCGATGAATACGAATCGACCCCGACCCCAGCTCTGTCCCGTTGAGTACGACGTCGTACGCGAGCGCGCGCACTGCACCAGGATCGCTCGTCAATCGTCCAGCCTTCAAATCATCTTCATGCGGCGAAGTGAATGGATGATGCGCCGCGTCCCAGCGATGTGTCTCTGCATTCCACTCATACATCGGAAAGTCAGTGACCCAGAGGAATTTGTAATCCTCCGCCGTTCCCTTTTTGTCGAATGCCTTGTGCTGCGCCGCGTATTTTTTCGCAAGCTCTAACCGCAGCGAGCCAGCGCGCCGATGCACCCAATACTGTTTGTCGCTCTCCGGAGCGGTCGCTCCAAGCTTTGGCGTCACCACGACCACCAGATCATCCGCGCCCACATCGCCGATCGCGCGCATGATCGCCTCGTGCAGCGGCACAAACTCCGGCTTCGTCTTCAACCGGTTCACGTCCAGAAAATCGAGGCCTTCGCCCAGCGTTACGCGAATTTCATCCGTCACCACTCGACGCTGCGTCCCACTCATCGCGCCCACGCTGGGAATGCGGAAGCCAAGCACCGGCAATTCACGCGCAATCTTCAGCGTGTCGCGCAGCTCCGGAGAAACTACCGCGCTCAGGTCCACCAATCCCGGCAACCGCATATCCGGCTTATCAATGCCGTAGCTGCGCATGGCCTCGTCATACGTCATCCGCACGAACGGAGTGGAAAGCTCGACGCCGGCCGCGGCGAACGCAGCCTTGAGAAATCCCTCCGCGACCGCGAACACCATATCCTGCTGCGGAAACGCCATTTCTAAATCGATCTGCGTGAACTCCGGCTGACGATCAGCGCGCAAATCCTCATCGCGGAAGCAGCGCACAATCTGGAAGTAGCGATCGAATCCGGAAATCATCAGAATCTGCTTGAAAATCTGCGGCGATTGCGGCAACGCGTAGAAGTGGCCGGAATGCACTCGGCTCGGCACCAGGTAATCGCGCGCACCCTCAGGCGTCGACCGCGTTAAAAACGGAGTCTCTATCTCGAGAAATCCCTGGCTCGACAGATACTCGCGAATCGCCAGCGCCACCTTATGCCGCAGCAGAAAATTGTGCTGCATCTCTGGCCGCCGCAGATCGAGATAGCGATACTTCAACCGCAATTCTTCATTGGTAATCGAATCCTCCGCGGGCGAAAACGGCGGCGTCTTCGCATCATTCAGCACAAGCATTTCGCTTGCCGCGATCTCGATCTCGCCCGTGGCCATGTGCGGATTCACCGACTCCGGCGACCGCCTGCGAACCTTCCCCGTCACCGCGACCACGTACTCCGGGCGCACCGCTTCTGCTTTCGCATGCGCCGCCGGGCTCGCCTCTTTATCCAGCACGATCTGCGCAATGCCGCTGCGATCGCGCAAATCCAGAAAAATCAAATTGCCGTGATCGCGCCGGCGGTTCACCCACCCCATCAACGTCACGGTCGCACCTGCGTCCGCCGCGCTCAGTTCGCCGCAGCGATGCGTCCGCTGCGCTTTACCCAGATAATCCAGCACTCGTCTTACCTCTTCAAGTTTCTAAAACATCTCGGACCGGAAGGACCTGCTTTTGCGTTTTGAACGCTATCTAGTCTGCAATTCGCGCGCTAAATCACCGCGCGCAATCTTCACCTGATCGCCCGTAGCAAACCGCTTCACCGTCATCACGCCCGACTGCATCTCATCCTCGCCCAGCAGCACAATCGCGCGCGCAACTTTATTCGCAGCCTCAAACGATTTCTTCAAGCGGAAAGTTCCATCGCCCAACTCAACCCGCAATCCGTCGCGTCGCAACTCTCGCGCAAGCAACAAGGCCGCAGGCTGGAGAGCTTCGCTCAGCGGAGCAATATACGCATCCGCCAGCGCGTCGCCCTGCTTCGCGCGCAGCGCCTCAAGCGTCAGCACCAGCCGGTCTTCGCCAAGTGCAAATCCAATCCCCGGAGCCTTCGGCCCGCCGATCGCCTCGCTCAATCCGTCGTAGCGTCCGCCGCCCAGCAGCGCATTCTGCGCGCCCAGCCCGCTATGCGTGAACTCAAACGTCGTCCGCGTGTAGTAATCGAGTCCCCGCACCAGCCTGTCATTGCGACGGTACGGCACGCCGCACGCATCAAGCGCGGCCAGCACCGCCGCAAAGTGCGCGCGCGAATCCTCATCAAGATACTCAGCAATCTTCGGCAGCGCATCGATGATCGGCTGGTCTTCGGGAACTTTGCAGTCCAGCACACGCAGCGGATTGGTCACCGCACGCCGCTGGCAATCACCGCACATCTGCGCCGCAACCGGCTTCAACGCCTCTCGCAGAGCCTCCACATAGCGCGGGCGATCGCTGGCCGACCCAACGGAATTCAGCTCAAGCTGCCAACCGCTAATGCCCAGCTCATCAAGCAAAGTCGCCAGCATCTCCAGCACTTCCGCATCGCGCAGCGGCGACTCGGCCCCCGCACTCACCGGCCCGATCACCTCCGCGCCGATCTGCCAGAACTGCCGGTACCGCCCCTTCTGCGGGCGCTCACGACGAAACTGCGGTCCGATGTAGTACAGCTTCTGCAACTGCCCCGTCTCGCCCAGCTTGTGCTCGATGTACGCGCGCACCACGCCCGCCGTGTTCTCCGGCCGCAACGTCAGCGACTGCGTCTTTTCGCTGGCCGCCCGCGCGCGATCCTCAAACGTGTACATCTCTTTCGAAACGATGTCGGTGTCCGTGCCCACGCTTCGAGAAAACAACGCAGTATCTTCAAAAATCGGCGTGCGAATTTCGCCGAAGTTATAGCGCGCAAACACCCGCCGCGCCGTTTCCTCAACGTAATTCCAAAGATTGGTTTCAGGCGGCAGCAGATCGCGAGTGCCGCGAATGGCTTTCAATGTCGACATTGGCTATTTCGATTGTATTTGCCATTTTGCAATTAAGGCAGGATGGAGTGGGTACTTTCACTCGGGTGCCCCACCATCGCACGGTAAGCGTGGGCTACGAACGTCCCGTCTTCCTTTTCGCCCACGCAACCGTGCCCGACGCTGACTTGCTGACTTGTTGCCCGCTGACTTGCCGACTTGCTGACCCGCCGCCCTACTGCAACTCCTTCGCTTCACTCACGTGCGCGC